>JABLTR010113041.1_pt1 | contig 24308 bp, 12 predicted proteins | sample 7160071 | NCBI WGS metagenome assembly JABLTR01 (sample SAMN14651230, study PRJNA627086) | human gut metagenome | isolation source: feces | host: Homo sapiens | reverse complement strand
TCGCCGCGCGCGGGGGCGGCGAACACCGGGTCGCCGGCGTCGTCGAGCGACACGACATGGCCTGCGACGGGGGCGCCGACCGTGGTGGTGCGAACGGCGGTGGCAGTAGCGGTCGCGGTGGCGGTCGCCACTGGTGCAGCGTCCGCCGGCGCCGTCTCGACGGCGGTCCCGTCAGACTCGCTGGCGGCGTTCATCTCGGCCTTCTGCTCGGGAGTACGGTAATCGAGCATGATGATCAGCACCATCGAGACGATGAACGACACGGCGATGGAGACGGCGTACACCCACATCTGGCTGAACACCGGGATGGTGAGCAGGGAGGTGAACGCGAACGCGTTGGTGGTCACGCCGCGCACCGATTCGCCGGCTGCAGTGACGGACGGGAACAGCCAGCCGAGCACCGCGATGACGACGCCACCGGTAAAGCAGCCGACCAGCATGCGCTTGTAGATCAGCTTGTATCGCAGGTGGATGCCGTACAGGCTCGGCTCGGACACGCCACCGAGCAGGCCGGCGGCGAGGGCGCCGAGCGAGGTCTGGCGCATGTCCTTGTTCTTGTCGCGGATGGAGATGAACAGCACGCCGGCGGTCGCGCCGAAGCAGGCGAAGTTCCACACGCCCATCGGGCCCTGGATGAAGTCGTAGCCAAGGGACTGGATGTTCATCAGCATCAGGGCGTTGAGCGGCCAGTGCAGGCCGAGCGGCACAAGGAACGGGTAGAGCATCGGGATCAGGATCGCGAAGATGAACGGGGCGTGGCCGTTGAGCCAGGCCAAGCCGACGCCGAGCCAGTTGCCGGCGAGGATGCCGAGCGGGCCGATGAGGAAGGCGGTGAGGGCGCCGACGATGATCATCGAGAAGAACGGCACGAACACGATCTGCACGCTGTCGGGGACAATCTTCTTGAGCCCGTGGTAGACGAGCGCGAGCACGGCGGCCATCAGCAGCGGCACGAACACGTTGCCGCTGTAGTCGTTGAGCAGCATCGGAATGCCAAACACCTTGGTCGAGCAGGAGGTGGTGCCCAGCGTGGCGCTCTTGACGCAGGTGGTCACGCCCTTCCACTTTTCGGAGTCCATCAGGTCGGCGAACTGCGGGGTCATCAGAGCGGCCATAATGGAGCCACCGAGCCACGGGTCGACCTTGAGCTTCTTCGAGGCGTTGTAGGCAATCATGATCGGCAGGAAGTAGAACACGCCCTTCCAGATGGCCTTGATGAACACCAGGCTGGTGTTGGCTTCCTCGCCCGGCACGATACCGATGGAGATGCACAGGTTGATCAGGGCGATGATGATCGACGCGCCGAGCAGCACGCCCAGGATCGGGCGGAACGAGTCGGACAGGTACTCGAAGAACGAGTCCATCCACGCGACTTTGCCGCGCACCTTGGCGCGCTCGGCGGCTTTGACGTCGGCATCGGACTGCGCCTTGTCGCCGGCGACCGCGCCCTTGCCAGCGCCGACGCCCGCCATCTCGGGCAGGTGCATGATGTTCTCGTACATTGTGGCGACCGCGCCGCCGATGACGACCTGGTAACGGTCGCCGGACTGCGGCACCGCTCCCAGCACGCCCTTCATGGTCTCCAGCCGGTGCTGGTCTACTTTGCCCGCGTCGACGAGTTCGAAACGCAGGCGAGTCGCGCAGTGCGTCAGGCTCTTGACGTTGCCCGCGCCACCGATCGCTTCGATGATCTGCGATGCAGTTGATGCTGCCATCTCACATCCCTTTCCGTGAATCTTCCATTGATCCGTCTCCGGTGCCGGGTCGCAAAACAAAAAAAGACCTGAGATATGGATAGTCCTATCCGTATCTCAGGTCTTGCGTCTTGTCGACTTGCAACCCTGCATCGAGTCGATTGGTATGTTAACTTCAGATGAACTGCGACACGCCGATAAATCACAAAGATGGCATCGCAACCATTCGGACGATGAGCTGGTGGCCGATGCGGCCCGCCTTTCATCTATATAAACATCCATATAAGCATCATCGCCGGCTCACGCGACGCATGTTTCGCGGGCACCCGTCACTGTGCGCGGGTCGCGTCACGCTGTGCGACCCCGCACCAAGTGACGCTATGACGAAAACCCTTGCAATCACTGGGCTTTGGGGATATCGTCACTGTGCGCGGGTCGCGCAGCGTGACGCGACCCGCGCACAGTGACGCAAAACCCGCGCAGCGTGACGACCGGTCGGAACATAGAGCACCGACCGGCCGTATGGCGTGGAACCATTTTCGGATCTCGCCACGCGAGACATCACCCGCAATTGACGGGGCGGGCGGCGCGCTCGCGGCTCAGCCCGCACGTACGCCGCCTTACGGACGCATCACGGCGCCCATCCGCGAAGACCCGCTACCGCTACAGCGTGAACTTCCGGGAAGCGGCGGCTCCGGTCGTGGCGAAATCGGAGCCCTTGGACTGCAGCGAGGCCACGGCCGTCACCTTGTGCGAGCCGGGCGCAAGCGCCTTCGGCAGACGAACCGTCCAGGCACCGGCGTTCCCGACGATCGCGACGTAGCTCTTGCCATCCACCGTCACCGTGACCTTCGCGCCGGCGGCGGCATCGACCATACCGGATATCTGGCCGGCGGCGAGCTTGGCGAACTTCGGCTGTCCGACGTTGATGGACAGGTTGAAGCCGTGCTTGAACATCGCCTCGGCGTTGTACTTGCTGTCAACGATGGCGAAGCCACCGGCGACCGCATCGTCATCGGCCGCGTCATCGCAGGAGCTCATGTTGCCGTACGAATCCACGCCGATCGAGTAGTGGCCGGACACGATGGCACCGCCCGAGTCACCGCTCAGCAGGAAGGCGCTGAAGTGGAAGCCGTACACGTCGAGCAGCTCGCCGTTGTCGTTCACGCTTTCGGTGACCTTGTCGGCGGTGACGACGCCGCATGTCCAACCGCTGGTCGAACCGGACTTGCAGGCGGGCATACCGATGGTGACGCAGACGCGTCCCAGACCTGCAACGGGATGCCATCATCCTGCGTGAAATTACCCACACCCTTGGTGGTCAGGTCTGGGCCGGTGGTGTCTGCGCCTCACGTGGACAGCTCGGCCGGGTTCTTGTACTTGCTCGTGGACAGGCGGTCGAGTATACCGGCATCGTTGTTGTCGCCGACATGGCCGTATGCGGTCGCGCCGACGGTGTCGCGCAAATCGGAGACGTTCTCCTTGCGGCTGCGTACGTGGTGGATGCCGGGCACTACCACGAACGCAGCCGATGGCACTGTCACTTTCGACCAGCTGCCGTTCGACGCTGCCGGCACGTACGAGTACACGCTCGTGCAGGTCGCCGGCAACGCCGATGGCGTCACGTATGACAGCACCGAGTACGCGGCGACCATCACCGTGACCGCGACGGCCGACAACACGCTGACCGCCGCCGTCTCGTATGCGAAGGATGGCGAGACCGTTGACGCGGCCACGTTCGCCAACATGCACAAGGCGCCGACGAAGCCTGGCGAGCCGACGCAGCCGGCTGAGCTCGTTAGTTAAGCCCGGTACCAAGCCGACCAAGCCCAGCAAGCCGAAGGTCACGATCTTCAAGCCGCAGGTTCAGGTCGCGCCTTCCGCCGATGCGGTGAAGACGCTCGCGAAGACCGGTTCCACGACCGGTGCCATCGTGATTGCCGCCCTCTTCGCGGCAAAGGCCAATCCATCAACCTCTCGCCGGTTCCAAGCGCCTTTGATTCCCCATGCCGTTGGCATATCGGCGTCGATGGCCAACACAGACCGCCTCTGCCGTGCCATTTCCACTCGTCCCTTCCTCCCGCGTCTCCATCCCCTATGTTCCGCCCTTCGCCATCCTGTCCTCCGGGGCTATCCGTCGTACTCTGTCACTCCACTAATCAATCCTCTAGGGTTAATCGTGCTTCCTCGCATCCTTGTCGCCGTGCCCCTTTTCCGCCATGTCCCTTTCCTCCGCGTCTCTTTTCGCTGCATTCTTTTCCGCCTTCCCCCTCCCCGCCGTCATCCTCTTATCTGGTACACCGGTACATTACGGGTTCAAATAGCCGTTATTCACAATTGCATGTGCGAAATGGTCGTTTTTGGGCTTTGAAACGACCATTTCGCACGGGGGATACCAGATAACGGCTATTTGAACCCGTAATGTACCGGTGTACCTAATGACAGAGCGGATAGAGCTGGACGCACATGGCACGCACAGGCAGCACGCCCGGCAACATCACCAACATTCTCGAACAAAAAATCACAATTTCTCACAAAAACGTAACCCAAATGACACCGGTCGTGGCAAAATAGAAGCATGGTAGCAAACAATGCGGGCAAGCCCGCCACCCCAGCTGATCTGATCAATGTCGACGAAGTCATCGGCAAGTACTATGACCTCGTCCCCGACCCGGCGGTTCCGGAGCAGCGTGTCATCTTCGGCACGTCCGGCCACCGTGGCTCGTCCCTGAAGACCTCATTCAACGAGGCCCACATCGTCGCCATCACACAGGCCATCGCCGAGTACCGCAAGAAGGCCGGCGTCACCGGCCCGCTGTACCTCGGACGCGACACCCACGCCCTGTCCGGCCCGGCCGAGAAGACCGCCATCGAGGTGCTCGTCGCCAACGGCGTGCACGTGCGCGTCGACTCCCGCGGCGATTTCGTCCCCACGCCAGTCGTCTCCCAGGCGATCCTGACGCACAACCGCGCGGCCGACGGCACCCAGCGCTTCGAAGGCGAGGGCCTGGCCGACGGCATCGTGGTCACCCCGAGCCACAACCCGCCCACCGATGGCGGCTTCAAGTACGATCCGGTCACCGGCGGCCCGGCACCGGCCGAGACCACCAACGCCATCGCCGCCCGCGCCAACGAACTGCTCGGCGACTTCAAGTCCATCAAACGAGTGCCCTACGAGGAGGCCATCAAGTCCGAGTACGTCGAGGGCTTCGACTTCCGCGAGCACTACGTCGCCGACCTGGGCAACGTCATCGACTTCGACGTGATCCGCGACTCCGGCGTGCGCCTGGGCATCGATCCGCTTGGCGGCGCCTCCGTGAACTATTGGCCGCTCATCAACGAGAAGTACGGCCTGAACATCGGCGTGGTGCGCCCCGAGGTCGACCCGACCTGGCGCTTCATGACCATCGACCACGACGGCAAGATCCGCATGGATCCGAGCTCCCCGTACGCGATGAAGGGCCTCGTGGACCAGCTCAACGCCGGTGCCTGGGACAAGTACGACCTGGTGGGCGGCACCGACCCGGACGCCGACCGCCACGGCATCGTCTGCCCGAACTGGGGCGTGATGAACCCGAACCATTACATCGCCGTGTGCGTCGAGTACCTGTTCGGCGGCAACCGTCCGGGCTGGCCGGAAGGCACCGGCATCGGCAAGACCCTGGTCTCCTCCTCCCTGATCGACCGCGTGGCCTCGTCCATCAACGCGAAGCTCGTCGAGGTTCCGGTCGGCTTCAAGTGGTTCGTGGATCCGCTGTTCAGCGGCGAGGTCGCGTTCGGCGGCGAGGAGAGCTCCGGCATGAGCTTCCTGCGCCGCGACGGCCGCGTGTGGACCACCGACAAGGACGGCCTGATCCCCGACCTGCTGGCCGCCGAGATCACCGCCAAGACCGGCAAGAACCCCGCGCAGCTGCATCAGGATCAGGTGGCCCGCTTCGGCGAGAGCTGGTACAAGCGCGTCGACACCCCGACCACGCTGGAACAGAAGGCTAAGTTCGCCAAGCTCACCGGCGATGACGTGACCGCCACGCAGCTGGCCGGCGAGGACATCACCGCCAAGCTGACCGAGGCGCCGGGCAATCACGCCAAGATCGGCGGCCTGAAGGTCACCACCAAGGATAACTGGTTCGCGGCCCGCCCGTCCGGCACCGAGAACATCTACAAGGTGTACGCCGAATCCTTCGTCTCCCCCGAGGCGCTCGACAAGGTGCTCGACGAGGCCAAGCTCGTCGTCGACAAGGCATTGGGCGAATGAGATCCACGCAACGCATGGCCGGGCTGGCGGCCCGTTAGCCACCAAACGACCGACCCCGAGGCCCTTTGCGGATCAGCTTCCGCGAAGGGCCTTCGCATTACACCCATGGGCCGTCTGGATGAACGCCGTGACCGAGCCCACCTCGGGTGTGGATAACCATGTGGATAAGTCCGATTCACGCTTCGCTCCGCCCACCGCATCTGATATGATGACGGTATCATAGCCGCATAGGACAGGACTACGGCTCCGACTTCGGCGCGCGTGCGTACAGTGGTGCGCCCACTCGCGTCGACCGGTCCCATCGTCGCCAAGGAAGGGGACGAAAGACGGATACACCTCGGTTTGGGCGCACCACCATCCGCATAAGTAAGGACATCACCATGACCAGCACCAGCAGCACCGACGTTCCATCCGCGATTTCCGCGAACGCCCTCATCATCGGATTCGGCAAGGGAGGCAAGACATTGGCCGCAAAGCTCGCTTCAACGGGCCGAACTGTCGTCGTGGCCGAAGCGAGCGCCGACATGTACGGCGGCACCTGCATCAATATCGGATGCCTGCCGTCCAAATCACTGATCCTCTCCGCCGATCGGGCGCGGCGAGAGGGCGCGAACCGTACCGCCGAAACCCGCGAAGCGGCATTCGAAGCCGCCATCAGGGAGAAGCGGCGCGTCACCGCGATGTTGCGCGACAGAAACTACCATAAGCTGGCCGACCAGGGCAACATCACCGTGATCACCGGCCGCGCGCGCTTCACCGGCGCCCACAGTGCGGAAATCACCACCGCCGACGGACCGGTCGCCGTGGCCGCGGACATGATGTTCATCAACACCGGTGCCACGCCGCACATTCCGGACATTCCCGGCATTCGCACCACGCCGGGCGTATACACCAGCACCGGTCTGATGGACGTCGACGAGCTTCCGCAACGGCTGGTGATCATCGGCGCCGGATTCATCGGACTTGAGTTCGCTTCGATGTTCGCCGATTTCGGCACGGCGGTCACCGTGCTGCAGCACAGCGACGAGTTCCTGCCACGCGAGGACGAGGATGTGGCGGCCGCGATCCGTGCACAGCTGGAATCGCAGGGGGTCAGGTTCCTGTTCGGCGCGGACACCAAGGCGATCACATCGGCGGATGACGGCATCAGGCTGTCCGTCTCGATGAGGGGCACGTCGGACGTCGGCTCCGAAGCGCGTCTGTGCCTGTCCACCGACGCGGTGTTGGTGGCCACCGGACGCACGCCGAACGTCGAGGGCCTGAATCTCGAGGCGGCGGGCGTGGAACTCACCGAACGCGGCGCCGTGAAGGTCGACGACCTGCTGCGTACCACCGCCGACGGCATCTGGGCTTTGGGCGACGTGAACGGCGGCCCGCAGCACACGTACATCTCGCTGGACGACTACCGCGTAGTATGGTCTCAGCTGAACGGTTCCGCGCGCCCGTACACGCTGAGCGACCGTCGCAACGTGCCGTCAAGCACGTTCCTGCACACGCCGTATTCGCGTGTGGGCCTGAATGAGCGCGAGGCGAAGGCGGCGGGACTGGATTACGTGGTCAAGCGACTGCCGGTGGCCACGGTGCCCAAGGCCCAGGTGATGCGTCGGCCGGAGGGCATGATGAAGGCGCTCGTCGAGAACGGCACCGACCGCATTCTCGGCGCGATGCTGCTCGCCGCCGAATCGCACGAGGTGATCAACATCGTCAAGCTGGCGATGGATATGGGCGCGCCGGCCAGTACACTGCGCGACATGATGTTCACGCATCCGACCATGGCCGAAGCGCTGAACGACCTGTTCGCGTAACGGTCGCGGATCGCGCGTGTCCGCGATACATTTACACAGCGTCCAACAAATCGGGGCTCCCCTCCTTGGATTGGAGGGGAGCCCCTTGGGTTATCGGCTAGTCAGCCTGCCGTCACACCTCACGGCGGCGACGGGCGTAGGCCACGGCGCCCAGGCCAGCGCACGTGGCGAGCGCGATGATGATCGCGAACACCTGCACGTCGGCGCCGGTCTTGGAGATGTCGTCACCCTTATGAGTGCCGCTCTGGGTTCCGTCGCCCTTGTTGTCACCGGGTGCCTGCGACTTGAGAGTCAGGCCCTTGATGGCGGCTTCAAGCGCGTCGGCCATCGCGTCGACCTTGCTCTGCTGGTCGATGGTCAGTCCGCGCTTCACGGCCTTCTTGGCCGCCTCGAACTTCGCCACCGAGTCGGCGGTGTAGCCGCTCAGGTCCGAGGGGACCTTGGCGAGCAGGTCATCGATCTTGCCGTAGTCAGCGGACTTGTAGGCAAGCTTGGCCTCGGCGGCTTCGAACGCCTCCTTGGCTTCGGTGAACTCGGCAATCCCGACTTCGCCTTCACCGGCGGCGGCCAGCTTCTTCAGCGCCTTGTAGGCGTCGGAGTAGGCCTTGTAGCTGGCGTCGGTGTAATAGCCCTTGTCGTTGTCCTTGAGCTTGATGCCGTCCACGTAGTCCTTGACGCCGGTGGCGCGGGCATCCAGCTTGGCGACCGCAGCGTCGATGGCGGCGACGCGCTCGGCGAGCTCCTTGACGGTGCCGGACTTGTACAGCGTGTCGAGACCCTTGACGACCGGGTCGGAGGTGGCGTCGTCCTTCGCGGCGAGCAGCTTGGAGAGCGCCTCGTAGCTGGCCGTGGTGTACTTGGACGAGTCGACCTTGCCGGCTTCGGCGACCTTCGCCTTGAGTTCGACGGTGGAGACCAGGGCCTCCTTCGCCGCCTTCATGGCGTCGATGTTCTGCTGGTTGAGGCCGGCATCCCCCTTGACCTTGTCGCTCTTCGCCTTGGCGATGGCGTCGGTCAGGGCCTTGTAGCTGTCGGTGGTGTACTCGCTGCCGTTAACCTTTTCCATGTCGGCGATGGTCTCGTCGAGCACGGTGGTGTCGGGCGGCGTCGTGGTGCGCACCAGCGCGTTCTCGGCGGCGGTCAGCGCGGTCAGCGCGGCGGCCACCGAATCGGTGGTGCCGTTGACCAGCTTCGCCTTTGCGGCCTTGAGCGCGTCGGAGTACGCCTTCCACGAGTCGGCGGTGTAGTTCGCCTCCACGTAGTTGCTCTCGTGCGCGATCTGGGCCTTGAGGGCGGCGACGTTCACCAGCGCGGTCTTGGCGGTGGTGTACTCGGCGGTCTTGGTCTTGAACGTGGCCGGCTTGGTGCCGTCGGCGGCGATCAGGGTGTCGAGCGCCTCCTTAGCGGCCTTGAAAGCCGCGTAGGAGTTCGTGGTGTAGTCGGCCTCGTCGATCGTGGCGAAGCTGTCGACGGCGATCGTCGCGAGCTCACGCTGGTAGGTGGAGTCCTTCAGCGCGGCGAGAGCGTCATCGACGGCCTTCTTGAGGCTTGCGGCGTCTGCTGTGGACAGGTTGTTCGTGTCCTTCAGCGCTTCCTTGACCTCGTCGAGCGCGTCGGTGTACGCGGTGAACGTCACTGTCGTGTAGAAGTGGCCGTCGTTGGTGACGGCTGCATCCACGAGCTTGCGCAGCGCGGCGACCGCGGCAGCGTCGGCCTTGGTCTGCGCGGCGTCGATGGCGCTTTGCACGGCGCTGGCTGCGGCGTCGATCGAAGCCTTGCCGACCAGCGGGCTGCCGTACACCGCCTGGGCGGTGGCCTTGGCCTCGTCATACGCGGTCTTGGCGTTCGCGGTCCAGGCGGAAGTGTCGACGGTCGCGTCGATCTTCTCCTTGAGCGCCGCCTTGGCCGTGGTGATGTCGGCGTCGGTGTCGGCCGAGTCGAGCGTGATGAACTCGGAGATCTCGGGGATGGCGTCACCCCACGCGATCTTGACGCTGAGCAGCTGCTTGCCGTCCGGCACCTTGAACTCGTTGATCGCCTGTTCCAGCGTTCCGAACGTCACCTCGGAGGTGGAGCGGGCGGCTGTACGAGCCGTCACACCGGAAGTGGTTCCGGTCGCCGCGTCGTACACCGTACCGGTGACGGTCGCGCCACTGGCGGCACCCGACTGCACGATGCGGAACGACTTGATGTCGCTCGGGTCATCGATCTTGTAGGTCAGGGAGCCATCGGCCGCACTCGGCTTGTACGTGGTGGTCAGGTCGCCGTCGATCATGTTGCTCGGCGCGTGGCCGCGCTCCTCGACCTTGGTGGCGGAGAACGCCGCGTTCGCCTCGGTGGAGACGTAGGCGCCCTGATTCACCATGAACTCGTTGAACGCGAGTGCACGCTGCGGGTAGTCGGCGGTGGTCAGCAGACGCAGGTAGCGCATGCCGGTGCCGTTGGCGATGTCGTCCTTGCCGTAGTAGAAGACATTCGGGTAGTTGGAATCGGTCTTCTTGTTCGTGTCGCTTATGTCGCCGAACGCGGTCGTGGTGTCGGTGTCGGACACACCGTCGCCAATCTCGAACGCGTCAACCCAGGTCTTGCCATCGACGGACATCTGCACCTTGGTGTCGCGGATGTAGTCGTACTGCGTGTCCTGCGTGTAGATGCGCAGCGAGGTGATGTCGATCGGCTGACCGAGATCGAACACCGCGGTGTTGCCCTGTCGCGGCTGGCCGGCGAACTTGATGACCGTGGTCATATCGCCGTCGAACGCGTTGCCGCTTTCGCGGGTGTCGGTTCCCCAATCGGTGCGCTTCTGGATGTCGGACGAGACCAGCTTGCCGAACTTGCCGACCGTGGAAAAGCCGACCTTGAGCTTGTCGACCGAGAAGGCCGCTCCGTCGGTGTCATTGATCACGCGCACGTAGCGGGCGGTCTTGCCCGTGAGGTTGCCCGGCTCGACAGTGGTCCAGACGAGTCCGTTGTCGGAGATCTGCAGGCTGGGGTTCGCGTTGCCGGTGTTCAGCTCGACGTCGGTCAGATCACGGATCGCCAGCAGATCGAGTCCGGCGTACTGGCCGCCGTCAAGCATCGTGTGCGATTTGTCGAACAGCTCCGCCGTATTGGCGCCCAGCGTGGCGGTGTACCCGTGCTGCGTCTTGTTCGTGTACACCGACTTGAGCGGATCGGCGGTCTCGGGCGGGGTCACGGTGATCTCGGCCACGCGCCACCACACGTTCTTGGCGGCGGTGTTGCGGATGCGTACGTAGCGCCCGGTCACGTTGCCGCTCACCGTGGAGGTGACGTCGTCGCTCAGGTCGCCGAGCTTGGTCCAGGTGGCCTTGTCATCGCTGACCTCGACGACGCCCTGGCTCGGACGGTCGTCGGGGCTGGAGGCATGACCGGTAATCGTGACCTCGCCGATCGGCTTGCTGGAGCCCAGATCGACGATCACGGCCGCGCCGGCCGCGATCTTGTCGCCGTTCGGGTCCTTGAGGTAGGTGATCGTGGACGGGTTGCCGTCGATCATCTGCTCCTTGGTGCTGCTGTAGGTGGCGTTGAGGTTCTCCAGCTGCACGCCGGTCGCCGTGTACGGAGCGAGAGTCTCCTTCTCGACCTTGTTGACGTCGATGCCCTTGATGCCGAGCCACAGGTCATCGCCGTTGTCGGCGGTGGCGATCAGTCGCACGCCGGTGACGCCGGTGATGTTCAGACCGGTGACTTTGATCGGCTCCTCGGAGCCCTTCGGGCGCTCGAACGTCGCATCCGGCACGTCGGTCCAGTTCTCGCCATCCGTGGTGGTCTGCAGCTTGGAGTGGTAGAAGTGGTTCTTGCCGCCGTTGAACGCGAAGCGGATGCTCTTGAGCGTGGTGGCCTTGCTGAACTTCACGCCGACGTAGTTGCCCTTGTGCAGGTAGTTCGGGTTCTGGAACACCGTGACCGTGCTGTCCTTGCCATCGAAGATGTCTTCGATCGAGCCGGAGGTCGGCGTGGTGAACACGTCGCTGATGTACGTCTTGGTCACGACGTTCGGGTCGGCCTCCTGCTGCACCTTGTTGGACAGGTAGGAGTCCATCGCCTTGATGAACGGCACGATGTGCTGCACGCCGACCTCGGCGTACTCGGTGTGGTTCACGTAGTAGAAGCCGTGCTTCTTGGACGCGGCGAACGCGGACTGCGCGTCGGAGTACTCCTTGAGCGTCGAGGACGTATCGCCGTTCAGCGCGGCCTCGATGCCCGCGATGTAGGCGAGCGCGGCCTTGGTGGTGTCATCCCAGCAGTCGATCCACGGGGCGATCTGCTCGTTGGCGTCCTGCCCGGTGTAGTCCTTGCCGATGTCGCCGAGCATCTTCGCATCGCCCTTGGCGCGGTAGGTCTTGGCTGCCTTCTGCAGCGTGACGAACGCGGCCTTGATGTCGGTCAGATCGTGGGCGGTGATGGTGCCGTCAGCCAGCTTCGCCTTGGCGGCGGTCAGTGCGGGAGCCAGGTCCACGGACTCCTGCAGCGCGGTGACGCGCGAATCCATGTTCTGGTTGATGGTGTGCTTGGACAGCTCACGCAGCGCGTTCGACGCGGCGGTCGGCACAGCGGAGTTGTGGTCGACGAACGAGAACGAATCCTGCCATGCCTGGTCGGCCTCGCTCTTGCTCCGCCAGATGTTCCACGAGTAGGTGGCGTTGCCGAAGATGCCGACCTTGCTCGGCTCGGACTGCTGCATCGGGTTGAGCACGATGCCCTGGATCTTCGACGGGTCGACGCCCGGATGCAGGAACGTGTCGTAGCCGCCCATGATCAGGTGGCTCTTCGAGTTGTCGGAGCACGGCCAGTTGATCCACATGTAGGGGCCGCGGCCGACGTTCGAGGTGAACGTGTCGGTGAAGTTCTGCGAGACCTCGCCCCAGACGCGTCCGCCGGTCATGACGATCTGCACTTCCTTGGGGAAGTTGGCGAAGTAGCTCATGCCGTTGCCCATGTATTCCTGCGTGACGAACGGCAGCGTGGTCTTGAGGTCCGGGTAGGTCTTCTTCATTTCCTTGAGCCACGCGACCATATCGGTGAGCAGCTTGGTGTAATTGTTACCACCCACGTTCGCCGCGTCATCGGCCAGGATGGCGATCTGGCGTACGCCGACCCCGATGGTCTGCGCGAACTTGTCCTGCAGCACCTTCAGATCGGCCTGATAGTTCGCCTCGGAGTTGAACCGAATCGCGTTGTTCATGAACGGGTGCAGAGCGAACACGAAACGCGTCTTGGAGGCGTTGCCGGCATCGGCGAGCGGCTTGATCTTGGTGTCGAGCTCGTCCTGCGTGTACAGCGTACGCCACTGCGAGTTGTGCTTCGGATCGTCCTTGGGGGCGTAGAAGTACGAGTTGAGCTTGTAGTAGCCGCCCCACTTCATCAGGTTGATGCGATCCTGAGTGCTCCACGGGTTGCCGTAGTAGCCTTCGATGAAACCGCGGCTGACCACGTCGGCGTAGTCGGTGACGGTGAAGTTGCGGATCGTCAGGCTGTCGATCTGGCCGAGCACCTGGTACAGGGTGGTCAGGCCGTAGAAGCTGGCGTCGGTGTCTTTACCGAGCACGGAGATCGTGCCGTTGTCGGACTTGAGGAAGTATGAGTCGGTCTTGTCGAAGATGGCGGAATCCGGGCTGTACTTGCTTTCGATGGCAGTCTCGGCCTTGCCATCGGAACCGTTCACGCCCACATAGACGTTGGTCTTGCCGCTGACTGCGGCGTCGGATTCGGTGACGTTCAGGTTCTTGAGCGCCGCCACTTCGTCCAGTCGGTCCTGGGTGGCTTCATCGATGTCATCGTCATAGATGACGTTGATGTCGCGAAGAATGTACTGCCCGCTGTCATAACGGATCGAATGCGGCTTGGGGTACAGCGTGTATTCGGTCGCCGCCGTATCGCCGCCTGCCGCGTACGCCGTCTGCACGCCGATGGCCACTGCCGGGCTCAACGACAGAGCCGCGGCAAGCAGGCCTCCTAATGCCTTGCTGCGCATACTGAGGTTCCTTTCCTTGTCCGGCACTGGGGACGCGCCGGCTGAATCTCTCATCATTGAATTATTCATCACCATGCTGCTTTGCATCATCGTGACACGGGGACTCGTGTGAGTTCATCATTGGTCAGTATTCAGTATATATAATTAACAAAATACCGCGACGTTTTCGGTCGTGTCGCAGCCCATCGGCGATTCATGGCCGCGACACGGCGTGCGTTACTGTTGTTGTCATGACCATCACCGTATCGACAGACGGAAGCGCCCTAGGCAATCCGAACGGCCCAATGGGCTGGGCCTGGGCCGACCACGAACTCAACATGGCACATTCCGGCGGCCATGAGCACGGCGGCGACTGCGATGCCGGCGGCGCCACGAACGGCACGAATCAGATCGGCGAATTGTGCGCAGTGCTGGAGGCGCTGCGCGCACATCCCGGCGCGGAGCCGCTGGTCATCGAGACCGACTCGCAGTACGCCATCAACTGTTCCACCAAGTGGGTGCACGGGTGGAAGAAGAACGGCTGGAAGAACTCGCAGAAGAAGCCCGTGAAGAACGCGGCGCTCATCAGGGCGATCGACGCCGAGCTGTCGCGCCGCGCCGGCTCGGTGAAGTTCGTGTGGGTCAAAGGGCACGCGGGCAACGCCGGCAACGAGAAGGTGGACGACCTGGCTCGCACGTATGCCGGCGACTGCCGCAGCGGCGTGCAGGAGGGATATCTGCCGAAGGAGGGATGGCAGTCGCTGCTGGCTTCGGAGTATGCCAAGGGAACCGACGTGCCGGAGGATGCGCAGATGCTGCTGGACGGCAAGATTTCCACGCAGGAGTACCATCTCGGGCGAGGCGGGGAATCGGGTGAAGCGGGAGCCGAGCACGAATCGGACGGCGACAACGTCGCAAAGCGAATCCGCAAGCCATCGTTGGCGGAGCTGCTTGCCGAACCCGAAGGCGTGCCCGACTACGGCGAGACCCAGTCGGACACATCATCCACCACTGCGATGTCAACTCCTACTGTTCCTATGACGACCGAATCGGACGCGACCGTCGCACTGTCATCGAATTCGGCACAGGCCGAGGACACACAGTCCGGTAGCTCCACACGCTCTGTGGCCGAACCTGCGGCGCCGCGGCTCTCACCGACCGCCCTCACCGCGTCGGGCACGCTGCGCTTTACTCCCCCGCCATCCACCAGCCCGACATATGACGGACGGCCGCGCATCATCCACGGACTGGTTCGCGTGGACGGATATGTGAACGGCGACGGCACCATCACCCTCAACAATGCCGCGTTCTATACGGACAAGCAGGGATAGCAGCCGAATGGCGGCGGTTCTCCTCCCAAAACCCGGACGAACGGCGGTGACGTTCCACGAACCGGATACTATAGAGGTGGACTTCAATCCCAAAGTTTGAAGCATGTTTCCCTCCAAGGGGAATGCACGGACATTTCAAGGAGTACATGATGGACAAGGCACAGCAGGATGCACTGAAGAAGGCGGCCGGCATCGAAGCCGCCAAGCTGATCGAGAACGGCATGATCGCCGGTCTCGGAACCGGTTCGACCGTGCGTTTCCTGGTCGATGAGCTCGGCCGCCGCGTCAAGGAGGAGGGCCTGCAGTTCACCGGCGTGACGACCTCCCGTCGCACGCAGGAGCAGGCCGAAGGTTACGGCATCAAGATCGTGGACATCGATGATGTGGATCATATCGACATCACCATCGACGGCGCCGACGAGGTGGACAAGAACTTCAACGGCATCAAGGGCGGCGGCGCCGCACTGCTGTGGGAGAAGATCGTGGCCACGAACTCCAACAAAATCGTGTGGATCGTGGACGAGTCCAAGGTCGTCGACACCATCGGCAAGTTCCCGCTGCCGGTCGAGGTGATTCCGTTCGGCGCCGGCCACGTCATCAAGCAGTTCGAGGCCAAGAACTACAAGCCGGTGCTGCGCCTCGACGCCGACGGCAAGGAAGTGCGCACCGACGAGAACAACTTCGTCGTGGACCTGCATCTTGAGCGCATCGACCACCCGCAGGATCTCGCCGAGGACCTGATCAACACGGTCGGCGTCGTCGAGCACGGCCTGTTCCTCAACATGGTCGACAAGGTCATCGTCGGCGACCCCAACGGCCCACGCGTAATGACCAACGGCAACAAGTGACCTAACGCGGCGAATCGCCGCCTCAATCCCGGCGCCGGCAGCCCCCCCCATCGGAGTCTGCCGGCGCTGTCATATCCAGTTCGCTTCCGCCAGCGGGGACGAGAATGTAAAAGCCCCGCGGCCGACAGGGTCGCGGGGCTTTGTGTGCGCGCTTGCGAGCGAACGACTACTTGCGCTGGTGGCGAGTCTTACGCAGCATCTTGCGGTGCTTCTTCTTGCTCATCCGCTTGCGGCGCTTCTTGATGACCGAACCCATCGTCAGCCTCCCTTAGTACGTTAAAGATTGCAACTTGCCCAATAGTACACGTATTGAGGGACTTACGCATCCGCGCGTTCCATTTCCGCCATGAATCCGCAAATCACCCCGAATTATCACGAAATCACAGCGGGAACGGCTCGTAGAACCGCAGCACGGATTCCTTGGAGCCGGTCACCTCGAACACGGCGGTATCGTTCTGCCACAACGCCGTCGCGGTCTTGCCATCCTTACTGTCGGCCCTCACCGTGTAGCTGCCGGTGCTCTTGCCCGACACCTTGACGTCCCCGGACTTCAGCTCCTTGCCGGTCAGGTTCTTCGCCAGCTCGTCGTACTGCTTCTTCACGGTGTCGGAGTCCGACCATTGCGCGACGATGACGGTCACGTCCTTCGCCGACTTGCCCGTGGAGTACGTGAGCGTGTACTCCTCCAGCGGCGACGCGGACTTCCAGGTCTCGCTGGCGCCCGCCTTGGTGCGCGCGTAGTTGAGCACGCTGTCCGGCATCGCCTTGAGCAGTTCGGATGCGTCATCCGGCAGCGCGGTGGCCTTGATGCTCGGCTTGGTAGGCTCGGTGGCGGTCTGCTGCTGCACCTTCGTCACTTCGTCCGTCTTGTTCAATGCCCAACCGGGCCATACGAACGCGGACAGCAGCGCAAGCACGACGACCAGCGCGGCGACGATCATCACGACGATCAGCTTGCCGCGCGATGCGGAACTACCGTGCGGATAGGAAGGGGATTGAGTCTTTGCCATGCTGTGATTCTCTCACGCGCATACGACGCAACGGCATCGTTTCGCCGGCGACGTCGGCGTGCCGCTTTGTGCTAAGGTCTGCGGTATGGTGAAGTCGGCGACGCGATATGTATGCAGCGAATGTGGTTGGGATGGTCTCAAATGGGTGGGCCGCTGCCCGCAGTGCGGGCAGTGGGGCACCGTGGAGGAATTCCACGAGGCCCGTCCCGCCGCATCGTCGTCGCGCACCGCGGCGCCGGGCCGCACCTCACGCACGCAGGCGGCCGCGTCCATCGTCAGCGCGGCGACGCCCATCACCCAGATAGACACGTCCACGGCGTCACGGCTGTCCACGGGTTTCGGCGAGTTCGACCGTGTGCTCGGCGGCGGCATCGTGCCCGGCTCGGTCGTGCTGATCGCGGGCGAACCCGGCATCGGCAAGTCGACACTGCTGCTGGAGACCGCCGGCAACATCGCCGCAGGCCAGCCCAACGGCTCGGTGCTGTACGTCTCCGGCGAGGAATCGCAGGCGCAGGTGCGGCTGCGGGCGTCGCGGGTCAATGCGATGGAGCAGAACCTGCTGCTGGCGTCCACCACCGATCTCGCCACCGTGCTGGGGCTGATCGAGCGGACGCGGCCGACACTGGCGATCGTGGATTCGGCGCAGACCATCGTCTCGCAAGACGTTGATGGCATCTCCGGCGGCTCCACGCAGGTGCGCGAGGTGGCGAGCGCGCTGATCGACACGGCGAAGACGCTGAACATCCCCGTGCTCCTGGTCGGGCATGTCACCAAGGACGGGTCCATCGCCGGCCCGCGCACGTTGGAGCATCTGGTGGATGTGGTATGCCAGTTCGAGGGCGATCCGGAAACGGCGCTGCGTATGCTGCGGGCGGTGAAGAACCGGTTCGGGCCTACGGATGAGGTCGGGTGTTTCGATATGAGTGGCGAGGGCATCGAGGAGGTCAGCGATCCCTCGGGACTGTTCCTGTCGTCCGCCGACGAACGTGTGGAGGGCACGTGCGTGACGTTCACGCTGGACGGCCATCGCAGCCTGCCCATTGAGATTCAGGCGCTGGTGACCAGTTCCGTGCTGCCGACACCGCGACGGGCGGTGGTGGGGGTCGAGACGAACCGCATCGCTATGCTCACCGCCGTGCTGTACCGACATGGCAAGGTGAACCTGCTGGCGAACGACCTGTATGTATCGACGATCGCGGGAGGACTGGCGAAGGAACCAGCCTGTGATCTGGCGATTGTGGCGGCGCTGGCCAGTGCGGCCAGGTCGAAGCCAATCGCGCGAGACACGTGCGCCATCGGCGAGATCTCCCTGACCGGGCAGATTAGGCCGGTGCCGCGGCTGGAGCACCGGCTGCGCGAGGCCGCGCGGCTCGGGTTCGCCACGGCGGTGGTGCCGCCGATGCGCAAGCGTGTCACCATCGAGGGGCTGCGCATCGTAGAGATGACGCATCTGCGCGACGCGCTGGAGTCTCTGGGCGTCGTCTGACAGTGACGGTGACGGTGGCGACACGGCACGCGCAAGATACGCGAGGCACGATAGCGGCGCGATTCAGCGCATGCGAGCCTATGCCGATACCGTTCGGACGCAGGTGGAGAGACCGGCGTCTGTCGGGCGCTCCTGCCGCGCTCAACGCGCGGAGGTCAGTTCCCTGGTCTCCTGGACGTTGCGCGTCAATTCGTCCTTGAGCGCATCGGCACTGTCGAATTTCACCTGCGGGCGCAGGAATCCCGCGAATTCGACGCGCACGTCGTGACCATACAGGTCCAGCCATTCGTCGGTGACCGCGTACGCCTCGACCACCCGCTCATTGAGACCGGTCTCTTCGTTGAAGGTCGGCTTCGTGCCGATGGAGATCGCTGCCGGCCACCGGTAGGGTGATTCGGCGGCGAGTCTGGCCTTGGATGAGCCAGAATCATACACGCGCGGAATCACCGAGGCATTGCCGCTGCCGCTGTTGCCGTCGGAGGCGTTCTCGTCGGAGTCGGCGGTCGCTCCCGCCGCGCCCAAATCGATCAGCCAGCCGGCATACACGCCGTCCACCGGAATATAACCGTCAATCATGCTCCCCAGGTTTGCCGTCGGGAAACCGATTGTGCGGCCGCGCTCCTCGCCGTGCACCACCGTTCCCTCGATGGCGTGCGCATGGCCGAGGATTTCGTCGGCGGCCTTGATACGACCATGTGCGAGCAGGTATCGCACGTTCGTCGAGCTCCACACGCGCACTTCGCGCCCCTGATGCTTCTTGCTCCACGCGCGCAGCTGCGCCTTGGTCATGCCTTCGGTCGGATCCACGGGCTCCCCAGGCTCGCTCGGCATCTGCGGGGTGACGTCGGCCGGCACGCGCACATGACCTGGGCCGCGGTCGTCAACGATCTCAAGCTCGAACACGCCGGTGGCCTGCGCGAGGACTCCGATGGCCTTCACATCGCCAGCGCGGTTGGCGCCCATCGCCGCATCCGTTCCCAGCACCAGCGTGCGCATGCCCAGTTTGCCGACCATCTGGCCGAGGAAGAACCGATATGATTTCGCGGCGAACGCCAGCGTATAGCGCACGATCAGCACATGGTCCACGCCAAGGTTCTCCAGCGTCCGCAGCCGCTGGTCGACGCTGGTCAGCGCCATGGGGTCGCGGAAGCCGTCGCCTGGCTCCTGTCCGTCATGGGCGGCCGCGTACGCGTGCACGACACCGGGACGCGGGTCGAACATCACCACCACGGAAAACGCCTTGTCGGCCTTGGCGAGTTCCACCGCTCGGCGGATGACCGTCTGATGGCCGCGGTGCATGCCGTCGAACACGCCGACCGTGACCACGGATTTCCTGTTGGCACTCAGCGTCGGCCATTCGACCAGCCCGGAGGCGTCCGGGGCAAGAGTCGTGATTTTCATGGGTGATGGTGTTCCTTCACGTGTTGCGCCGTATATGCGGCTTGTGGGCATGGTTCCGGCCTTCCATGATACCCGCCACCAATGCGGCTGCGCCACCGAATGATGAACTGATTTGCATCATGCCGTCCCGATGCCGTCACTGTGTGCGGGCGCCGTCACTGTGTGCGTGGACGCACAGCGTGACGCATACCCCAAAACCATTGGAAAATAAGGATTTCTGGCATTGCGTCACTGTGTGCGTGGACGCACAGCGTGACGCGCCTCGCACACAGTGACGCATTACGCGCCAAATACGGTGGCCGGCTTGGCCTCGCCACGCTTGGCGCGCTCGACGAGCGCCACCACTTCCCCGCTCTGCGGCAGATACGCGGCGGCCGTACCGTGGATGTCATAGGGGATACGCCGGCCGTACCGCAGGTTGACGGCGTCCTGATCGGTGATGGCGAGCAGCGGCATGGTGCCTCGCGCGGCATCCAGCATCGTCAGCGCCTTGCCTGCGAGCTCGTCGCCAATCACATCGAGCACGGCGCGGTTGCGGGACTGGTGGTTGCCGTTGCGGTCGGTGTACTCGCGTGTCTCCACGTGCGCGGTGATGACATTCGGCGAGGAGACGTCGAAACCGCCCACCCGCGTGCGCCGCAGCCGTATCAGGTGCCCGCCGACTCCCAGCGCCGCGCCCAGGTCGCGCCCGAGCGCGCGGATATATGTGCCCGCCGAGCAGCTGACGCGCACATCGACGTCGATCACCGGCGTCGCCTCCGCGTCATCCCGTTCCGTCGTTGCCCGCCCGTCCGCCGCCGAGACGAGCGGAAGTCCTAGCTGCCGCGTCGGGGCATAGCCGAACCGCACATCCAGTACACCGAACGCGCTGACGGTGATCCGACGCGCCTTGAGCTGCACGTCCTTGCCGTCGCGGGCCAGATCATAGGCACGTTGACCGTTGATTTTGATTGCGGAGAACGTGTTCGGCACCTGCTCGATGCTGCCGGTGAGCTGCAATGCGATGATGTCATCGATACGGTCGCGCCACAGCTGCTGGCAATCCGGCAAAAACGCTTCCTGATGCGGATGATACGCGGAGCCGTCATCCGCGACCTTTGCGGCTGCCACGGCCGAACCCTTGGCCGCGTTCGCAGGCCCATTCTCGCCAGCCGACTGAGGCCCACCGGCGACCGGCAATGCCAGCAGCTCTTGCCAACGCTCGGGCGAGGTAGCCGACAGCAGTTCGCCATCGGCGTCGTCGGTGGTGGTGGACTGGCCGAGGCGAATCGTCGCCTCATAGGTCTTGTCATGTTCGACGATATGGTTCAGCAACCGCGTGGCGTTGCCGAATCCGACGACCAGCACGCCGGTGGCCATCGGGTCGAGGGTGCCGGCGTGCCCCACCTTTTTCATATGCAATGCGCCGCGCGCAGCCGCGACGATGTCATGACTGGTGACGCCACGCGGCTTGTCCACGACCAACAATCCCGACGTAGGAGTCGCCGGCGCGGCGGAGCCAGCCACAGGCGCGGCTTCCGCAGCCACGATCGGAGCCTGCTCACCGCCCGAGGCTTCGGGTACGGTCCCCATCAGTGAATCCTCTCCCGTCTCGCAGAACCGCTGATATGCGGCTCAGCGGTCGCCCGTTGCCTCGTCCGCCGCGTTCTCGGCGTCATCTTCCAGGGTCTCGACGCCGATGCCGTTGCCTTCGACGTCGTCATTGTCGAGGTCGTCCGCGTACTCGTCGTACTCGTCGTCATCGTCAAACTCGTCGTCATCGCGCTCTTCAGGATGCTTGTACGGGTCGGCGTCGCCCGCGTACTGCGCGGTCTCGCGCGCCTTGGCGATCTCCTCGTCACGCTTGTGCGCGACAGCCAGGATATCCTCGATCTCATGCGCCTCGCTCGGCACCTCGTCATAGATGAACTGCAGCTGCGGGGTCAGTCGCAGGCCGGCTTTGGAGCCGACCAGCGAACGCAGCCGCCCTTTCGCCTGATCGAGCGCCTGCTTGGCGCGCTTGCGCTCCCCCTGCTCGCGCCCATCATGCCCAAGCTGAGTCCAGTACACCTTGGCGATCTGCAAGTCATTGGTGACGCGCACATCGGTGATGGTCACGCTCGCAAGCCGCTTGTCGTGCAGCTGAGCTTCCATCGACGACGCGATCACCCGTTGGATCAGCGCCGCGACTCGTGCGGCGCGCGGGTTCGTTCCTGCCATAAAAATCCTTTTCCTCGATTGCGCGGCGAACCGCTGACAATATCACTCGTATCATATTCGCACATCCCCTACTCGAAGGCTCACAGCGAATCGTTCTCAATAAGAAACATGCGGGGATTGCGCACATTAGCGCACAATCGAACAAAACCGAAAAGCCCGGAGTTCCGGCCATCAGCAGCGAATACTGTTCATTGGCGAAAAACGGGGGGCGCACGAACCGTAATGAAAATGGTTCGCTGCGCCCGTCCGCGAAAAAGCGACGGACACCCGAAAGCGCCCGCCGCCCATGTATATATGCGCCTTACTTGCGCTCGACTTCCTGCATCTCGAAGGTCTCGATGATGTCGCCGAGCTCGATGTCGTTGAAAGTGCCGAGGTTGATACCGGCCTCGTAACCTTCCTTGACCGACTGCACGTCGTCCTTGAAACGACGCAGCGAGGATATCTCCAGGTCGTTGACCGTGGCGACGCCGTTGCGCAGGATACGGCACTTCGTACCGCGCTTGACCTCGCCGTCCTGCACCATGACGCCGGCGATGTTGCCGAACTTGGAGGAGCGGAAGATCTCGCGGATCTCGGAGTGGGAGGTGACGACCTCCTCGTATTCCGGCTTGAGCATGCCCTTGAGGGCGGCCTCGATGTCTTCGATCGCCTTGTAGATGATCGAGTAGTACTTGATCTCGACGCCTTCACGGTCGGCCAGATCCGCCACCTGACGGTTCGGGCGCACGTTGAAGCCGATGATGACGGCCTTGTCGACGGTCGCGAGGTTGACGTCATTCTGGGTGATCGCGCCGACGCCGCGGTGGATGACCTGGATGCCGACCTCGTCGGACACCTCGATCTTCATCAGGGAGTCTTCCAGCGCCTCGACGGAACCGGAGGAGTCGCCCTTGATGACGATGTTGAGCATGTCCACCTCGGACTTGGCGAACTGCTCCTTGAGGCTTTCGAGCGAGACGATCTTGCGGCGTTTCGCGAGCTGCGCGGCGCGTTCGGTGGCCTGGCGCTTCTCGGCGATCTGGCGGGCGGTGCGGTCGTCGGATGCGACCAGGAAGAGATCGCCGGCGGTCGGCACGGACGTCAGACCCAGCACCTGCACGGGCGTGGACGGGGTGGCTTCCTTCATGTGGTTGCCGTTCTCGTCGAGCATGGCGCGCACGCGACCGTACGAGGTGCCGGCGACGATGGCGTCGCCGATGCGCAGGGTGCCCTGCTGCACGAGCACGGTCGCCACAGCGCCGCGGCCCTTGTCGAGTCGGGCTTCGACGGTGGCGCCTCGGGCGTCCATATCCGGGTTCGCACGCAGGTCGAGGTCGGCGTCGGCCGTGAGCAGCACGGCTTCGAGCAGCTTGTCGACATTGGTGCCCTGCTTGGCGGAAATGTCGACGAACATGGTGTCGCCGCCGTACTCCTCCGGCACGAGGCCGAACTCGGTGAGCTGGCCACGGACCTTCTCCGGGTTCGCGCCCGGCTTATCGATCTTGTTGACGGCCACGACGATCGGCACCTTGGCCGCCTGCGCGTGGTTGATGGCCTCGACGGTCTGCGGCATCACGCCGTCATCGGCGGCGACCACGAGAATCGCGACGTCGGTGAGCTCGGCACCGCGGGCACGCATGGCGGTGAATGCCTCGTGGCCAGGGGTGTCGAGGAACGTGATCTTGCGCTTCTCGCCTTCCAGATCGACGGTCACCTGATAGGCGCCGATGCGCTGGGTGATGCCGCCGGCCTCGCGGGCGATGACGTTGGTCTTGCGGATGGTGTCGAGCAGTCGGGTCTTACCGTGATCGACATGGCCCATGACGGTGACGACCGGCGGACGCGGCTTCAGATCCTCGTCCTCCTGCAGCTCCTCGCTGTCAAGGTCGATGTCGAACTGCTGCAGCAGCTCCTTGTCCTCCTCCTCGGCGGAGACGATCTGGATGTTCCAGCCGATCTCCTCGCCCAGGATCTGGAAGGTGGATTCGTCCAACGACTGGGTGGCCGTGGCCATCTCGCCGAGATGGAACAGCACGGTGACCAAGGCCGCCGGGTTGACGTTGATCTTCTCCGCCAGATCGGCGAGCGAGGCGCCCTGACGCAGGCGAACGGTCTGGCCGTTGCCGGTGGGGATGCGCACGCCGCCGATGACGGGTGCCTTCATCTCCTGGAATTCCTGACGCTTCGCGAGACGGTTCTTGCGGGCCTTGGACGACTTGCCGCCCTGACGGCCGAATGCGCCGGCCGCGCCGCCGCGACCGCGACCGCCGCCGCGCGACGGACCGGTTCCGGACGTGTTGGAGTTGTTCTGGAAGCCGCCGCC
>JABLTR010048177.1_pt1 | contig 24434 bp, 19 predicted proteins | sample 7160071 | NCBI WGS metagenome assembly JABLTR01 (sample SAMN14651230, study PRJNA627086) | human gut metagenome | isolation source: feces | host: Homo sapiens | reverse complement strand
TGGTGCTCGATGTCGCTTTATACCTTACGTTTTTTCCTAAGGTTATATCGGGCCCGATAGTCTTATGGAAGGACTTTTCCGCTTTGATGAAGGCGCGAGAATTCAGTGTAGGTAATTTTGTAGAAGGCATAGATAGGATAATCATCGGATTGTGTAAAAAGGTAATTCTCGCAGATACCTTCGGAGCTCTGATAACTGATATACAGAGTCAGACCGGAGGAAGCATGGATGTCATTACCGCCTGGGGCTGTGCCTTTTTATATTTCCTGCAGATTTACTATGATTTTGCAGGATATTCAGATGTAGCTTTAGGACTGTCAAAGATGTTTGGGTTCAATCTGAAGGAAAATTTTAATTTTCCGTACATTTCTCAGTCCATTACCGAATTCTGGAGACGGTGGCATATCTCGCTCGGGACATGGTTCAGAGAATACGTATACATACCGTTGGGAGGAAATCGTAAAGGATTCAAAAGAACTTTATTCAATCTTTTTGTCGTATTTTTCGTGACAGGAATATGGCATGGGGCCGGATGGGGGTATCTTTGCTGGGGAATGATGCACGGAGCCTGTGTCATTGTTGAACGGTGTTTTAAAGGCAAATCCTTCTATGAAAAAATTCCTGCAGGTGTAAAGTGGATCGTAACGATGTTCATCGTGATGATCGGTTGGGAATTCTTCCGATTAGGAAGCTTCAGCGAAACATTGGAATTTATCAAAACCATGTTTGGGATCGTAGGTTTTGAAAATATTAATTTTACTTTCAGATACTATTTTTCGGCAAAGATAATAATCCTGATGATAATCGCAACAGCAGGAGCGACTGTATTGGGGACTGGATGGATGCAGCAGAGAAAGGAGACCTTTGCGAATTCAGGCGGGTATATAGTAAAACAAGCTGTATATATGGTGTTGTTCGTGGTGGCCATATTGTTCATGGTCAATTCGACGTACAGTCCGTTTATATATTTCCAGTATTGAACAGGGAAAGGATATTTTAAATGCAAAAATTTAAAATGACAGTAATAGGAGTGTTTTTCCTACTTATCATCATTCCAATGATATTATTCAATTGGGAAGAAAACTATATTTCAGAGATGGACAATAGAGAGCTTATGAACAACCCCTTTGGACCTAATTACATAAGGACGGAAGACAGCGACCTGACTTATGACATCGAGACATATGTACAGGACAGAATAGGATTGAGGATCGAAATGGTCTATGCTTATACGGTTTTAAATGACATTTTATTCGATGAGATGGTAAGTACTTTATATACCGAGGGAAAAGATGGATATGTCTTCAGTAACATGAGCCCTAATATAAAATTCAATTCATATCATATAACATTTGCCGATATGATCGAGGAAATACAGAATTATTGTGAGGAAAGAAATGTTCCTTTCGTGTTTGTTTTTGACCCGAGCAAAACGACTGTTTTGCAGGAATATCTTCCGGAAGGAGTCAACTACGATGCAAGCTGGGTAGATAGATTTATGGATGAACTGGATAAGAGGAATATCAATTATGTGAACAATACGACAATATTGAAGGAGAAAGTGGATGCAGGAGAAAACGTTTTCAATAAAAAATTTGATGCAAATCACTGGAACGACTTGGGGGCATTTTACGGTGTCAATAATATTTTGGAGAACCTACAAGCTTTCTATTCATCGTTGCGCTTAAACGAGAAAAGCGAATTCGAGATCACCAGGGAACTGAACACCATGTTGTTGCAATCGATGTACCCGATAAATGAATATTCGCCATGTTTTGTTTTAAAAAACAGTGAGGCTATTGAAGATATCACCGAGGTATATTCGGATGAAGTGGAGTTGGATCCTGATTACAGGCACTTTCAATATACTGTAAATGAGGCTGCAAAAGAAAACGGAAGTCCTAAGACGCTTGTTTTTCAGGGGAGCTATATGAATGGGAAAGGGACAAAGTTTCTGCAGAACAGTTTAGGTGAGTATATAGCTGTCCACGATTATCAAAATGTGATAAATTTTGATTACTATTTCAATCTTTTTCAGCCTGACTGTGTCGTTTTCGAAGTGGCTGAATACACGTTAAAGGAACAATACTTTGACAGTACGCGTATGAGTCAAATAAGGCTGAATCCAACGCTGAGCAGCTTTAAAGGAGCTAAAACTGAAGATCGAGAATTGTCTTCATTGGAGATAGAGACAGAAGAGGGGGCTGCAATCGAAAAAGTAATAGTAAAGGGTCTCGATGACAATCTCGATTACGCATATATTGAGATCGATGGAAACATATATGATTTAAAAAAGTCAGAAACGGAAGACTGCTATGAAGTCAGCATCGAAGCTGAGAGGGAAGGGGACATCAATAGTGTGATAACGCTTGGCAATGATGGAACCAAATATATCTATATTCCTTGAAATCATCACACATTTATGGTAGCATTAAAATGCGTGCTCAAAAGAACATGTTTATATTGCATGCCATAAATCAACGATCAGGGAAATAAAATTATGCGTTCGAAGATAATAAGAATAATAATTTTGATCATAATAGATGCGATCATCGTAGGCTTCAGCGATTTCGCTCCGTTGGCGTTGAGATTCGGTATTTTCACCATGGATATCCAGTATCTCGTTCCGACCATCGATTACCTGCCTGTAGACATCGCCATCGCCATTGCCGTACTGGCGCTGTTCAAGCTCTATAACAGGGTATGGACCTATGCCGGGGTCGATGACATGATTGCAGTATTCAAAGCATCGCTGGTAATAGAAGCGTTGTATGTCGTGTACAGACTGCTCTGGAGCATCGACATGCCGCGCAGTTTTTATGTGTTCAACTGGGTGTGCCTGTTCATCCTGCTGGCGGGAGCGAGGCTCTCCGTAAGACTGTTCAAGCAGTTCAGGAAGAAATATCAGAACGTAGGCGAACGGCGCAACATCATGATCGTCGGTGCGGGGGCGGCGGCATCTCTGCTCATTAAAGAACTGCAGTACGGTCCGGGAGCGTCAAGGATCGTATGCATCGTAGATGATAACCCGGCTAAAAAGGGAAAGTATATACACGGTCTTCCTATCGTAGGTGATCGTGACGATATACCGCGCATGGCGGACAAGTACAGCGTGGATGAGATAATCATAGCCATTCCATCAGCCCCACCGACAACTATTCGCGACATCCTTTCAATATGTCAGAAGACTAACGCCAGACTCAGACGGCTTCCTGCTATCGCTGCAAGTCTCACCTCATCTCTCAGCCAGACAGTAAGAGATGTGAATTACGAGGACCTCCTCGGAAGAGACGCTGTGGTCATAGAGAATCCGGAGCTGGCGGATTTTGTGTCGGGTAAGACCATAATGGTGACCGGCGGAGGAGGGACCATAGGTTCGGAGCTCTGTAGGCAGATCGTGGCCAATAAACCGGGGAAGCTCCTTATCGTGGATATCTACGAAAACGGGGCCTACGAGCTTCAGATGGAGCTCAACAGATATTATCCGGAAACGGATGTGAGAGTGTTGATCGCATCCGTGAGAGATTACGACAGATTGGAATGTATTTTTAAAAAATATAAACCTGATGTAATATATCATGCAGCAGCCCACAAACACGTGCCGTTGATGGAATATTCGCCTAACGAAGCTGTCAAGAATAACTGCAAGGGAACCCTCAACATGGTGAAGCTGGCGGACAAGTACAGCGTCAAGCGATTCGTGTTGATCTCCACAGACAAAGCCGTCAGGCCGACCAACGTGATGGGCGCGACGAAAAGGATTTGCGAGATGATCGTGCAGACTTACAGCAGGAGGTCCAAGACGGAGTTCGTCGCTGTGCGATTTGGCAACGTTCTGGGAAGCAACGGATCGGTGATACCCCTCTTTCTCAAGCAGATAGAGTCGGGCGGCCCGGTGACCCTCACCCACAGGGAGATAACCAGATTTTTCATGACCGTCAGCGAAGCCGTCTCGCTGGTTTTACAGGCAGGACTCATGGCGAAAGGCGGAGAGATATTCGTTCTGGATATGGGGCAGCCTGTCAAGATATATGATCTGGCGGTGAATCTGATAAAGATGAAGGGATTCGTCCCTGACAGGGATATAAAAATTGAGATTGTCGGCCTGCGGCCGGGGGAAAAGCTGTATGAGGAACTGCTGATGGCTGAGGAAGGCCTGGAAAGCACTACTAATGATCTTATCTTCATCGGTAAACCGATAGACATAGATCAGGAAGAATTTTTACATCAGTTAGATGGGCTGATAGCGACTGCGGAGACCAACAGCAGTCATATAAAGGAAGAGATAGAGAAGGTGTGCGATACGTACACCATCACGAATAATTAAAGGGGAGAGAAAGAATGAACATACCGTTCTCACCGCCGGATATTTCGCAGGCGGAAATCGATGCTGTGGTAGATACGTTGAAGTCGGGATGGATAACCACAGGGCCGAAGACAAAGGAGTTTGAAAGACAGTTATCGGAATATATGGGTACAGAAAAGACCGTCTGCCTCGGTTCGGCGACGGCTGCCATTGAAATGACATTGAGGCTCCTTGGGATCGGACCGGGAGATGAGGTGATAGTTCCGGCATATACTTATACGGCAAGCTGCAGCCCCATCTGTCATGTAGGAGCAACGCCTGTCATGGTGGATATACAGGAAGATGCGCCGGTGATGGATTGCGAGCTTATGGAGAAGGCCATAACGGAGAAGACCAAGGCCATAATAGCTGTCGATCTGGCCGGGATAATCTGCGATTACGGCAGGGTTTATGAGATCGTGGAAAAAAATCGGGGTAAGTTCACTGCCAACGAGGCCAATGATATTCAGAAAAAGCTTGGAAGGATAATCGTCATTGCCGACTCCTCCCACGGGCTGGGCGCTGAGAAAAATGGCAAAAGATCAGGCGGATTTGCCGATTTCACCTGCTTTTCTTTCCATGCCGTAAAGAACCTGACGACTGCGGAAGGCGGGGCGATCACCTGGAAGGGGATTGAAGGTGTAGACGATGAAAGAATATATAAGGAGTATATGGATCTGTCGCTCCATGGGCAGACGAAGGACGCGCTGGATAAGACGAAAGCAGGCTCTTGGGAATACGATATAGTTTCACCTGCGTATAAGTGCAACATGACCGATATACAGGCGGCTATGGGCCTTGCACAGCTTATGCGTTACCAGAGCATGCTGAAGAGGCGGCATGAGATCATATCGAGATACGATGATGCTTTTAAAAATGAGAATATGAGCGTGCTGGAACATGCGGGCGAAAACTACCGTTCCAGTGGGCACCTGTATTTCATCAGACCGGTGGGCATATCAGAGGATGCGAGAAACGATATGATAAAGAAGCTTGCGGAAAAAGGGATCGCCAGCAATGTTCACTATAAGCCGCTGCCTATGCTTACGGCTTATAAAAATATGGGATTTGATATCGAAGATTACCCGAATTCATATAACTATTACAGAAATGAGATAACATTGCCTTTGTACAGCAGGTTGACGGATGAGCAGGTAGATTATATCATAGAGGGAGTCAAAGGCGTGATGAGGGAATACGAATAGATATGTTTATATCATGGGAAAATTTGCCTCAGGAGATGAAGACGAGCAGCGTCAGAAAATATTACGATATGCTGGCCAGAAGGCGCTTTAGCCTTTTGGTCAAAAGGGCTTTTGATGTTATCGTATCGCTGATCATGTTGATATTGCTGTCCTGGCTCTTCCTTATCCTGGCGGTGATGATAAAGGCTGACTCAAAAGGACCTGTATTTTTCAGACAGACGAGAGTCACGACCGGCAACCGGGACTTCAGGATATTCAAATTCCGTACCATGGTCGATAACGCCGACAAAATGGGTTCTCTGGTCACGATCGGGAGCGATATGAGAATAACGAAGGTTGGTTCCAAGATAAGGAAATGCAGGCTCGACGAAATACCGCAGCTTATCAATGTGCTCAAAGGGGAGATGACCTTCGTAGGAACGAGACCGGAAGTGAGAAAATATGTGGACGCTTATACTGAAGAGATGATGGCCACACTATTGATGCCGGCAGGGATCACATCCCTCGCCAGCATATGTTATAAGGACGAGGATGATATCATTGACGAATATACGGCCAAAGGGATGACGGTGGATGAAGCCTACGTGGATGAGGTCCTGCCGGATAAGATGCGGTACAACCTGGAGTATATCGAGAAATTCAGTTTTTTATATGACATTAAACTCATGCTGAAGACTGCGGTGAGCGTCATAAGATGAGAGGCAGAGGGTAAATGAATATATTGTTGATAAATCACTATGCAGGCTCTCCCGAGATGGGAATGGAGTTCAGGCCTTACTATTTCGCGAGAGAATGGATAAAGATGGGGCACCGGGTGGATATAATCGCTGCCGACTATTCCCACCTGCGCCGTATAAACCCTGTCGTATCGGAAGACTTTCAGGAAGATGTGATAGACGGGATATATTATCATTGGATAAAAACAGGGGATTATGAAGGAAACGGCGCTAAGCGAGCAGTGACGATGGCGAAGTTCGTTACGAAACTGTGGCTGCATGCAGGGAAAATCATACGGGAGATGGATCCCGATGTGGTCATCTGCTCGTCCACGTATCCGCTTGATACCTATGTGGGACAGCGTATCCGCCGAAAATCCAGGAAAAAGGTGAAGCTGATACATGAAGTGCACGATATGTGGCCAGCTACGCTGATAGAGATAGGGGGAATGTCAACAAAGAATCCTTTTGTAGTGGCGATGCAGATAGGAGAGAACAGCGCTTATAAGCATTCGGATAAAGTCGTGTCTCTATTGCCCAATGCGGAGCCGTATATGAGAGAGCATGGTTTGGGAGAAGGAAAATTCAAATGTATACCAAATGGAATCGTCCTGGAAGAGTGGGAGAATCCTGAAGAAATTCCGGAAGAACATCGAACTGTATTTGAAAAACTGAAAGCTCAGGATAAGTTCATCGTGGGATATTTTGGGGGACACGCGTTATCGAATGCGTTGGATTCGATCATAGATACAGCTGAAGCTATTGATGATGAAGATGTACACTTTGTTCTTGTAGGAGATGGAGTGGAGAAGAAGCGGCTGATGAAAAGAGTTGAAGATTCCCAATTAACCAATGTTACTTTTCTGCCGCCTGTAGGCAAAAAAAGCATACCGAAACTCTGTGAGAGATTTGATTGTGTATATATGTGCGGATTGGATTCTCCATTGTATAGGTTTGGTTTGTGTTTAAATAAAATGTTCGATACTATGGCATCTGGGAAACCGGGGATATGTGCTCTCGGTGTGAAGAGCTACTTTTTCGAATACGGATGTGGGTTTGACGTTGAAAGTACTGATATACCGGGAATTTGTTCATTGATAGAGCATTTGAAAGAATGCCCTCCTGATAAACTTGAAAAGATTTCTGAGTTGGGACATAAAGCTAGCAGAGAAAGATTTAATTATAGAAAATTGTCCGAGGAGTTCTTAAGTATATTGGAGGATTAACTTTTTATGAAAATATTAACTATAGTGGGAGCACGTCCCCAATTTATAAAGGCGGCGGTTGTCTCCCGAGAACTGAGAAAAGAACATGAGGAAGTTCTCCTTCATACGGGACAGCATTACGATTACAATATGTCGGATGTGTTTTTTAAGGAATTGGATATACCTAACCCGGATTACAATCTTGGGATTTCAGGTGGATCACACGGCAAGATGACCGGAGAGATGCTCATTGCTATTGAAGAAGTCCTTTTGAAGGAGCAACCGGATACGGTGCTTCTCTACGGTGATACCAACTCTACCATGGCGGGTGCTTTAGCGGCAGTCAAGCTGCATATCCCGGTGGTACATGTTGAAGCAGGAAACAGGCTTGGGACGCTCGACAATCCGGAAGAAGTAAACAGGATCGTGACGGACCATGTATCGTCTTTAAAACTTTGTTGCACTAAATCCGCACTGGAATTCTTGAAAAAAGAAGGCATTTCTCAAAACGCGTATGTAGTGGGAGATCCCATGTATGATGCATTCAAATATTATAGCGAGAAGGTAGGGGATGACGTCCCTGAAAAGCTAGTCGGGTTTGATGGAGAGCCGATAGAGCTTCCGCAGGAATTCTATTATATGACCTGTCACCGGGAAGAAAATACCGGAACTGATGAAGCTTTGACGGAAATTCTCGATGCAATGGAAACTCTCGATAAAAAATGTATCTATCCTGTTCATCCGAGAAATAAGAGCCGGGTGAAAAAGCTGATAAGGGAAAAAGGATATGTAAATACGATCGTCTGTGAGCCTGTAGGCTATCTTATGTCAGTTTATCTTGTGAACCATAGCGAGAAGATCATAACAGATTCAGGAGGATTGCAGCGGGAAGCATTTTTTGCTGAAAAGCAGTGTGTTACGATCTTCGATTATGTTGTATGGCCAGAAACGATGATAGATAATCGAAATCAATTGGCAAAAGCTGATAAGAAAGATATCCTTGAAAAGCTTGCCCAAAGACAGGAAATAAAAGAGAACGATGCTTTTGGAGATGGTCAGTCCGCTGTTAAGATAATCAAACATATTGATGAGTATATCGGGAGGAACAAAGAATGAAGGAACAACTGCTGAATAAAATAAAAAATAAAGAGATTATCGTCGGTGTCGTAGGTCTAGGTTATGTGGGCCTTCCTCTTGCCGTAGAGAAGGCAAAGGCCGGATTCAAAACTATAGGTTTTGATGTTCAGAAAAAAAAGGTCGATATGGTCAATGAGGGAGTGAATTATATTGGCGATGTAGTCGATGACGACCTGAAGAAAATCGTAAGAGAAGGGATGTTACAGGCCACAAGCGACTTCAGCTTTGTAAAAGACGTGGATTTTATTGCCATCTGCGTTCCGACACCACTTGACAAGCATCAGCAGCCGGACATCAGCTATGTTAAGTCTTCGACAGAGGAAATCGCGAAACATATGACAAAAGGAACGATGGTGGTTCTGGAATCCACTACATATCCGGGCACGACGGAGGAACTTCTCAAACCAATACTTGAGTCGTCCGGACTGAAATGTGGGGAGAATTTTTATCTGGGGTTTTCTCCGGAGAGAGTCGACCCTGGCAACAAGCAGTTCAAAACAAAAAACACTCCCAAGGTAGTGGGAGCCATCGGAGACGATGCGCGAGAGGTAATTGCAACTATGTATAGGGCTGTACTTGAAGGTGATGTGCATGAAGTTTCTTCACCGGCCGTGGCAGAGATGGAGAAGATACTCGAAAACACCTATAGAAATATAAATATCGGTCTTGCCAATGAAATGGCGATGCTCTGCAACAAAATGGGCATCGATTACTGGGAAGTAGTGGATGCGGCGAAGACCAAACCATACGGCTTCCAGGCTTTCTATCCGGGGCCGGGACTCGGAGGACATTGCATTCCTCTGGATCCGTACTATCTTTCATGGAAGGCACGCGAATATGGATTCCATACGTCGATGATAGAAAACTCTATGATGGTGAATGATAAAATGCCGGAATACTGTGTTGAACGCGCAATGGCTATTTTAAACAGGCAGAAAAAGGCTCTCAACGGGTCGAAGGTGTTAGTGCTGGGAGTAGCTTACAAAAATGATATCGACGATTACAGGGAGAGCCCTGCTATTAGGGTTATCGAAAAACTCAAGGAGGCTGGAGCGGATACAGACTTTTATGATCCATGGATTTCTGAGTACAAGGATAACGGACAGATATTTAAGGGTATTGATGGAATAGATGCGAAAATAATTTCAGATTATGACATTATAGTTATCACAGCAGCCCATACGAATGTCAATTACGATATGATACAGAAAAACGCTCAGGCGATTTTCGATACGAGAAACGCCATGAAAGATATAGAAAATAGAGAAAATATCGAGGTGCTGTAATGAGTGATTATTTTGTACACGAATCCAGCTATATAGATGATGGTGTGAAAATCGGAGAAGGAACAAAGATATGGCACTTTTGTCACATCCAGACGGGTGCGGTGATTGGCGAGAAGTGTTCTTTCGGTCAAAACGTAAATGTTTCCAATAACGTTAAAATAGGCAACGGATGTAAACTGCAGAACAACGTTTCTGTTTACGAAGGTGTTGAAATGGAGGACTATGTTTTCTGCGGGCCCTCTATGGTGTTCACCAATGATCTTACCCCAAGAGCGAAATATCCCAAAGGTAGCGCCGGATACAAAAAAACACTGCTGAAAACGGGCGCGACAGTAGGCGCTAACGCGACTATCGTATGCGGCAATACCCTTGGAAAGTGGTCGATGATCGCGTCAGGAGCGGTCGTAACAAAGGATGTTCTGGATCATGCTTTGATAGCTGGGGTACCGGCAAGGCAGATAGGCTGGGTATGTGAATGCGGAGAGGTATTGCGGAACGGCTTGACTTGTCCTAAGTGCGGCCGTGAGTATACGGAAGCAGATAACGGACTTGTAGAAAAGTAGTGGAGGAAAATGATGAAATACGCGTTGATAGGTTGCGGAAGGATTGCTACGAATCACATGAAAGCAGCGGTAAATAACAAACTTGAGATCGTTGCAGTATGCGATGTGATTACGGAAAAGATGGAAGAACTGTTGGCAAAGCACGAGCTTCAGGACGATGCTTCCATAAAGAGATACGAAGATTATAAGAAGATGATAGAGGAAGAAAAACCTGAACTGGTAAGTATAGCTACAGAAAGTGGCATACATGCGGAAATCGCTCTGTACTGCATAGAAAAAGGTGTGAACCTTATAATAGAGAAACCTATGGCAATGAGCATAGAAGATGCGGATAAAATAATCAGGCTTTCGGAAGAAAAAGGTGTGAAGGTTTCGGCATGCCATCAGAATCGCTTCAATGTGGCGATCCAGCAGCTTAGGCAAGCCATGGAAGCCGGAAGGTTCGGCAAGCTATCCCATGGTTCTATCAACGTGCGATGGAACCGCAATAAGGGCTATTATGATCAGGCTTCGTGGAGAGGCACATGGGCTCAGGATGGTGGCGCCCTCATGAACCAGTGCATACACGGAATAGATCTTCTCAGATGGATGATGGGAGATGAGATAGAGGAAATATATGGGGCGACAAGACAGCAGTTCCATGACTACCTTGAAGCAGAAGATGTGGGGATGGCAGTCATTAAATTCAAAAATGGAGCAATCGGAACTATTGAAGGCACTACCAATGTGTATCCGAAGAATCTCGAGGAAACGCTGTATATCTTTGGTGAAAACGGCACTGTAAAAATTGGCGGAACATCCACTAACAACATAGATGTTTGGGACTTTGCCGATGAGACAGAAGCTGACAGTAGAAATAAAGGCCTTAAAGAAGAAACAAGTAACGTTTACGGTAACGGACACACGAGCCTTTTTACCGATGTGATAGACGCTATAGAAAACGACAGGAAACCATATGTAGACGCAATCGCGGGGAGGAACGCCCTCGAAGTGGTGCTTTCCATATACAAGAGCCAGAAAACAGGCGCGCCAGTTAAACTGCCGCTGAAGGATTTTGCAAGCATGGATATGAAGGGTGAGTTTTAATGACTGTTAAAATTTGTCATGTCACAAGTGCACACAACACTAATGATGTTCGTATATTGAAAAAAGAATGTACCTCTCTCGCAAAAAATAAAGAATACGAAGTTTATTTGGTGGGGCAGGGGGATAGTTATATATATAAAAATGTGAATGTTGTTGGTGTTGGGGCTTTACCTAATAATCGTTTTAAGCGGATGAGTGAGTTCGCAAAAAAAGTTGTGGACGAAGCGCTCAAGATTGATGCTGATATTTATCATTTGCATGACCCCGAATTACTGCGTCTTGCTGAAAAATTCAAATATGAAGGAAAAAAAGTGATTTTTGATAGTCACGAGAATGTGTTAGATTCAATTGAAGAAAAGACATATATGCCAATTATGGTACGTAAGATTTTCAAAATTTATTACAAAAGATTGCAGAAGAGAGTACTGCCTCGAATAGATGGTATTATTGTAGTATCTCCACAAATGATAGATATATATAAAGAGTATAATGAGAATATTGCTCTGATTACAAATTATCCTATTTTGGATCAATCACAAAAAGTTCAAATGGATAGTGATGCGACTTTTGTAAAAGGAAGATTTATATTTGCAGGGGGGATTTCAGAACAATGGTCACATAGGGAGATAATAAATGCGATAGATGAAATCGACGGGGTAGAATACCGTTTGTTTGGTCCTGCAGATGAGGAATACTTGGCAGAATTAAAAAAGATGTCAGGATGGAGTAAAGTCTATTATGGCGGCAAAATATCGTATGAGGAAGTACAGGAGGAAATGAAAAAAGCACAGTTTGCTTTTGCATTACTCAAACCTAGCAGAAATTCATTTTATCGACAAGGAACGCTGGGGAATACAAAGTTATTCGAGGCTATGGGAAATGGGAAACCGGTCATAGCAACAGATTTTGACTTATGGAAGCCTATCGTCGAAGAAAATGAGTGTGGTGTTTGTGTTGATTCTGTTGATGAAAACGCAATAAGAAAAGGGATAAAAAGATTACTGCAACTATCAGAAAACGAATATTTCCTGATGGCGGAAAATTGCAGGGAATCGATATTTAGTAATTACAATTGGGAAATTGCAGAAAAGAAATTATTTGGTTTTTACGATGCTCTTATTTAACTGGTATTTTGTAAAAGGATGATATCTGAAGATGGTATTTTTTAAAAATTTAAGTCTGAAATATGATAACTTAATAGACAGATTCGGCTTGCGTTTTGAATCTTTTGTGCTTAACTATTTTGTAGTTATTATATATAAAATTCTATTGGATCTTATATATTGTGTATATATTGCGGGGTGCCATGCATTTTTTTCGTTGGAACTTTCGGTAGTTAATGTTGCTAATGGATGGTTGGCAACCCTTATTATGATACCATTTATAAACAGATATTGTAAACAAAAAACATGCTCTGCAATAATAATGATAGCACTAAATATGATATATTTTCTTCCAATTACGACATACTGTGGGTATGGTGGAGGGAGTAGCAGCTTTCTATTTTTTGCTATCATATATTGGGCAATTCTATCAATACTGCAGATAAAATTGCCGATAGTCGGATATAAAATAGAAAATACACATATTAAAATTTCGGATAAAGTTTTATTTATTTTTGTTATTTTAGCCAGTGTCGTATCCTTATATATATGGTGGAGATATAGTGGGTTTAGAATCCAATTAAATATTTTTGATGTATATGGGATACGAAGTGAAGCAGCAAAAAATTCATTGCCATTAATTTTATCATATGCTTGGCATATAATTACAATTGTGGTCCCTATTCTTATTGTTTTAACATTGTATAAGAGAAAATATTTGATACTTATATGGCTTCTGTTTATAACAGTAATAAACTTTTCCTATGCGGGAAATAAATCAGTGATTTTATTTCCAATTATTTTAATTGGAGGCTATATTTTTTACAGGAAAAATATGATTAGTTTAATTTTTCCTGTAGGAATCCTCGTGGAGGTTTTGGCAATAATAGAACAAAAATTGGGATTTGTTTTTATTACAAGTTATTTGTTTAGAAGACAAAGTTTGCTCTTAGCTCAGTTATCGGAAAATTATTATCGCTTTTTTTTGGAAAACCCCACAGATATTTTCAGAAGTAGCATAATGGGAAAGTTTGGATTTGATAGCGTGTATAATCTTCAAATAGGCAAAGTGATAGGGAATAATTTCCAAACACAGGTTGTGAGTTGTAATAACGGGTTACTTGCGGATGTGTGGTCAGGATTAGGCGTTATAGGAATATTAATAATGCCGATAATAATTATTATATGTTTTAGATTGTTGGACTTTGTTTCATATAAAGTTGATTTGCGCCTTATGGTAGGCCTTGTATTATATTATGCAATAATGTTTGCGAATACCACGTGGAGTACTGTGTTACTTACACATGGTTTTTTGGTTATGTGTATTATGCTTGTTATATTTCCTAGAAAAAATGAATCAGATAGATTAGGAGTAAGCGTATGAGAATAATAGAACTTAGAATAAAGGATATCCCTTGCAATATAAAAAGAAATCATAAATTAATTATTATTATAATAGCAATATGTATATGTATAGGAATAATATGTGGCTTAATAAGTGCCAAGTTGTATAGTCCTAAGGATGAAGTGCAAATTTCTCAACTGCAAGAGCATGTCGATTTAAACTCGATAGAAAAGAATGGGGGATATTATTATAATGCTTTTTTTGACTTGAAAGAGAAGAACGATTATATTAAAGCCTATTTGAGATATTTTGAGCAAGTTGATATAAGTAACGAGAGCCGTTCTCTGTTGGAAGAAGTTGAAAAAAGCATTTCTGAGTATCAGGAAAGCTATGATAATGCTCGAGAATTTTATGAAGAAAATGCTCCGGTAATTTTTGAAAAAAAGGGTGATGCAGTCGAATTTTATAATGAGAAAATAGATGATTTGGAAAGAAATAAAGAGAATACGGAAGTTAGGCTTGAGGAAATAGTAAATGGTAATTATACAAGTGATTATAAGCAGTCACAACAAAATACTATAGCATCTGAACTTTCTAATTTTCAGAATGACATCGATATGTTCAATCATCAGGTGAGCATAATAACAAATTCAAGTCAGGCTGAAATTGAGGAGACTGCTACGTCTGCAGACAGCATTTTACAGGATAACAGCAAACAACTCAATAGTATAATAGATACTTTTAACAACACATTAAAAACTCTTGCGAAAAATGAAAATTATGAAATTATTTATAATAAACGATTGATTAACGATTATTTTCAAGATGCAGGGTTTAATGGAGAAATGGAACAGGAAGATGTTTTGGAAGATAGACTTGGGAGAGCTGTTATATATGCAAGGAGTATTGCCGGATTAGATGTTAAAAGTGAACGGTTTTTTGCAACTTTTACATTCTTTATGCTTGTAGGTATAGGTGTTGCTGTAATTACAGGTATATCATATAAAAAGAAGTCAAAATAAAATTTTGTGTATTCCGTTTAAAAATAAGGAGGATAAATATGAACATTTTTGCAGGGTTTAAGGATATAACATTTTCAGGATTGATTAGGCAGGTTTTATATATAGTTCTTCCGTCTAAAATGTATATAAAATTTTGCTATAAACACTTTTCGAATAGAACTATTAATTTAAGAGAGCCTAAAAGATTGTCCGAGAAATGGTGGTGGTGTATGTATTATAATAAAAAGTATTGTCCAGATTTGATTAGAAGAGTGGCAGATAAATATGAAGTACAGGGCTATATGCAAGAACTAAAAAAGGGAAAATATTTAAAAAAAACATATGGGGTATATACAAACCCCGAGGAAATAAATTTTAATGATTTACCAGATAGATTTGCTATAAAAATAACACAAGAGTCAGGATTAAATATTATATGTACTAATAAAGAATCGTTAGATGTAGAAGCAACAAAAAAGAAATTAAAAGATATGTTAGAGCTTGCAAAGTTTGGAAAGTGGAGAAAGCATGATTTAGCATGGATAAATAATGGAAATGCTAAAATTATAGTTGAAGAATTTATAGAGAAAAAAAATGGCGAGCCTTTTGATGAGATAAGATTTCTCTGCTTTAACGGAGAACCTAAATTTGAATATGTCGTAAATGACTATCTGGATAGTAAAGGTGATGTTAAACATTCATATACTAGAAATACTTATGATCTTGATTGGAATCCTATTAAAGTAAGAATGGGCGGTTTTGAAGAAGGATATACAATTAAAAAGCCGAGAGAGTATGAAGAAGCCTTGGCTTTAGCAAGAGATTTATGTAAAGAATTTTTGTTTTTAAGGTTAGATTTATACGTAGGAGATGGGAAAGTCTATTTAAGTGAATTTACTGTTGCACCCGCAGGATTGAATGTTTTTTCACCAGATTGTTACGATTTTATATTTGGTGACATGCTAAAATTACCAGATGTTGACTTATTTTGATTAGTAGGAAGAGCGTTTATGAGTACGAGAAAATTGATGATTGGATCAGCTATTTCTGTTTCTATCATTGTTGCAATATCAAAAGTATTAGGGTTTTTACGAGATGCAATTATTGCTTTTTATTTTGGAGCAACTAGCCAAACGGATGCTTTTTTCTTGGCTAATAACATGCCCGCGCTTTTATTTCCTGCAATATGTAGTAGTATATCTTTAGTTTTTCTTCCGCAATATATTAAAAAAAAGGTTAATGAAACGGATGAGAAAATAGCTGATCAATATGCATCGAATGTTTTAAACATTTCGTGTATAATTGCAGTAATCTTAGGAATAATAGGAGTTATATTGTCTCCATTAGTGGTGTGGATTTTTGCTCCTGGATTTGATTATGAAACAAAGAAATTGGCAATCGTTTTTACAAGAATTATTATGTCAACTTTTGTATTTCTGATGTTACAATATATGCTATCTGCAATTTTAAATGCTAATAAAGCTTTTGGGCGACCACAAATGGTGGGAATTGTTTTAAATATTGTATGTATTTTTTCTATAATATTTGGATTTAGCCATTTGGGGATTTATTCTTTGATTTTAGGAACAGTATTAGGTTCATTTGCACAAGTAGTGTTTTTATGTATTTTCTTAAAGGGAAGATTTAAATATAGTTTTATTTTTAAAATCAATAAAGAAATCAAAGAATTATTTATACTTACATTACCTGTAATATTGGGAAATGCTTTAGTTCAAATTCATGAAATTGTTGATAAAATAGTAGGCTCACTATTAGGAAATGGGGCGGTCTCAGCTTTATCATATGGTGCGACATTAAACTCTTTGGTCAGAACAATTATTATTACTGCGATTTCTACTGTGTATTACCCATTTCTATCTGAATTGTCAGCCAAAAAAGAAACCGAAAAATTTAATATGATGATAAATCGAACCTTTTCAGGGATAATATTATTGTTGATGCCTATAACAATTATTACTATGATCTGTGCAAAGGAAATTGTAGAAATTGTATATGGCAGGGGGAATTTTGAATATGATGCAGTATTGTTGACATCTTCGGTTCTCTTTTTTTACGCGGTAGGTTTTATTTTTAATGGGATAAGAGAAGTTGCTGCTAAGACGCTATATGCATTTAATGAAGTAAGAGTGGTGACATTAAATGGGGCCGTTTCTGTCTTGTGCAATATAGTGTTTAGTTTGTTACTATCTAGGTTTTTAGGTGTTGGTGGGATATCATTAGCGACAGCATTAGCGGATATAATAGCAGCTGTTTTACTTATTAGGGCACTGAAAAAACAATTTATAGAAATTAGTTTTTATGGGGTGCGAACTAGTATAAAAAAAGGAGTTGTTTCTGTAATTGTTATTACTCCTATATGTTTTGTAATTAGAATGTATATGGTTTCGAAAAATGTTAACACAATATTATGTTTTGTGATTGTTACAATTATAGGCCTTGCGCTGTATCTTTTGATTTTAAAGATGGAAAATACTAAGGAAATTGGCTATTTTAAAGATATTATAAATATAGTAAAAAGAAGAAAGTGAAGAAAATAATAAAGAAATAAATGATAGTGAATTTTAATTATTCACTTATTTCTATAAATATGGTTTAGATAAAATTGTATTTTATTTAAATTTTATATTAGATGTGTAAAACCGAAGTTGCTATTTAAGCAGTCTCTCACTCAAATTACCATAGAAGAGATAATTTACAGAAATTATTTCACACACTCGAAAAGCCTGATATTAAATGGCTGACAGATGTTACGGAATTCAAGTATTACGTAGAGGGAGAGAAGAAGAAACTGTATCTGAGCGCCATTTTGGATCTTTATGATCGAAGGATAGTCTCTTATGAGATAGGAGACAGCAACAACAACGAACTGGTCTTTAAGACCTTTGAGAAGGCAGTAAAATCGAACCCCGATGCCCATCCGCTTTTCCACAGCGATCGTGGCTTTCAATACACAAGCCCGGATTTTCATGAGAAGATAGAGGCTGCTAAAATGACACAAAGTATGTCGAGGGTAGGCAAATGCCTGGACAATGGGCCAATGGAGGGCTTTGGGGGAATACTGAAACGTGAGAGATATTATGGAATGAAATATACCAGTAAAAAAGCGCTCGTTGAAATGATAACTTCATATATAGATTATTACAACAAGCGCTATCAACGTAAGCTTAATATAATGACTCCTATGGAAAAGCATCAACAATATTTCGCAACTGTTGCATGATTTATATATTTTTTGCTTTTTTAACTGTCTACTTGACAGGGTGCACACCACTTTAGCCATCCTTGCGATAGTATGTTCGTGCTTATGTTCATACATGAAAAAATACTTTAGTCTCGCTTTACATTTGCAAGGAAGGCTGCGGCTTTTTTAATATTTCGATCTCCTCTGATGGAAATGAGGGTCAAATCATTTCAAATTATTCGAAAAAGAATACATGTAGTATTTCTACACCTGAAAGAAAAGATTTAAAAATACGAATTATTGCAAGGAATAGTAAAAATATAGAGGAAGATAAAGCATATCAAGTATATAAAATTGATTAAAGGAAGTTAGAAAAACCAATAATATATTATCTGTTAGAAAATATACAAAAGTATATAGATACAGTGTTTTATAATAAAAATTATGAAACATATACGAATATGAATAGAAAAGCCATACATCTATTGATTAGTTGTTCATCATAAAGTAAAATATATATAATTTCAGTCAACGATAATTTTTATGAAGATAAGTTTTAACATAAGTTTAATTGATATAATCTAATTCAAAGGCAGTATGGAGGGAATATGCAATTCAGAGATTTAAAACAACAGTATCAGGTATTGAAAAAAGATATAGATGCAGCCATGGTCGAGGTTGCCACCAACTGCAATTTCATAAACGGCCAGCAGGTAAAGGATCTTGAGAAAGAGCTGGCTGATTATGTAGGTGTAAAGCATTGTATAACTTGTGGCAATGGAACTGATGCGTTGACGATGGCTATGATGGCCTGGGGGATAGGCGAGGGAGATGCGGTATTTGTCCCTGACTTTACTTTCTTCTCTTCAGGCGAGATCGTGTCACACGCTGGAGCTACACCTGTCTTTGTAGATGTGGATCTCAATACCTTTAATATTTCTGTAGAAGCGCTGGAGCAGGCGGTGGAAAAAATCATCGCGAAAGGTAAGCTCGAACCGAAAGCTGTAGTGGCGGTGGATCTTTTCGGACTTCCAGCGAATTTTGTAGGCGTCAGAAAAGTTGCCGATAAGTATGGATTGAAAGTTCTTGAGGATGGCGCTCAAGGCTTTGGTGGAAATATAGGAGGTAAGAGAGCCTGCAGTTTTGGCGACATCAGTACTACATCTTTTTTCCCGGCTAAACCGCTGGGATGCTACGGAGATGGCGGCGCGGTGTTTACGGATAACGATGAAATCGCCGATATCCTGGAATCCATCAGAGTTCACGGAAAAGGTGAGATGAAGTACGATAATGTACGGATTGGACTAAATTCAAGGCTGGATACTATTCAGGCGGCGATTCTATCTATAAAACTGAAGGCATTTGATCGGTATGAGCTCATCGATGTCAATAATGTGGCCGAAAAATATACTAAAGGGCTGTTTCAGCTTAAGAAAAAGGTGAAAACACCGGTGATTCCGGAAAACTTTTATTCCAGCTGGGCGCAGTACACGATACAGTTAGAGGACAGAGTCACTCGGGACAAGCTGCAAGCAGAGCTGAAAGCCGCCGGAATACCTAGCATGGTTTATTATCCGAAGCCGATGCACAGACAGGAGGCTTTTGCCGGTTATGAATACGACGACGCGGATTTTCCGAATACGATTAGACTCTGTGATACGGTGTTGTCACTGCCAATGCATCCGTATCTTAAGGATGAGGATATAAAAGCTGTTATAGATATGATAAAAAATGTGGTAGAATAAAGCTATAAATTTTAAAGGAGAATCTTTCAGTGTGGAAGATCCTCTTTTAGCGTCAGCATAATTTTGAAGGGCTCAGAAATATGGAAACGATCAGTAAAAATCGATGGATAGATAGCTTGAATATCTTCAGCAGTAAAATCCTGATGCCGATAATGGCAGTACTTTTCATATGCACCAATACGGTATTGAATCTGTGGATAGGTGAACGGATAGAAACGATACAGAATCTCCTGGCGATAGTAGTTTTGTTTATCGTAGTTGTCAACCTGCTCTCTTCCCCCAGGAATAATTTAATACCGTGGCTTAAAAGCAATGTGCTCGTAGTCGCATATTTTATCATCAGATTGATTTCTCTGTGGCAGAGCGGATTTGACTATAGTGTGATAAGAACCATATTCTTTGAGATGTTTTTTCTCATTGGGATTTGCAAAATTACGATAAGTGCTGTAAATAGAAGAAATTTCTATATTAAATTCTTTATCTGGTTTGAATTGATAATCTCACTGCTATGTGTTCTGATATTTTTCGTTGTTCCTCATTTAAGCTCAGGCATGCAGGAGCTTGTAGCGACGAGTACATACTACGCAAAATCCGCTACGGCCTCTCTTTTCAGTAATGTCAATACCGCGGGAATAATGGCGGGATGTTCCATCGTATTATCTGTAGCGATATATAAAAAGAACATATTGCCTGGAAAATTTGTAATAGCTTTTGGGCTTTATAATGTTGTTGCACTTGTCTTCTTTGGGGCGAGATCGGCGGATATAGGAATTTTAGCGGTTTTGATTTTTATAGGGATAAAACATATCAGCCAATCGGAAAACTTTAAGAAGTTTACTATCATCGCTTTGTGCCTGATGGTTCTTACTTTGATTCCCATTTATGGGATGATAGGATATTATGAAAGTAAAGCGGCACTGTCGTACGAGCCATTGGAAGATAGGACAAATACGTTAAGCAGTAGTCGATATGTGATCTGGAAAGAAAGCTTTATCATTCAGCAGGACGATCTTCTCTTTGGAAAGGGAAACTTAAAGCTGGAGCAGGAAGCTCGAAAGGAATTGATGGCAGGGGTTGAACAGGGAACGGTAGATTACAGGTATTTTACTACCACTGAACTTGGCCCTCACAACGGCTATATCGGAATGATTTCCGGCGCCGGATGGCTGGGTTTCCTGGTATTCATCGCTATCCTGATACAGCGCATCAGACGTTCGAAGAGCCTGGAGTCGGGTAACTGGTACTTGCTGCTGATTTTTTTCTTTGCTGTGAACTGTTTTGAGAGTCTGTTCATACTCAACAGGTTTTTCATATGTTTTTACATGTTTTTGATATTGGAATCCGATTGGGAGAAAGGGGATGAATATGTCCGTATGGCGATTACAAACTAAAACAAGTGGTGGAGATGTTGGAGAATATTGTATTGGTAATCATGTTATTGCAATGGGGTGGAGTTTAAATGCGCATCAATATCGGGAGGAACTTGAAAAACTGACCTTATATGATTATTTTGAATTAGCCGATAGATATTACAACTCCTATGGCAGTGTGAGGCGATTGATTGAAGATCTGAGGCCAAATGATTTGATTTGGATGAGACATGAAGGAATATATTACTTGGCAAGAATATGCGAAAATTCCAAATGGCAATTCAAGAATGATCCTGAACTACATGAAAAAGATGTCTGTAACCAGGTGGATCGTATTGAATGGATTCGGATCGGAGATGAAAGTGAGGTTCCGGGAGGTTTAACTACTGCATTTATCAGAGGATCTACTCTGCAAAGGATAAATAAGCCTGGTATCCTTGAATATAGTGAGCTTATTTATAATACGAAAGCGAAAGATTCTTTCAAATATGATCGGACGATAACATTAGATAAAGAAAATTTTTACTCCTTATTATCTCCGAGCGATTGCGAAGATCTTCTCTATGTGTATTTGTATGATAAAAATGAAAAAAACTATCTCTGTATTCCTTCTACTAATAAGATTGTTACAGAAAAATATGAGTTCATTATTATTGATGTAGAGACTGGAAACCATATTTATATCCAGGTGAAAAATGGAAATATAAACTTAAATGCAGATGATTATGCTTCTCTTGTTTATGATTCTGAAAATAAATTGTATCTTTTGACAACGCGTGGGAATGTTTTTAATGTGGACAAGTATGATAATATTTATGCAGTAGATCCCGATGAATTGTTTGATTTTGCTTTGGAGGAAAAGAACTATAATATTATTCCGCCCAATATCAAATATTGGATCGATTTTGCTGGCGGGTATAGTGATTCAATGAGTGTAAAGGGTATTATGTTTGATACTAATGATGAGTCTTGCGAAAAATATATGTTTGAAAATAACGTTGTGGCTGCATGGGGAAGAGCTAAAAGGTATGTAAATTCTTTTAAAAAAGACGATATTGTATTTTTTTATAAAAAGGGCTATGGTGTGATTGCTGCCGGAAAAATATTAACAGATGAACCAAGGGAGATCGATAATGGACTGGAACATTGTGTCGATATTATGATTGCTCCACGTAAGGGCAAAACAAACAAATGGATTTCTATAACACCCAAAGAAATAAAATTAATGGTTGAAAAGAATTTTTGGTTTGCGACTACAAGAAAGGTTCCATTTTTGTCCGAACAAGAATGTCGATTATTAATAAATGCACTTAAAGATAGATAGGATTTAAGGAGCTGATTTATCGCTAACTGGATCATTGCGTGTCCTGGCAGTTCGGTATTTGACGAAGAAAAGCTAAATGGATATGTATAAGAAAATCAGTTGAACAGACCTAGCGCTACAGCGTTTTTTAAGAGTAAACATATGAGATGTTGAATATAACCAGGCATGGCGTGCGATCTTTGCTGCAGTAATGAAATTTTTGTTGTTTTCGCATGAAAAGGAGAAAATTGGATTGCTATATTTTTGCTTGTCGGTCTGTTTTCAGTATCGTCGGAAGGGTGTCATGAATTTTGTACGATAGCAGAGAGATCTAATGAGCGAATACGTTCTTAGGTTTTAACCTGGTATAGATTTGTGCCTGAGAAATTAAAACAGGGGATAACAAGTGAATATATGACATTGAGGGCTTTGAGAAGCATATGAAGAGTTTGTGGAGATGTTGGAAAAGGTAGAGTGATAAAAAGCGGACGAATCAGCAAATAACACTTAATTTTACGTACATTTAAAGAAATGATCGATTAGAATACACTAAATTACAATAATCAAATAGGACAGAATTGGAAATTTTATAAGGTGAGTGGTATTCAAGGAATTTGCGAGGCAAATTGTTGATCCAGTCCTCAACAAGCTTGATAGCTTCCTCCGATACTGATGTGAAGCTTTTGCCCTTTGGGAAAAAGCGGTGGATCAGTGAATTCTGTTTTTCATTCGTGCCCCTCTCCCACGCACTGTAAGGGTGCGCGTAATATATTTTCGTATCCGTAAACAACTCCGATAAGGACGCAAATTCACTTCCGTTATCACAAGTGATCGTACGGAAAACTTTTGGCCAGGTTTTTCCATATTCTTTTCGGAGTTGTTTCAGCCCCTCCTCAACAGCCTTCGCCGTCTTTGCAGGTAGCTTCACAATATGGCGCTTGCGTGTCATGCGTTCATCCAATGTCAGTAAAACTTCAGATGAGTCTGCACTGCCTATCACAGTGTCGATCTCCCAATGGCCGAATGTTTCACGGCTTTCCACTTCCAAAGGGCGCTCATCTATACTTTCACCATAGCACCGGCGATGCTTTCGTAAACGGGAAGCCTTTCTCTTGCGCCTCACACGTAGTGGCAAATCGATATTCTTTACACGTAAGAGCCCTTGATCTATATAGTTATACAGAGTTTTCGCACATACTGTTTCATCGAAATTCCCTTCAAGCCGTGCACGTCCACATAATGGATCGGGAGCCATCTTATCCTGTAGCATCCTCTGTTCTGCATACAATATGTATTCCTGTGCCTTCATCAGTTTAAGTGGCGGGCGGCTGTTTTTTCTGTTTTCCTCATAGACACACTGCCCCGTATCTGCAAAGTAGGTGCGATAGACACGTAATTCGCTATCCATCTGTTCCACTGTTCCACGAACCAGTTCCTGGTATAGTGTAGAGCGTGCGATACCTACTGCTTTAGCTATCTGCGTTTTTGGTAATCCCTGTCGCAGCAGGATCTCGATCTGAGCGCGTTTTTCTTTCGTAAGATGTTTGAAAGTTCGTTTTGCTGTGGTATACTGTTTTTGAGTCATAGCAGTCCTCCGTGGTTATGGTGTGTAGTAACTTCATAATACCACACCTGCTATGACTTTTTCATTGTCCTATTTCATTTTACAATTAACCCAATTTAGTTATTATAAAAATCTTAGATTTTTATCTTGACAACTGAGCCACTATTATAAATGCTAATCTAAAAGTGAGCCACTTTTAGTAAAAACGCTCGCTTGAAAGTGAGCCACTTTCATATTACTCTGAACCTAAGATTAGGT
>JABLTR010106352.1_pt1 | contig 24474 bp, 26 predicted proteins | sample 7160071 | NCBI WGS metagenome assembly JABLTR01 (sample SAMN14651230, study PRJNA627086) | human gut metagenome | isolation source: feces | host: Homo sapiens | reverse complement strand
GCAGGATATCATGCGGGAGTTTACCAGGGAGTATCCCATCTCCATCATGGCATCCACCCAGCGGATCGTGCACAGCCCGAAACTGCACACCTTCGGCTCCGTCATCTATGAGGCAAAGAGCGACACTTTCTATCAGGAGAAACCCTATGAGAAGATCGACGTGGTGGACCGGATTGGAAGCGGCGACGCTTACTGCGGCGGTGTGCTCTACGGCCTGCTGTCCTCGGATATGGACTGCGCAAAGGCGCTGGCCTTCGGCAACGCCTGCAGCGCGGTAAAGAACACGATTCCCGGGGATCTGCCCTCCTCCGATCTGAAGGAGATCGAGTATATCATCGAGGATCACAACACCACGGGACGGCACGCGGAGATGAACCGCTAGCTGTGATTGATGCCAATAAAAAAAAGGACGTAACGTCCCTTTTTGCGAATATGTGCATCAGGATTTTTTCCTTCGGCAAATGACCGTAAGAAGAATAATGATGATAAGAACAATGCAGACAGCCCCGGCAATCAGAATGATATTGATTGAAAATCCGGAAGCTGCACCCTCGGAAGAAGTGTCGTCGGTCAATGTCAGTTTCCAAATGGTTGCGCCGTCGTCCGTTGTCCCGGTTTTTTCTATGGCCGAAATTTTTTCGATGTCAAGATTGCAGGCGGGACGGGCGCAGGTCAGGAACTTTACCGAGAAACCGGTTTGACCGTTGACAGGAAAATCCATCAATGAGCCGGTGGTAAAGACCATGCCCACATCCAGAGGATAGGTGGGAGAATGGGGGGAACGCAGCCACCACATGGCGTCCTGCCCGGCCAGGGTTGCGGCTCGATCTGCGTCGTCTGAAAATCCGTAATCCGGATTGTTTGCCTCCTCCGCTGAGAGAAGGAAGATCTGGTCGCCATTCAAAATGTTCTCAGAGGCGTCAAAATCTACAGAGGTATTTTTCCCGCCGAAAACGATCGGTTTCTGATAGGCGTCATCCGATTTATAGGTTTTGATAAGCGCGTTTTGTTCCTGCTCGGAAAAATGGCTTTTCAGAAAATCGGAGCACCACTTTTGAATATCGCTGCCCTGATAATCGAGTACATCCGGATGATCGGCGGCATAGGATTCGCCCCGGTTATCAAAAGTGACGACGATGTCTTCTCCGATATCCCGGAACAACATGCCGTTTTCCGTATCGGATCCGATCAGATCTTTAGAGAGCAGGAAGATGCCGTTCTCTCCGGTGTTGGTATGGTCGGCGTCAAGAACGATCCACTCAGCGGTAAAACCGATGCTGTCATCCGCTTGACCGAACTGAAGGATATCTCCGTCTTTGATATCGGAAACGTCGCCGGAGGCTGCCCTGACCGGTAAAGTCAGCGCGGGAAGGACAAGCAGACAGCAGAGAAACATAAGGAACAGACATTTTGGTAACTTTGTTTTTCTCTTCAATTTTCGAATCTCCTTTCGCTGCGCGGGAGAATGTGCCGCACATTTATATTATATTTAGAATTATAGGTACTTTGAATGGAAGAACAACCATCAATTGGAAGGAAAATGTAAGATCTTCGACAGATTTTAAAATGTGTTGTTGTAGGGAGAGCCGGTATGGAAAACGATGCGAGAAACAGATATACCAGAATGAGAATACGGGAGGCATTTTGGGAAAAGATTAAGAAAAAGCCGATAGAAAAAATAACGGTAAAGGAAATCTGTGAAAAAGCGGAAATTAACAGAACGACATTTTATTACCATTACCATGATGTTTATGATGTTTATGAGCGGATACAGGAAGAAACGATTGCCAAATTCGGAAAGCTGGTACGGAATCAGGCGATACACAGCCGAAGTATAGAGGAAACGATTCTGCTCATTCTGAAAACGACAAAAGAAGGGATTCCTGATTTGCCGGAGTTGGAGTATATGCGCGAAGATGAGCGGTTTCTGAAGAAACTGACGGAGTATTTCGGGAAAATTTTTCAGGAGGAAATCCATCGGTGTTATGCGGACGCGTCGAAGGAGGAACAAAAGATCATTTATAAGTTTATCGCGGAGGGAACGGGAGCAGCGATCCGCCAGTGGATGGCAATGGGAGAAAATTTGCCGGCAGAACAGGCGGCGAAGATCATTGCCGGCAGGATTCATCTGGGGTAAGAGATGATGACGGTATGCCTTGCGCCTGGGATATTGTTTGAAATGTTTCTTTATGGTATAGACAGAGTGGAGGTGCAGTATGCAAATTCGTACATTTGAGGAAATCCGGCAGAATTACCATGCGATTGCCGAATTGTGCAAAGAGACGGCGGAACCGGTTTTTTTGACGAAAGACGGCCACACGGTTGACGAGGTGTCTGCCTATCTCGATGCGGTCATCGCGGAAGGTGCGGCAATCTCAGGAGAAAAATAAGAAAGCCCTCAAACGGAAATCCGCTTGAGGGCGTCATTTTCTGGCGGAGTCGGAGGGATTCGAACCCTCGTGCCGAAAAAACGGCAAACGCATTTCGAGTGCGCCTCGTTATGACCACTTCGATACGACTCCATATAGAAGATATTGTACATGATTTTGATGTGGAAAGCAATGAAAAGATGCAAAAAAATGTCACTATTCACAGCCGATTCAGGATTGACGGCGAATGCGTCGTGCTTGCTCGTAAGCATTGGCCGTCAATCCTGAATCAAGACTGTGAAACAGTTACTCCACCCGCATAAGCAGTTTTAGCTCCGTAAGGAGCGAGACTGGAGCCTCTTGGAGGCGACAAGTGCGCATGCGGGTGGAGTGGCTGTGAATAGTGACAAAAATCTGCCATAGAAAATGTTTTGCGAAAAGGAGACAGAGAAAATGGAAATTTCACAGTTAGAGCCCCGGGCAGTCTTTCGCTTCTTTGAGGAGATCAGCCGGATTCCCCGCCCCTCCTATCAGGAGCGGGCCATCAGCGATTATCTGGCAGCGTTTGCCGGAAAGCGGGGGCTGTTCTGCCGGCAGGATGCCCTGGGAAATATTATCATCGTAAAGGATGCCAGCCCGGGGTACGAAGAAGAACCTCCGATCATTCTCCAGGGACACATGGACATGGTCTGCGAGAAGGAGCCGGACTGCGCAAAGGACATGGAGACGGAGGGGCTGGATCTCTTTGTGGAGGGAGATTTTGTGAAAGCCCGTGGAACCACCCTGGGCGGGGATGACGGGATTGCGGTGGCCTACGCTCTGGCAATTCTGGACGCGGAGGACATTCCCCACCCGAGGCTGGAATTTGTCTGCACGGTGTGCGAGGAGGTGGGCATGGAAGGGGCCACAGCCCTGGATGTTTCCTGCCTGAAGGGACGGCGGCTTCTGAATCTGGACTCCGAGGAGGAGGGAAGCTTTCTGGCGGGCTGCGCAGGCGGATGCACAGCGCAGATCACATTGCCGCCGGCAAATACACCGGGGGAGGAGAGCGAAACCGGCGGGAGCAATGGAGGCGGCGATGATAAGGAGGCAAAGTCCCTGGTAATCCTGGAAATTTCCGGCCTCGCCGGCGGGCATTCAGGCACGGAGATCGACAAGGGGCATGCCAATGCCAATCTTCTCATGGCGGAGCTTTTGAGTGGGCTCTTCGCATGCCAGCCTTTTGCCCTGGTATCTCTGGAGGGAGGGGCAAAGGACAACGCCATCCCAAGAAGCTGTGCCTGTGTTCTGGAAACGGCGCGGGGAGAAGCGCTGGCAGAACTGGCAAGGCAGCAGGCAGCCGCCATCAGGGAACGCTGGATCGAGGCGGAGCCGCAGATTGGTTTTGCGGTGTCTGTGAAGCCGAGAGAGAGGGATGAAAAAAGCCAGGCGGCAAACGAGTCATGCAGGGTTTGTGAGGAGGCCACCGGAATGTTGCTGCAGGCTCTTCTGGCGTTCCCCAACGGTGTGATTGCCATGTGCAGCGAACCTGCAGGACTGGTGGAGACCTCTCTGAATCTCGGCGTCATGAAGCTTTTGCCGGAGGGGCTGACGCTCCGCTACAGTGTGCGAAGCTGCGTGGATCGGGAGCTGGAGAAACTGATCCGCCGGCTGGAGACGTTGGCAGAAGCGGCCGGCGGCGCCATGGAAGTTTCGGGGAAATATCCGGCCTGGGAATATCGAAAGCACTCGCCTTTCCGGGAAAAACTGGTTCGGATTTACCGCGGGATGTTCGAAAAGACGCCTCCGGTGGACATCATCCACGCAGGACTGGAATGCGGGATTCTGGCCTCCAAGCTGCCGGGGCTGGAGTGCGTGTCCATGGGGCCGGATATTCTGGATATCCACACACCCAGGGAGCGCATGAGCATTTCATCGGTGCAGCGGATGTATGCGTTTGTGCTGAAGGTGCTGGGAGAAAAAGAATAATCAGTAATTGAAAAATTTCTTCAGATAGGATATCCTGTTTAAGGATATAGAATGTTTTTTACGGAAGGGGTTGACAGAGATGAAAATAGGAATGCTGACCAGCGGGGGAGATTGTCAGGCGCTGAACGCGGCCATGAGGGGTGTGGTAAAGACCCTGAGTACCAATGTGAAGGATCTGGAAGTTTACGGATTCCTGGACGGCTACAAGGGATTGATCTACGAAAATTATCGGAAACTGACCAGCAAGGATTTCTCAGGTATCCTGACGGTGGGAGGAACGATCCTCGGATCTTCCAGACAGCCTTTTAAGCTGATGCGGGTGCCGGATGAGAACGGCCTGGACAAGGTGGAGGCCATGAAGAAGACCTACCGGAAGCTGAAACTGAACTGCCTGGTCATTCTGGGCGGGAATGGAACGCAGAAGACGGCCAATCTGCTGCGGGAAGAAGGGCTGAACGTGATTCATCTGCCCAAGACCATCGACAATGATATTTACGGAACCGACGTGACCTTCGGATTTCAGAGCGCTATCAACGTGGCCTGCAACGCCATCGACTGTATTCACACGACGGCGGCTTCTCACAACCGTGTCTTTATCGTGGAAGTTATGGGGCATAAGGTCGGATGGCTGACCCTCTACGCGGGCGTTGCTTCCGGCGCGGATATTATCCTGCTTCCCGAGATCCCCTACGACATCAACAAGGTGGTGGAGGCCATTGAAAAGAGGAATAAGCAGGGCAAGGGCTTTACCATTCTCGCGGTGGCGGAGGGAGCCATCTCCAAGGAGGACGCGAAACTTTCGAAGAAAGAGCTGAAGAAAAAACGTGAGAACTCCAAACATCCCACGGTTTCCTACGAGCTGGCGGAGGAGATTACCCGCCTGACCGGGTCCGAGGCCAGAGTGACGGTGCCGGGACACACCCAGAGAGGCGGAAGCCCCTGCCCCTACGACCGGGTGCTCTGCACCAGACTGGGCGCGGCGGCGGCCATGGCCATCATGGACAAGGACTATGGCAACATGATTGCCATGAGAAACGGCGAGACGGTGAGAGTTCCTCTGGAGGAAGTGGCCGGCAAGCTGAAGATGGTGGATCCGAACTGTCAGATGATCAAGGAAGTCAAGCTCATGGGCATCAGCTTCGGCGATTAGAGACAGAAGGAGTGAAGAGATGTCCTATACGGCACTTTACAGAAAATTCCGCCCCAGAGAGTTTGAGGATGTCAAGGGGCAGGATCATATTGTTACCACACTGAAAAATCAGATCCGGACGGACCGGATCGGACATGCCTACCTTTTTACCGGAACCCGGGGAACGGGAAAGACGACGGTGGCGAAAATTTTTGCAAGAGCCGTCAACTGCGAGCATCCCGTGGACGGCAGTCCCTGCGGAGAGTGTGAATCCTGCCGCAGGATCGCCGAGGGCACGTCCATGAATGTAATAGAGATTGACGCCGCTTCCAACAACGGCGTCTCCAATATCCGGGACATTATCGAGGAGGTGGCTTACGCCCCCACCGAAGGAAAATACAAGGTGTACATTATCGACGAGGTGCACATGCTCTCCATCGGGGCCTTTAACGCCCTGCTCAAGACGCTGGAGGAGCCGCCGGCCTATGTGATTTTCATCCTGGCTACCACGGAGGTGCACAAGATCCCCATCACGATTCTGTCCCGATGCCAGCGGTACGATTTCCATCGGATTTCCATCGATACCATCGCGGCCCGGCTTCGGGAGCTGATGGATCAGGAGCAGGTGGACGTGGAGGAGCGGGCGCTGCGCTATATCGCCAAGGCCGCGGATGGCTCCATGCGTGATGCTTTGAGTCTCCTGGATCAGTGCATTGCCTTTTATCTGGGCCAGACTCTGACCTACGACAATGTGTTGAGCGTGCTGGGAGCGGTGGACACCGAGGTGTTCGGGCGTCTGTTGAACTGCCTGATGGCGGAGGATGTGAATGGCTGTATCTCCCTTCTGGAGGAGATGGTGGTGGAAGGTCGGGATCTCGGTCAGTTTGTGACAGATTTTACCTGGTATCTGCGAAATCTTCTGCTGGTCAAGGCGGGAGAGCAGATGGAGGATGTGCTGGAGGTGTCCGGCGACCAGCTGGCGGTTCTGCGGGAGCAGGCAGAGCGGATGGACGATACGGTGCTGATGCGCTACATCCGGATTTTCTCTGATCTGGCCAGCCAGCTGCGCTATGCTGCCGGTAAGCGGGTACTGGTGGAGATTGCCCTGATCAAGCTCTGCCGTCCCCAGATGGAGGAGGATTATTCCGCTCTGGTACAGCGGGTGGACTCTGTGGAGCATCGCCTCCAGGAGGGGATTCCCGTTGCGGTTTCCCCGAACAACGGCGCAGCCGGAGGCGGCGCGGAGGGGACGGCAGCCGGAGAGACAAAGAAAAAGAAAGAACTCCCGGAGGCTGTGCCGGAGGAGATCGCCCAGGTGGCCAGGGAGTGGCCTCAGATTCTGGGACAGACCACAGGACTTCTGCGCACCACCCTCGGCAAGGCCATGGTTACGGTTTCGGACAACCAGGAGCTCTTGCTGGTGTTTTCCGAGCCCCCGGGCAGCAAGGACTGTTCCGGAGACATTCTCCAGAATACCGGGGCGCTGGATGAGCTGAAGGGGATTCTGGAGGAACATGTGGGGAAAAAGGTCCCCGTGAAAGTGGAGATCAACCGCAGCGGCGAGAACAGCCGGCAGCTGTACACCGATGCGGTGGATTACTTTGCTAAGACGGCACATATTGATATAGAAGAGGAAGATTTCTGACAGGAGGATAAGATTATGGCAAGAAGAGGCGGATTTCCGGGCGGAGGCATGCCCGGCAACATGGGAAATCTCATGAAGCAGGCGCAGAAGATGCAGCGCCAGATGGAGGAAGCCCAGAAGGAACTGGAGGAGAAGGAAGTGACAGCCGCAGCCGGAGGCGGCGCGGTGGAAGTGACGGTTTCCGGCAAGAAGGAGATCACGAAGGTCAAGCTGTCCGAGGAAGTGGTGGATCCCGATGACATTGAGATGCTGGAGGATCTGATCATGGCGGCGACCAACGAGGCGCTCCGCCAGATGGAGGAGATGGCGCAGTCCTCCATGGCAAAGATTACCGGAGGACTGGGAGGAGGACTTCCCTTTTAAGGGAGGCATATCATGGAATACTACAGCAAACAGATCAGCCGTCTGATCTCCGAGCTCTCCACACTGCCGGGCATCGGGGCGAAATCCGCCCAGCGGCTGGCTTTCCATATTCTGCATATGCCCCAGGAGGAGGTGGAACGCCTCTCCGAGGCCATGGTGGACGCCCGCAAAAACGTCCATTACTGCAGGGAGTGCTTTACGCTGACGGACAGTGAACTCTGCCCCATCTGCAGCAATCCCCGGCGGAGCCACAAGCAGATTATGGTGGTGGAGGATACCAGAGACCTGGCGGCCTACGAGAAAACCGGAAAGTATGAAGGTGTGTACCATGTGCTCCACGGTGCCATCTCTCCGATGCAGGGCATCGGTCCCGGAGATATCAAGCTCAAGGAGCTGATGCAGAGGCTCGCCAAAGAGGATGTGGAGGAAGTGATTATCGCCACCAATTCGAGCCTGGAGGGGGAGACCACAGCCATGTATATCAGCAAGCTGATCAAACCCACCGGGATCAAGGTAACCAGGATCGCCAGCGGCGTGCCCGTGGGAGGCGATCTGGAGTACATCGATGAGGTGACGCTGCTGCGTGCCCTGGAGGGGCGTACAGAGCTTTAGCGGCGGAATATGTTTTCCCCTGGTAAAGAGAGGGGATTTTCAGAAAAGCAGGACAAAACGTTCTGCTTTTTTATTTGGCTCCATGTTTCAACATTTTTCGCGGGACGGGTGTGGTAGCATGGCTCTATGTAAGAGCATGGTTTTGCCTGCGGAAAGGCAAGACAGAGAAAGGCGCCTATTGTCAGGCGCCGCGGGAGGCGCGTATGATAGAGATTACCCGTGCGCCAGAGGAGAGCAGAGAAAATCTGCGGAAGATACCAAGGAATATCCGTCAGATCGGAAACACCACCGGTTACGGAAAGATCTATATGGAAGATATGGTTTACCAGTTTCTGTCCGAGGGAGGCATCGAGGAGGGGCAGCATCTGACGACCTACCTGCTTCTGGGGGAAGACTTTTATCAGAAGGAGGAGCAGTATCTGTTTATCCGCGGAGCCCTGGAACTGGAAAACATGACTTATAGCCGGGATTTCCCTGTTTTCTCGGAGGAGATATGGAACGATATTTATAAGGGGATGCGCAAATATTTTCAGGATGAAAAGATCCTGGGATGGGCCATCAACCGGAAAGGGGGAAGGCTGGACTACTGCGGAGAGATGGAGACGATCTGCCGCAGGCATTTTCATGGAGAAAATCAGATGGTGCTGTTCTTTGACACTGCCGATGACGATGAGATGATCTATCTCTACCATGGAGGCAGGTACATACGGAAGGAAGGATACCATATTTACTATGAAAAAAATACGAAATTTGCGGAGTATCTGACAGACTATCACAGGAGGAAGGAGCAGCTTGCCCTGCAGAGAAAACGGGAGATGAAACTTCGCCAGCAGCGAGAGCTGGAGGAGAGCGAGGCGGCGGCAGCCGGTGGGACAGGATCTTTTGCGGATGCCGGGGAAGGATTTTCGGCATCTGACAGGGAGCCGGATTTTCAAAGGCGGCATTTGGGGGAGGAGACGCTGAGAAATCAGGCAAGCCTGGAACTGGAAAAGAAATTTTATGAAACCTCCGAGGAGGAGAGTCTGGACGGTATTACTTTCCGACAGCGCAGGAAAGCCCGGCAGGAAAGAGAAAACGCGGGAGGACGCAATCGGCCGGCAGTGGCATTTGGCAGGACGGCAGGCTGGGAGGAGGACCCGGTATCCCGTTACCGGGATTTTCTGCGGGATAAGGAGCGTCGTCCCATGAAAGCGAAAACCAGGGCGCTGGTGTCAGCGGCTGCGCTGGTGCTGGTCATTCTGGGAGCGTTTGTGATTCAGAACTATATGCAGATGGAGGATATGGAGGACGCGGTGGATGCCATCGCCCAGCAGCAGGCAAAAGAGGATGTGCTGGAGACCATCAGCGGCACAGCGGGGGATCTGGCGGGAAATGGAACAGACGCCTCGGGGCAGTCATCGGAAGGAGGAAATGCTGCCGGGCAGTCCGGCGGCGATGCTTCCCAGGGTACCGGCGCGGCGGATGCCGCCGCTCAGGGGACAGACCAGAGCGCCGGGGGAACAGATGCTTCCTCCCAGAACGACGCTGCTGGAGCGAATCAGGGGACCGGGACAGACGCGGCCGCCCAGACTGCCCAGACCAACGAGTATCTCGCCCAGGGATACTATATTGTGCAGGAGGGCGATAAACTGCTGGATATCAGCAGGAAGGTTTACGGAAACGACAATATGGTGGCGGCCATCTGTGAGGCCAATGGAATTACCAATATCGATCATATCCAGGTGGGCGACCGGCTGCAGCTTCCGAACCCCTGAGGGGCGCTATATCTGGACGACAGCGCCCTCCTCGGCTTCCCTGGCGATGGAGTCGTAGTTGGAGACGGAGGCCAGCTGAGGATCTGCGTCCTCAAACTGTTTTACCTTGGTCAACAGGAATTTGTGGCGCATCTGAGCCGCTTTTACCTGATAAATGTAGTAATCGATCAGATCGGGATCGGTCATGTACTCCAGATTGGAGTAGGCATTGGCCAGTTCCGATCTTGTCTTGTACAGATCCTTTAAGAGCAGCGTGTACTGGGGATCCGGCTTTCGGGATTTTGAAAATAACTTGATCAATGCTGTGCGCCTCCCTTTGGAAAAAGATGTTCTTTTTAGTAATTATAAGCAATATGCCCAATTTTATACGGAGAAAAGGATGTCTTATCAGCAAAATCCCGTTGGGCAAGTTTGGTGTTGTGCAATACGACGAAGAAAAAAATTATTTTCGTTAAAAAGTAACGAAGTGAAAACTTTCCTGAAACTTCATGGACTTTTGGGAGTGGGGCCTTTATAATGTTCCCATGAAGCGAGGTGATGCGGATGATTGCAGAATACATGGCATCCGGGTTGCTGTCGGCGGGGGTTATGACGGATCTGCTCAGACGCAGAGTTCCGAACCAGCTGGTGCTGCTGGGACTGATTACCGGATGTTACCTGTGTATCTGTAGAGATGGCATTCCGATGGGAATTTCACTTTTTTTAAAAGATGCATTCTGGCCGACCCTTCTGCTGTTCCCGTTCTATCTTCTGGGGGCAATCGGAGCCGGAGATGTAAAGCTTATTTCAGCACTGTCAGCGATGACAGGAGGGTACCGAATCCGGGACCTGATTTTGATATCTTTTCTTATAGGAGCGATACTTGCTCTCATTCGACTTATCAAAGAGAGACAGCTTTTTTTCAGAAGCGGCAGAGTTCTTGCCCATCTTGTACATTGTATCTTGTCTCGTAAAATTTCCAAGTATGAACCATGTAAAGAATCGGAATTGTATGTGCCATTTACCGTCTGTATCTGGATTGCTTACTTTCTACTGAATTTCTGGAGGTGACAGTTTGAAAAAAGAAAACATTGTCGTCTGTGATGAGGACGAAGCCTATGTAGAGGCATTCTGCGCTTATCTCGCAGGTCAGCTCAAGGATCTGGAGATCTGTTCCTTTACAGAGAAGGAGGCCTTTCTGGCGGATGAGAAATCCTATGATCTCGGAATCCTGTCGAGAGAGTTCCTGGAAGTGTCGGAATTTGCCTGCAAGGACAACATGGCGGAGAAGATGTATCTCTGTGACGAGGATATTGCGCCGGAATACGAACATCTTCCCATGATTTACAAGTATCAGTCCATGGATATTGTGGTGGAGATGCTGCTGCGGCGCAGGCGGAAAAAGAGGCTGCTGCAGCCGGCGGGGAACGGAAAGGAGAGCGGGAAGATGATCGGTATCTTTTCGCCTATCTCCCATGAGCTTCAGCTTCCCTACGCGCTGGCAGTCTGTCAGATCTGCCGGGAGCAGGGGAGCGTGCTGTTTTTGGACCTGGAGGAGTTCAGCGTGCTGCCGGAATTCCTTGGTATTCAGAATACGGAGGAGAGCAGAACCATACTGGACCTTCTCTATCTTCTGGAGGGAGAGAATCGGAGTCAGGCAGATTTTAAGAGCCATGTCCGCCAGTATATGGGGATTGATTATATTCTGCCCTTCTCGGATCCGGAGGAGATGGGAAAGATTCTGCCGGAGCAGTGGCAGAGGCTGTTTGCAGCGGCGCTGGGAGCCGGCTATGACACCGTTGTGGTGTTGTTTGGCCGCGTCTGTCAGGGCTTCTGGGAATTGGGCGGGCTCTGTCAGGAATTTCTGGTGCTGAGTAAACCGGGAGATTACTATCAGAAGAGCCTGCACAGTTTTATGGCCCAGGCCAGGGGGCTGATCGGCGGGCGGTCTCTTCAGTTGATGCAGCTTCCCATGTCCGCTGCCGGGCTGACAGAGGGGACCTACCGTCTGGAGGAACTGATCCAGGGGAATCTGGGGCTGTATGTGCGCAGACAGGTGGATCAGCTGCAGATCGGGTACTCCCAACGGGATTCGCCAGGAGCGCCGCGCAATCGAAAGGAGAGGATGACGGCAGTCCGCAGGGGAAGCGCTTATGGAGCGGGATGAGGAGATGGTGCGCAGCCGCGTGCTGGAGCGGATGGATCTTACGAAGGAGTTGACAGATGAACAGATTCTGGAGGTTATCCGGGAAGAAATCTGCAGTTACGCCAACCATCATTCCATGGGTATTGCCAGGAGAATGCAGATGCAGAGGAACATTTTTCACTCTCTGCGTCGGCTGGACGTGCTTCAGGAGCTGCTGGAGGACGATACCGTGACGGAGATCATGGTCAATGGTCCAAAGAGTATCTACGTGGAGAGGGAGGGAAGGCTGTTTGCCACAGATCTGAAATTTGCCTCGGAGGAACGGCTTCAGAATGTGGTTCAGAAGATCGCCGCAGATCAGAATAAGGTCGTCAATCAGTCCTCGCCTATCGTGGACACCCGGCTGCGGGATGGTTCCAGAGTCAATATCGTCCTGCCGCCGGTGGCGGTGGACGGTGTGGCCATATCGATTCGGAAATTTGCCAGGAATCCGCTGACCATGGACCGGCTGGTGGAGACAGGAGCACTGTCTGAGGAGCTGCGGGATTTTCTGAAGATTATGGTGGAGGCCGGATACAATATTTTTATCTCCGGAGGAACCGGCTGCGGGAAGACCACGTTTCTGAACGCGCTGGCGGAATACATTCCGCCGGAAGAGCGGGTGGTAACCATCGAGGATTCCGCGGAGCTGCAGCTTCGCCAGGTAAAGCATCTGGTCCGGCTGGAGGCGAGAAATGCCAATCTGGAGGGGCGGCTGGAGATTTCCATACGGGATCTGGTGCGCACGTCCCTTCGGATGCGGCCGGACCGCATTATTGTGGGGGAATGTCGGGGGCCGGAAGCCCTGGAAGTGCTGCAGGCGTTTCACACCGGCCATGACGGGAGTTTTTCCACCGGTCATGCCAACAGCACGGAGGACATGCTCTCCCGCCTGGAGACCATGGTGTTGATGGGAAGTGATATCCCCCTCCTGGCAGTCCGCCAGCAGATTGCCTCAGGGATTGATCTGATGGTGCATCTGGGGAGACTGCGGGACAAAAGCCGCAGGGTACTGGAGGTGTCGGAGGTACTGGGGATGAAAGAAGGAGAAATTCGTATACAGAAACTCTATGTTTTCTGCGAGAGAGGAGAGGAAAGGGGGAGTATTACCGGCGGATGGGAGAGAAAAAACGAACTTTGCCGCAGAGGAAAACTGGAACAGCGGGGATTGTGTCTGCCCTCCAGGGAGTCCTGATCACGGCTGCCTGCAGCTGGATTTTTTACGATTCGTTCTGGGGTATGGCGTGGATGGCGCTCATCGTTCCTTTCTGGTGCTGGCTCATGGGGAAAAGAAACCGCAGGAAGCGGAGAGATCGGATGCAGCAGGAGTGTAAGGAGCTTTTGCAGATGCTGTCCGCCTCCCTGCAGGCAGGATATTCCGTGGAGCGGGCTTTCTCTGATGCGGAGCGGGAACTGGAGGCAATCTGTGACAGAGACAGCCTGTTGCTTGCGGAACTGCGGAAGATGAACCGACTGGTAAAGGTAAGCCGGCCGGTGGAGGACGTGTTTCTTGATCTGGCGGAAAAGACCGGCCTGGATGAGATGGTCAGTCTCGGATACATTTTTCGGCAGGCCAAGAGGACCGGGGGCGATTACGGAAGGATTATGCGGGATACGGCCCGGAAGCTGGAGGAGAAACTGCGGACAACCCAGGAGATTGCCGCCATGACGGCCCAGAAACAGCTGGAACTGAGGATTATGTGTCTGATGCCGGTACTGATTCTGGTGTACGTACGCTGTACATCTTTTGACTTTATCGCGCCGCTTTACCACAACCTGGCCGGCGTGCTGGTCATGACGGCCTGTATGATCTTTTACGGATCAATGATTCTGTTGGGAGATCGGCTGGTGCAGATTAACGTATAGGGAGGAGGAGGCATTTGCTGTTCTGCCTGTTGATGATGGGGATGACGGCGACGGTCTGTCACATGTTGAGACAAAGAAAGCGACCGCTGCCGCCGAAGGTAGTGAAAATTGTGGTTGCCGCACAGTGTCTCGGCCTGCTGCTGTGCCTTCTGGATCAGCTTGGGCGTCAGGACGGGCGCGTTGACAGACCGCAACTGGGAGAGGGTGGATATACGGAGGAATGGGAGGTGTCAGGAGATGACTACCGTGAGAGGGTTGCCCTGGAGATTTCGGAGCGAGAGCCCACCGGGGAGGAGGCGGACGCCCTGTTTTCAGAGGCCATAGAGGAGATCGACCGAAGTTTTCCCGGGGAAAACAAGAGCCTGGATTGTGTGACGGAGAAGGTAAATGTCCAAAGCGCCTATGCGGACGGTCTTGTGGAGGCGTCCTGGAGTTTTGAGCCTTCCGGGCTGGTTGGCTCCGACGGGACACTGCGGTGGGAGGAGATTACGGAGAATACGCTGGTACAGGCAGAGGCGCTGCTTACTCTTGGAGAGCGGGAAAACCGGTATTGTTTTACCTTTCAGATCTGTCTTCCGGAAAAAGATACGCCGGAAGGGTTTTCCTACTATGTAAACCGCGCGGTGCGGCAGGCACAGGAGATTTCCCTGTCGGAGGATTCGATAGTCCTTCCGGAGGAGACGCAGGGGATAGCCCTCTCCTGGAAACGCGTGTCGGATAGGCGCGGAGAACAGATTGCCCTGTTGGGAACGGCGGCCGGTGTGGCGCTTCTTCTGGCGGGACGGGAGGAAGAAAGGAGGAGGGAAAGAAAGCGGCAGCAGGAGAAGCGGAGAGATTACCCGGAGATTGTCAGCAGTCTGTCGCTGTTTCTGGGAGCAGGTTTCAGTCTGCGGGCCGCCCTGGGCCGCATGGGAGAGCAGTATCTCCTGAGAAAGAGAAAATATCCCGGTTATCGGAGAGAGGGACTGGAGGAGATCCTGATGACTTACCGGGAGATGGAGGACGGTATGGGAGAGTTGGAGGCTCTGCGCCGTTTCGGGGAGAGGAATCCCCTGCGGGAATACCGAAAGCTGGCCCTTCTGCTGGAACAGAATCTTCGCAAGGGAACCAGGGAACTTCTGGCGATGCTGGATCGGGAGGAGCTGCTTGCCTTTGAGCTGAGACAGAATCTGGCAAAAAAGGCCGGGGAGGAGGCTTCTACGAGACTGCTTTTGCCTATGATCGGACTGTTGGGGATTGTTATGGCAATTCTCCTGATACCGGCTATGATGACGATGAACGGATAACGCGAACCGGAAATCTCGCGTGGAAAGGAGAAGTAGAAAATGTCAATAGTGAAAAATTTTCTGATGGAAGAGGATGGCATCGGTGTGGTGGAAGTGATTCTGATCCTGGTGGTGCTGATCGGACTGGTTATCATTTTCAAGGAACAGCTCACGGATCTGGTGGAGGATATCTTCGACACCATAACAAAGGAAGCCGGGAAAGTGTGATGGGAGCGCGTTTCTTTGCAGATGTATCCGCAGAAAAAAATCCGGCCGGAAGTATCAGTGTCTTTTTCGCCATACTCCTGCCGCTGGTCTGCTCTCTGTTTTTCAGTATGCTGGAAGTAACCCGCATTCGGGGCCTGGATGTGAACAGCCGGCAGATGGCTCTTCAGATGCTGGAGAATACCTTTTCAGAATATCAGCCCCTTCTGTGGCAGCAGTATGGCATTCTTGCTCTGGATATGGGGTATGCATCCGGGGAGGGCGATATCGCGAAGGTGGCGGCTCGGATGATGGAGTTTGGCACCTGGTATGATCAGGCAGTGGGAGGAGATGGGCAGGAGCGCTTTCTGGCTCTGTCGCCAGGAGGATGTGAGATTACCGCCTATGAGCTTTTGACGGATCACGGGGCAGTGGCACTGATCCGGCAGGGAGCCCGGACTGCCGGGGAAGACACGGCGTTGGAGACTATTCGGCAGTGGATCGGTCAGGCCGATGATACCTCAGAGGGCCAGAGCAGTGATCTGGATATCGGAAAACTGGTGGATCAGGGGAAGACGGCGCTGGATCAGGTAAAAGCACAGCAGAAAGAGGCAGGGGAAGCCGTGGAGGAGACGGACGTTTTGGAACCGGTTCCCGCGGAAGAGGGGAAAATGCCTCAGGACAATCCTTTCGATCTGTTTCGGGAGTGGGAGGAAAAGGGGCTTCTCGCCCTTGTCATGGATCCGGAGCGCTCTCTGTCGGAGGCTGCTGTGGATCCCTCCGCCATGGTGTCCGGCCGTGATCTGGCCAAAGGGACGGCAAAGACGGCAGAAAATGCTACGTTGGTGGAGCGGGTGCTGTTTGGCCAGTATCTTTTGCAGCGATTTGCCACTTACCGTCAGAGCGATGGGGTGGAGGAAGGAACAGGCCTGCGTTATCAGGTGGAGCATGTGATCGGCGGAAAGGGGTCGGATCGGGAGAATCTGGAGGCGGTTGTCGCCAGGATTCTGCTGCTGAGAGAGGTGCAGAATGTCATAGCCATTGCCTCGGACAGCAAAAAGATGGGGCAGGCGTTGGAGGCGGCCACCGCGCTGGCGGGGTTTACCGGGAATCCGGCGATTATTCAGCTCGTGCAGGCAGCGGTTGTGGGCGTATGGGCCTTCGTGGAGAGTGTGCTGGATATCCGCCTGCTTTTAGAGGGAGGCAAAGTGCCTGTCGTAAAGAACGGGGCCCAGTGGACCAGTGATCTCTTTTGCCTGGGGCAGTATGTGTCGCCGAAAGTAAGGGCGAAGAATGGGGACGATGGGATGACCTACGAGGATTACCTTCGGGGGATGCTGGCGGTGCTGCCCTCGGAAGAGCTGGGACTTCGCGCCTGTGATGTGATAGAAAATACGCTTTGCGGCAGCGATACTTATGCGATGGCCCGTATGGACGAAATGATCGTATCTGTGGAGGCAGTCTGTGTCAGTCAGGGAGATCCTGTATTTTTTCGCCTGATTTCTCTGAAACCGCGGAATGTTCCATCCTACAGCTTTGCCCAGGAAGTCAGTCTGTCTTACTGAGCTCAGCCATCAGCAGTTTTATGGGGCAAACCGTCTCTGCGGGCAGGACGATAAGGAATATGTAAAAGAAAGGAGGTGTATGAGGGTGTCTCTTTTTCGAGGGATTTCCTGCTGGATGACAGGGAATCAAAATCTTCAAAAGCAATGCACAAATAAAATCATATCTGAAAAATCTTATATTTCTAAAATCTCTCTTCCTAAAAACCGGCGCGAACGGAGGAAACGCGCCAATCTCAAACCAACTCAAAAAGAGGCACCCTCATGCGCCTCCCTGTCCCTCGGGGCGAGTTACACCGTGGAGGCCGCCGTGGTACTTCCTCTGTTTCTGGGAGTGCTTGTTTTGCTGCTGTTCTTTTTTCGGGTCATGAGTGTGCAGTGGGGGATACAGCGGGCGCTGGAGGATACCGGTCGCCTGCTGGCAGTCACGGCGGAGAGCGGTTTGGACGAATCGTCGGAGAAGGAGAAGCAGAATCTGGCCGGGGCGGCAGCAGCAGGTGTTTTGCTGGGAGTCCGGGAGTATGATGTCCCGGTTTCCTATATTCGAGGTGGGATTTTGGGTATTGATCTCAGCGATTCTGTTCTGGAGGGAAATTATGTGGATCTGCGGGCCAGATATACAGTGGAATTTCCATTAAAATTCTTTGGAAATCTGCAGTGGCAGATTTCGCAGTCTGCGAGAAACCGTAAGTGGGTGGGATATGATCCGGCAGAAGACCGCTGGGATGGGAGATATGTCTATGTGACTGCCTATGGCAGTGTATTTCACACGACGGTAAGCTGTTCTTATCTGAATCCGTCTGTCCATGGTGTGGATATCTCAGAGGTGGACGCCAGGCGGAACCAGGATGGCAGCAGATATCAGGAGTGCCGGGAATGCGCCCATCGAACCGGCACAGGTTCCTGTGTCTACATTACTGACTACGGAACGGCCTATCACAGAACGCTGGAGTGCGGCGGGCTGAAGAGAACGGTTTATCGGGTGGCCTACGAGGATGCCAAAGGCTATGCGCCCTGCACAAAGTGTGCGGGTGGAAGCAGGGAGATGTGAGGATGAGTGAAAAACTGATGTTGACGTTTCTTCTGGCAATGCTTGGTATCTGTGCCTTTCAGGACTGGAGGAGACGGGAAGTTTCCGTGACAGTGCTGGTACTTTTCGGGAGTATCGGTCTTTTGTTCGGAGTCGCCGTTGCCCAAGAGCCTGTGGCAGGCCTTCTGTCCGGGATGTTTCCCGGAGGGATGCTGCTGGCGCTGGCCTGGGGAAGCAGAGGGCAGATTGGGATGGGAGACGGATGGCTGATTCTGGCTGCCGGATGTTATCTCGGATTCTGGAGCGTGCTGGGCGTTTTTCTTCTGGCCAGTATACTGGCGGGAGTGGCGGGGGCCATGATGCTTCTCTTTTTCGGAGGGAAGAAAAGTGACCGGCTGCCCTTTGCGCCCTTTGTGCTGGTCAGCTATGTTTTTATGCTTGCGATGGGCTGAGAGGGGGAGGAAGATGACGAAAAAAATTCGTATGTGTATGAACCGCAAACGGGAATATGCGGGAATATGGCTTTCGGCCAACTATACCGTGGAGGCTTCCTGGATTATGGCGATCTCCATGGGGATTCTGCTCTTCGCGATCCTCTGTGGATACGAGCTGTTTGAGGAGACCCTGGAGGATGTTACCAGGATGGGACAGGAGATATCCTGCGTGGAGTTATTCCGTGCGGCGGCTGGCGGAAGGGAAATCATAGATTGACGGAAGGGAAAAGGACATGGAGATACAGTACAGAAGAAATTTTCATGAAAGTTATATGATTATGGAGGCACCGGACGGGTCCGATTTCTACGAGGAGCGCATGATGCGCAGGAACGACATTCCCTATCTGCTGTCTTTCCGCCGGATGGAGGTCAACGGAAAGGCGCAGCTCTGGTACGATATTACAGGGATGGAGTCCCTCAGGGATCGGATGAGACGGCAGGGGGTCAGCGCGGAGGGGCTGAAGGAAGTCATGGAGTGTCTGAACGGGGTATGGTGGGAGATGCGCCGCTTTCTGCTTCGACAGGAGCATATCTATCTGAGTCCGGATACAATATTTTTCGGGGATGATGGGATGATTCGGCTCTGCTATTTTCCCGTAAACGCAGCGGATCCCTTCGGACAGATGAGAGAAGTGATGGAATTTATACTGACACTGGTGGAAGAAGATCAGGAGGAAACGGCGGAACTGTGTTACCGCCTCTATGATATCGCACTGCAGGAACATTACAGTTTTTCCCAGATGCTGGAGTGTGTCGGAGCGTTCTGTGGAAGGACAGGCCTGCAGGGCGAAGAAGCGACGTCAGAGACGGAGGAACATGTGCCGCGGATACCGGAAGAAACACCGGTGGGAGTGGAACAGCGGGCAGAGGAACAGACAGACCTTCGTGGAATGATGGGTGGAATGACGGAAGAATCGGATGCTGTGGGGACGTTTGAAAAGGAGTATATGGAGATTCCGCTGATGGAGGAGAGCCGGGGACATTGTCAGCATTCGGAAAGGCGGGAGAGTCTTATGGAGGTGGTAAAGCGCGCCCGGGAGGAAATTGTGTCTCTCAGGAAGGTGGCGGCTCAGATTATTGCCGGGGAACATCTGGATTTTGACAAGGAGGAGGAAGAGGATGCTGCTTTCGGTGGTGGATCGGGATCGTCTGTCTCTGGCAGGGAGGGGAATAGAAGAAAAAAGGGAGCGGGGGATTGATTTGTCCCGGCCGGATGGAGTAAAATCAACGGAGAGGCGATATGCGCCGCAGGAGAAAGGAGTTTTTGAAATGAGAGACGATAACTGTATTTTCTGTAAGATTATTGCGGGGGAGATTCCCTCCAGAACGATTTATGAGGATGACGATTTCAAAGTGATTCTTGATGCGGGCCCTGCAAGCAGAGGTCATGAGCTGATTCTTCCGAAGGAGCATGCGGCGGATCTGTTCGCTCTGCCTGACGAGACAGCGGCCAAGGTGCTGCCCCTGGCGAAGAAGGTGGCCGCCCATATGGTAGAGGTTCTCGGCTGCGACGGTATCAATGTGCTGCAGAATAACGGGGAGGCCGCCGGACAGACGGTGCATCATTTCCACGTCCATCTGATTCCGAGGTACGAAAATGAGCAGAATAAAAGCCTGCTCACCTGGGGGCAGGCAGATATCTCCGATGAGGAAATGGATGAGATCATGCAATCTCTTCGATGAGTTTCATGATCGCTGCCACAGCGTCTTTCTGTCCGCTCTGTTCCATGGCCTGAATGTAGGAAGCGCGGTTTTCGTTCACTGTCTGGATGGCGTTAAACAGCACTTCGGGGGTCAGGGTTTCCTCCTCGATGACGTAGGAAAAGCCCTGACGCTCGAAGGATCTGGCGTTTAGAATCTGATCGCCCCGGCTGGCTCTGGCGGATAGCGGAATCAGAATGTTCGGTTTGCGGAGGGCCAGAAGCTCGCAGATGGAGTTGGCTCCCGCCCGGGAGATGACCAGATCTGCCGCTGCGAACAGATCCGCCAGATTGTCGCTGATGTATTCATATTGGGCGTAGCCCTGCCGATCGGCAAGAGTGGGGTCCAGATTCCCTTTTCCACAGAGATGGATGATCTGGAATTTCTCCAACAGCCGATCCAGGGAATGGCGTACCGCGTTGTTGATGAAGACGGAGCCGATGCTGCCGCCGATGATCAGAAGGACCGGTTTATCCGCAGTAAAATGGCAGAAGTCCAGAGCGGCCAGGCGGCTGCCGGTCAAAAGTTCCCTTCGGATGGGAGAACCGGTCAGCACCGCCTTGCCCTCCGGGAGATATTTCATGGTCTCCGGGAAGTTGCAGCAGATTTTTGAGGCTGCCGGAAAGGCCAGCTTGTTGGCAAGTCCAGGGGTCAGGTCAGACTCATGGATGATGGCGGGAATCCCCAGAGTCTTGGCCGCGAAGATAACCGGGACAGAGACGAAGCCGCCTTTGGAGAAGACCAGATCGGGGCGGATCCTGTGCAGAAGTTTTCTGGCCTGAAAAAAGCCCTTCAGCACATGGAAGGGATCGGAAAAATTCTTGGGGTCAAAGTAGCGCCGCAGTTTTCCTGAGGAGATTCCGTAATAGGGGATATTCTGGGCTTTAATCAGTCCCTTCTCGATCCCCTCATAGGAACCTATGTAATAGATCTCAAATCCATCTTCCTTCAGCGATGGGAAAAGAGCGATATTCGGGGTTACATGCCCGGCTGTTCCGCCGCCGGTCATCACAATTTTCTTCATAATATAAGGATGCTCCTTTTTCTGTGATTATTTATATCATCTTTCTTTATCATCTTACCTTCCTTTATGGAAATGTCAAGAAACAATCCCGCAAAAACGGTCGCAATTTGCGATTAAAAGTCTGCTTGGAGACCTTTCCGAAAAAGTCGATTCCATCTATAATAGTCAGGTAAATATCAATGGCTTTTGCCGCATATGAGTCAGGAGGTGGCTATGGAACAGCAAGTGTTGACAGCATACGCAGTCCTACTGACGATAAACGCAGCGGTTTTCCTGCTGTGTATGATACAGATGATAAAATTCGCGCGGTTTTATCGGAATTTTAACCGTGTGGTGAGTAACATACAATCCTACCTTCGGTGTGTCATGGATGAGGACACACAGGCGCAGGGAGAGCAAAGGGCGCAGGAAGAAATCGGGGGAGGAGAACATTTTTCCGGCAGTGACGCTGCAGACGGCAGCGGAATCGTGGAGCTGGATGATGAAATCCCGGATGTGGAGATCCTGCCCAGAAGGAAAAAGCGTGCCTCGTATGGCGGACAAGCTGCCGGTGGCGCTTACGCCGCCATGTCCACAGAGAAGAAAGAGGAAGTTTTAAACAGCGTACTTGGGGAACTTTTTTCCTGAGGAGACCTGTGATTTTTCAATTTCATAGAGAGAAGCGAAAGAGCCCTGGCGGGGGATTTCCCGGAGGGCTCTTGACAAACAGGCAGTGCACTGTTATAATGCCGTCGTAATAATTTTGTAACATTTGTAACAAAATCTGCATAATTTACATATAATTGTAATACCCTAAGGTATAGGCATTATATGGATATGGAGGAAGTTTTTTATGACAGTTGATTTAAAGAAGCGCGGAGCCCAGAGCATGGCGGTACTTCTGCTGTTGGCAGCAGTCGGATCCGTTGCCGTGGCCGAAGCGCAGCCCTTAAATCAGAAACTGGATCTGTCTGGGAGCAGAACGGCCGGTATCATCGGCATGCTCAATACCATGGAAGGGGACGCTTTAAGCGGCGTTTCCATCGAGGACGCGGATGTGATTCTCGTGGCGGCGACCCAGGAGGCCGTTGCGGAGGCGCAGGCCTGGCAGGCGGATCCGTGGAACATGCGTCTGATGGCGAATGTTTCCGAGTTTCTGTATGTGAGGGACGGGGCCGGCGATCAGTGTAACATCGTGGGTAAGATGTACCGGGGCGATGTGGCACAGATTGTGGGTCACGAAAACGGCTGGACACAGATTACTTCCGGCAATGTGACCGGATATGTGAAGGACGAGTTCTGTGTGACCGGCCAGGAAGCCAGCCAGCTGGCATCGGCAGTCTGTGAGACAAAGGCCACCGTGCAGACGGGAGGACTTCGGATTCGCCGGGAGCCCAGTGAGCAGGCGGAGGTTCTGACCGCAGCGGCGCAGGGACAGCAGCTCACGGTGGATACCGCGGCGACGCCGGCGGATGGTTGGGTTGCCGTCAAGAGCGGCGACACCACCGGATATGTCAGTGCCCAGTATGTGGAGGTGGCTGTGAATTATGGCACCGCCATTACTATCGAGGAGGAGCAGGCTCAGATTGCCGCTCAGAAAGCCGCGCAGGAACAGGCGGCCCGTGAACAGGCGGCCAAGGCGGCAGCGGCGCAGAAGAGCGCGAGCCGGCGGCAGAATGCGGCTGTGGCGGCCAGCTATGATGACGTGACCCTTCTGGCGGCACTGATTCAGTGTGAGGCAGGATCCGAGCCCTACGAGGGGAAACTTGCGGTGGGAGCTGTCGTGGTCAACCGCATGCGCAGCGGAAGATATCCCGGTACCGTACAGGGAGTGATTTATCAGAGCGGACAGTTTACTCCGGCAGCCAGCGGCAAGCTGGCGCAGGTGGCGGCCAGCGGCCCCAGCAGTTCCTGTATTCAGGCGGCTCAGGAGGCCCTGAGCGGTGTGGACAACACCGGAGGCGCCAAGTTCTTCCGCAGAGCGGGATCCCGCTCCGGCGTGGTTATCGGAAACCACGTATTCTATTGACAAGAGAAGAAGTGTGCCGGCAAGAGCGGCATCCGAATACGAGAAAGGCTGTATTTTCGGGAAGAACCCGGGAGTGCGGCCTTTAAGATTTCTTTAAGATTCTTTTCGTTGTGTTTTACAGGGGAATATAGTAAGATGAAAACAGAAATATCATTTTATCTATTTGCCGGTTTCTCTGAAGCCGAGGAGAGGGAGGAGAGTTTTTATGGTACGAATTATTGTATTGATCATCGTGCTGGTAATCGTTCTTTTGATTGTGGTCTCCAGTATCAAGATCGTTCCCCAGGCCCATGCCATGGTCGTGGAACGTCTTGGCGCGTATCTGACCACATGGCCCGTGGGGCTGCACTTCAAGATTCCGTTTCTGGATCGGGTGGCCAGAAATGTCAACCTGAAGGAACAGGTGGTAGATTTCCCGCCCCAGCCGGTTATTACCAAGGATAACGTGACGATGCAGATCGACACGGTTGTCTATTATCAGATCACGGATCCCAAGCTGTACTGCTACGGCGTGGAGAATCCGATCATGGCTATCGAGAATCTGACGGCCACCACGCTGCGAAATATCATCGGCGATCTGGAGCTGGATGAGACCCTGACTTCCCGTGAGACCATCAACACGCAGATGAGGGCGGCGCTGGATGTGGCTACGGATCCCTGGGGTATCAAGGTCAACCGTGTGGAGCTGAAGAATATTGTGCCACCGGCAGCGATCCGTGAAGCCATGGAGAAGCAGATGAAGGCGGAGCGTGAACGGAGAGAGGCGATCCTGATCGCCGAGGGCGAGAAGAAGTCCACGATTCTGGTGGCGGAAGGAAAGAAGGAGTCCGCGATTCTGGACGCGGAGGCAGAGAAACAGGCCGCGATCCTGCGGGCGGAGGCCCAGAAGGAAGCCACCATCAAGGAGGCGGAAGGTCAGGCGGAGGCAATTCTGAAGGTGCAGCAGGCGAACGCGGACGGTCTGCGCTTCCTGAAGGAAGCTGCCGCGGACGACGCGGTTATCCAGCTGAAGAGTCTGGAGGCGTTCGCGAAAGCCGCGGACGGAAAGGCTACCAAGATCATTATCCCGTCGGAAATCCAGAGTCTCGCGGGGATGGTAAAATCTCTGACCGAGGTGGGAACAGACGAGTAGGACCAAGACGTTTGGCGGCGCGGCGGGGCAAGGGACCCGGCACGCAGGCGGAGCCGGCATGCGGATGAAATCGGACAGAGGAAAGACGAAATGGAACAGACGGGACTTTGCGTGTGCAGAGTCCCGTTTGACATTTGGGCTCGGCAGGAGTAATCTTTTAGGCGTCAGAGTGTTTAGGGGGCCG
>JABLTR010033426.1_pt1 | contig 24499 bp, 21 predicted proteins | sample 7160071 | NCBI WGS metagenome assembly JABLTR01 (sample SAMN14651230, study PRJNA627086) | human gut metagenome | isolation source: feces | host: Homo sapiens | reverse complement strand
CGAGAGATTTTCCGGCAAGACAAGGTGAAACGGCGAAGGCGTACGGTCTGTACGTCGAGCCGGTTCTAACGCCGTATTGCCGGAAAAGATCCGCCAGCGTTTAATGAACTGTATTCTCGGTCAATATTGTTTCATATTTTGTCTCGCCCGAGAAATAGGCATCCATGATCGGGATACACACATTGGCGAGATTGCCGCCCTGCGCGCCCTTTTCGACATAGACCGCAATGGCGATCTCCGGGTCGTCCGCCGGGGCGTAGAGCACGAAAGACGCGTTGTCGGAGCCGCTGACCGAGCCGTCCGATGTCACGCCTTGCCACTGGGCCGTGCCCGTCTTACAGGCGACCTCGATCGGATAATTTGCCAGATAGTTCTTGGCCGTGCCTTCCTTGGCGGTCATGCGCATGCCCTTGTCGATGCAGTCGAGCGCCTCGTCCGAGATGTCCAGCGTGCTGGCCACCTCCGGCTCGTGCTCCTTGATCAGCGACTGATAGTCCCACGACACGATGCGCGACAAAAACGTCGCGGAATAGCGCGTCCCCTTGTTCGCCAGCGCCTGCACATAGCAGACCATCTGCATCGGCGTGAAGCGGTTCAGGCTCTGCCCGATGACGGCCTGCAGCACGTCCGCGCCGTACCAGCCGGACTCGTCGCCTGCGTAGTTGGCCTTTTTCGTCTCGGCGTTCGCCCGCTGGCCGACCTCTTCATAGAGCTCAATGCCCGTGTGTTCGCCGAGGCCGAGCGCCTTCGCCACGATGTCGAACGGATTTTCGCCCGTCTCGCTGAAATAGGCGTTGTAGGTCAGGCGGCCCGCCTCGTAGAAATAGTAGTTGCAGGACTCAGACAGCGCCTGCTGCATGTTGATCGTGCCGTGCGTCGCGTTCGAGCTGGTCCACACATAGCATTTCGGCGTGAAGTTTTCCTTCGCGTAGTACATGTAGACGCCCTCATCCGTGATCTGATAATATTCGCCCATGTGGCCCATGTCGATGGCCGCGATGGCCGTGACCATCTTGTAGATCGAGCCGGGGGCGTAGGGGGCCAGCAGCGCCCGGTCATAGAGCGGCTTGTAGGGATCCTCGCTCAGCTCCTTGAAATCGCGGTTGTAGGTGGAAAGATCATAAGTCGGGTAACTCGCGCAGGCGAGGATCTCGCCGGTCTTCACGGCCTGCACCACGACGGCGCCGCCCTCGGCGTCTTTGCCTTCGCTGTGTGCGCCGACGCCGTTCTCGCGGAGATTCAGGATCAGCTTCTCCAGCGCGTCCTCCGCCACGGTCTGCAGCGAGATGTCCAGCGTCGTCTCCACATTGGCGCCCGGCTCCGGGATGCTGGTATAGTATTCGTCGAGCTTTTCGCCCGTGGACGAGACGGTCGTATACTTCATGCCGCTCGTCCCGTGCAGATATTCCTCAAAGGCCAGCTCGATGCCCTCTTTGCCGACCTTTGCGTTCATCGCGTAGCCCTTGTCGCGGTATTCCGGCCATTCATCCGCGGTGATCGCACCGACGGATCCGAGCAGATGCGCCGCATACTTCGTGTTGTAGACGCGCACGGTGCTCGATTCCACGATCACGCCCGGGATGCTCAGCTCCATCACCGCCGCGAGATCCTCCGCGCTGACGTCGGTCGCCAGCGTGTAGTTTTCCAGGCCCACGCCCTCGACGCTCCGCAGCTCCAGCTCATAGCGGACGGAGATGACCTTGTACGCCTGCTCCTGCGTCCAGTCGTCGGGGATCTGATAATCCTCGCGCAGCTTTTTCATCAGCGTCGAGGCCGTCGTGTCTAGGTCATACTCCCGGTCGCGCAGGAATGCGCGGAAATAATCCTGCCATGTGGACGAGATCGTGTCCATCTGATAGGCATAGGGCCGCTCCATCGTGACAGGGAAGTGGCTCTCATACTGGATGCCGAGCTGGTCGCACAGCTCCAGCACGCGCAGCAGATTCTCGTTCGGCGCGTCCGTGTTGAACAGCACGAAATTGATGATCACGAGGTTATAGCTCGCGCGGTTCGAAATGAGCACATTGCCGTTCCGGTCGAGGATGTTCCCGCGCGAGGCCTCCATGGTCGTGCGGTAGGTCATCGAGTCCGCGTCCGCGGCCACAAGCTCGGTCGTCTGTAATTTATAAAGCCGCAGCGCGAACACCGCCATCATCGCCACGATGAAGCAGATGAACACGATCATGCGGAACCGCATCCTTCGCTGCATTTATGCCCCTGCCTTTCTGATCAACCAAGCGGCCAGATATACCGGCGGCGCCGCCAGCAGCGAAAGCCCAATCTGCCGCAGCACGGGCAGCAGCCCCGCGCCGAATCCTACATGGCCCAGAAACACCTGTGCCAAAAACAACACGCCCTGGCAGAAGATCAGACAGCCGAGGCTCATCAGCAGCGCCGAGAGCAGGTTTCGCCGCAGATACCGGTCGCACACATAGCCCACGACTGCGCCGCTGAGCGCAAGCAGCACAACGTGCAGCGCGCCGCCCGCCGCCCCGGCCAGACACCAGAACAGCCCGGCCGCGAGACCGAAAATGGCGCCGCTCTCGCCGCCCACGTGCATCGCGATGCACGCCGCAGCCACCGGGATCAGGCTCAGCTTCACGCCGAACAGGCGCATCCGCCCGAATGTCACCGTCTGAAATACCGTCATAAACAGAAACAGTACCCCATATAAGGCCCACATCAGGGCGTTTTTGTATGTTTTTCTCATCGGAATACTCCTTCTGCCGGGTTTCGCTCCATCCAAAGGCTCCCTTGTGTAAAGGGAGCTGTCAGCCGCTAGGCTGACTGAGGGATTGTCGGGCGGGCGATGCCCGCCCCTACGTTTAGGATCGAAGTGCAAACGTGTTCGTAGGGGCGACCAATGGTCGCCCGCAACAATCCCTCCGCCTCGCTGCGCTCGGCACCTCCCTTTACACAAGGGAGGCTTTGTCCGCTGCGGCGGGGCCGGGCCGATGTCATCATCGACCCCTACAAGCGAAATATCTTACTGCGCCGGACTATCCGCGGTATTTGCTCCGTCCGCCGCGGCCTCCGCATTTGCATCCACAGCTGTCTCTGCGTTCGCATCCGCATTGGTCTCGCCGTCGACAACGACGGTCTCCTCCGCGGCCTTCTCCGGCACAGTATAGCCGTAATTCGTAATGATGAACACCTGTTCCAGCGTTCCGAGATCGCACGACGGATCGAGCGTGGCATACTTCGCGACGCCCGTTTCATCGAGGCTCGCGTTCGTGATATAGCCGAGCAGCAGTCCGCGCGGATAGAGCGTTGAGCCGGTCGTCACGACCTGGTCCTGATTCTTGATGACCGCGTCGGTCAGCAGATAGTTCATGCGCAGGATGCTGGTGCCGTCCTGCAAGAATGTCCCCTGTACGACGCCGTTGTAGCCCGATGACGCGATCGACGCGCTGATCTCCAGCGACGAATCCATGATCGTCGTCACCGTCGCCCAGTTGAAGCCGACCTCGGTGATCAGACCCACGACCTGCCCGTTCTCGGTGATCGCGCACATGCCCTCTTCGAGGCCATAGTTTGTGCCCTTGCCGATCGTGAACGCGCTCTTATAGTCCGAAGAGTTCCACGACGTGATGTACGACGCCACATAGCTGTAATCCTCGTGGCTCTCGCTCAGCTGCAAAAGCGCCTTGTATCGCTCGTTTTCACGCTGCAGCTCCTCCACGGTGCGGATGTCCTCCTCCATCGAGAGGATCTGGCTCTGCAGCGCCGCGTTTTCCGATTCCAGCTTCGCATACTGGAAAAGGTAGTTATAATACCGTTCAAACTGCCGGTCGATGGCCGCGACCGCCGAACGCACCGGGGACAGGATGCTCCCCGTCACGTTTTCAAAGAAGCTCGCCCCGGAGGATAATCCCAGGACCACCGCCGCGAGGATTGCCACGACCAGTGCCGCGATCAGGATGGTCTTCATCCGGCCCGACCAGAAATTTTTCTTCATCCCTCCGGCGCCTCCTTCTCCCGCAGAATGGACACGCCGCACTCGGCCAGCATCCGCGCCAGTGCGCAGAGCGGCAGACCCATCACCGAGAAATAATCGCCCTCGAGATGGTCGACGAAGATGGCCCCGTAGCCCTGAATGCCATAAGAACCGGCCTTGTCCATCGGCTCGCCGGTCGCGATGTAGGCGCGGATCTCCGCGTCGGTCATCGGGCGGAAGTGGACGCGCGTCCGCACGACCTCCTGCCGGAGCTTGCCTTCGTGCCACACGTTCAGCCCCGTCATCACCTCATGCCTGCGCCCGGAGAGCGTCTTCAGCATGTGGAACGCCTCTTCCTCGTCATGCGGTTTGCCGAGCACCGCGCCGTCCACGACGACGATCGTGTCCGCCGCGACGACGATGTCCTCCGGCGCGGCGGTCTCCGCGATCTTCGCGGCCTTCAATCCGCCTACGCGCGCGACCTCCTGCTCCGGCGGGAGCGTCTTGTCCATCGTCTCGTCGACGTCGGCGGTGTGTATCGTAAATTCCAGCCCCAGCAGGCGCATCAGCTCCTGCCGCCGGGGCGATTTGGACGCTAAAATGATTGCCATGATGTTCTCCTTACTCCACACCACGTTGGTAGAGGCCGCGCGTATAGCTGCCCGGCTCGAACGTCCCGCCGCGCACCCAGTCCGCCAGCACCTTGTCCACCTCTCCGGCGTTCTCCGTCGTGAAGCTCAGCCGCAGCGCCCAGAGGCCCATCCCGCGGAACGCCGCCAGCTTGTCCAGCAGATAGAGCTTCTTCCCGTTCAGCAGCACGTTGCGGCAGCTGCCGCCGTCCTTCACGATCGGGAATTCCTCGCCCATCCGGTCGACGAGCTTCGTCACGCCCGCGTCGCAGGCGCATGTGCCCGTGCGGTTTTTGATCACGCAGTTTTCCATCAGCATCAGCGGCAGCCGCCCATAGACGAGCACCTCGCTCGGCACGGCCTTCGAAATATCGCGGATCTGCGGCAGCGTCAGCTCAAACGAGAGCAGCTGCGAATCCACGCCCTGTCCCCGCAGATACTGCATCGACCGGGAATTGTAGATGTTGAGGCCAAAATCGCCCCGCACGGCGAAGCCCGCCGCCTTCGCGATCTTCAGCTGGCCGAGATTGCCCACCAGCAGCTGCCGCACGCCAAGGCCGTAGACCTCGCGCAGCTGTGCCGCAAGCTGCCGGTCCTCGCCGGACCAGACCACCCGCGGCAAAACCGCCGCCAGCTGTGTCTCCACGCCGAGCCGCCCCGGCAGATCGGGGTTCGCCAAAATCTCCGCCAGCGGCACATAGAGCACCGTCGGCCGCAGCGCCAGCATCCGCGCCGTGATCTGTGAAGCCGACCGGACGCTCACCGTCAGCTGCGGCTCGCCCGTCATCCCGTCGTAGGGCGCGAGCGCGTTGTAGGGGTGCAGCCGCGCGGGCTTCACGCGCCCGCGCTGCGCCGTCAGCTGTGCGAGCACATCCCGCCGCATCGCGTTGATGGCCGAAGCGGGCAGCTGCACGTCCCCGCCGAGCGCCGTCTTCACCGATGTGCAGCGATACGGCGTTCCGCCGGTCTTGGCCAGACGACTCTCGAGATCCTCGCGCGTCAGCGCGTGGTAGACCGCCGGCTCCGGCTCCGGCCCGACCGTCTTGCACACGTTGCCGAGGTCATCCTGCACGGCCAGCTGCGCGGGCCGTCCGGCCTGCAGCATCGCGTAAAAATGCACCGGCACCAGCTGCGCCTCGCCGTTTTCGTATGTTGCCCGCGCCGCCGCGAAGAGTTCCTTCGCGTCCTCGCCCTCCTGCCGCGTGCCGAACATCTCCGGGCCCTTCTGCCCGAGGTAATAGCCCTGCGTAAAGCCCTGGCGTGAGAACACGCGCTCCAGCTCTTCCATGTCCGCCTGCGTCACGCGCTTGCCGTTCAGCGCCGCGCGATATGCCTTCGTCACCACCGCGACATACTCCGGCCGCTTCATGCGCCCTTCAATCTTGATGGACGCCACGCCCATCCGCTCGAGATCGCGCAGATATTCAATGAGACAGTTGTCCTTCAGGCTCAGCGGATACCGGTTCTGGTCGAACCGGCCATAGCCGTAGGGCAGACGGCACGGCTGCGCACACTGTCCCCGGTTGCCCGACCGCCGCCCGATCACGCCCGACAGATAGCACTGCCCGGAATAGCACATGCAGAGCGCGCCATGCACGAATACTTCGATCTCGACCGGGCTTCTGCGGCAGATGGCCGCGATCTCCTCGCGCGGCAGCTCTCGCGAGAGCACCACGCGGCTGCATCCCAGCTCCGCCGCCGCGACCACGCCCTCCAGCGAGTGGATGGACATCTGCGTCGAGGCGTGGACAGCCACGTTCGGCGCGATCTCGCGGCAGAGCTGCACCATCCCGATGTCCTGCACGATGAACGCGTCCACGCCCAGCGTCGCCGCCAGCCGGATCACGTCTGCCGCGCGGGCCATCTCCCGGTCGGCCACGAGCGTGTTCAGCGTCAGATGCACGGCCACGCCGCGCACATGGCAGTACACGATGGCCTCCTGCAGCTCATCGGCGGAGAAATTCTTCGCGTTCATCCGCGCGTTGAACTGATCATATCCAAGATAGACCGCGTTGGCCCCGTTCTGTACGGCGGCGCGCAGCGCCTCCATCGACCCGGCGGGCGAGAGCAATTCGATCATAATATCGGTTCCTTTTCCGTATAGTCAAGCCATTCCGAAGAATGGCGTAAAAATCCGCATACCATTATAGCACAAACCGCGGAGCCAGAAAAGCCCCGCCGCCGCTTTTTTGTAAACTTTTTGTATCTTTTCCTGCCCATCTTGCCGTACTACAGGATGGCGCGTATCCGCAGAATGCCGTTTGTCCGCCATCATCAAGATAGCGTGCGGCGTGGCGAAGCCCATTGAAACCAAATTGTGACCCAGTGAAACGGTCACAATTTGGGAAGGAAGAAGGAGACTGCGAATATGGAGCTTTCGCCGCCCCGGCGGAAACGGAATGGAGCTGGCTTCTTCTGACGCGATGGCGGCACGGAACGCACGTCCGGTTTCGGACGTTCTCTTTCTTTTCTTCACCGGGCGCGGCGATTCTTTTCTTTCTCTATAAAGAGGCGAAAAGAATGGGGGCGCAAAGAAGCGGACGACCATCGCTCGCCCGTGTTTTTTCAGCAAAAAGCAGCCCCGCGCATCGGTGATGCGCGGGGCGTGCGTTATGATTCCTTGGTCGGGTCGTAATTCTTCCCGAATTTGAGATTGTCAAATTTGATCGTGGCGCTGTCCATACGGGTCTGCGCGGGCTTCGCCGGCGCGACCTTGACATCCGGCTCCGGCTCGCTGCCGACGAGCTTTTCGAGATTCTCGGAGATCTCGTCCGCGATGTCCTGCGTGTGCTTGCTGGACGTGTCCACCACGAGCGACGGCGTGCTGTCTGCCTGCCAGTCATAGGGCTTGGCGTGCTTCGGCGGTTCCGGCTTCTTCTCCTCGACGGTCAGGTCGCGGCCCTTGAGCTGTTCCAGCAGCTCGAGATGCCCTTTGATGTCGCCCTCGATGACGTTGATGAAGTTCAGCGCCGTCTGCTTCGCGTACTCCAGCCGTTCCTGCTCCGCGGCGATGTCGGCCTCGACCTTCTGCTTGGCCGCGCCGTCCTCCGCTGTCTGCACCATGGCGCTGCACTGCGCCTTGGCGTCGGCGAGCATCTTGTCGCACTTGGCCTGGGCCTCGGCCATGGTCTTCTTCATGGCCGCCTCCTGCCCGCGGTATTCCTCCAGCTTCTCGACCAGGATCTTCATCTTGGACTTCAGCACGGAGTTTTCCTTGTAGAGCGCGATATAATCCTCGGTCAGCGGTTCGAGAAAATCATCGACCTGCTGCATGTCATAGCCGCCGAAGACGGCCTTGGAAAAGGTTTGTTCCTGAATTTCCTGCGGTGTGAACATAGGCGTTTTCCTCCTTGGGCGTTCGGAATTACAGATAGAGTCCGTTGTTTTCCAGCTCGTCGATGAGGTCGCCCACGATGTCTACGTTGTACGGCGTGATGATGTAGGTGCTGATGGCGATCTTCTTGATCTTGCCGTCCAGCGCGTAGGCGCAGCCGGACAGGAAGTCGACGAGCCGCCGCGCTACATCCTTATTCGTCGCCTCGAGATTCAGAACAACCGCGTGCTTGCTGCGCAGATGCTCCGCGATGTCGGATACGTTGTCAAACCGGTCCGGCTTCACCAGCACCACCTGCATCTGCGCCGTGGTGTGGATGTTCACGACCTTGTTCCCGCCGGGCACGCGGCGGCCTGAGCCGAACGAGGCGCTCGAACTATTGTCATCCAGACCCAGATCATCCAGCGAGGCTTTCGGCGCCGGGGCGGTCGAGCCGCGGCTCGCACGGCTGGGGCGGACGTCGTCGTCGAATTCATCGAAATCGTCGTCGTCCTCGGCGTAGGGCTTTGCCAGCTTCTTCAGGTCATCCATAAATCCCATTGTACTATTCCTCCGATATGTGTCGTTTTATTCGGTGTTATTTGTTGTAGTGTCTCGCGCCGAAGATCGCCGTTCCCACGCGGATCATCGTCGCGCCCTCACGGATGGCGTCGGGGTAATCGCCGCTCATCCCCATCGATAGACATTCCATGGACACATTATCGTATTTTTTTGCACTTATGTCAACAAAAAGATTGCGCATTTCGGCAAAATATCTGCGATTATCCCCCTCGTGCTCGCTCACCGGCGGGATCGCCATCAGTCCCTTGAGATGGCAGTGGGGATATTCTGCCATTTTTGCCGCCGTCTGCATCGCTTCTTCGGGCGTAAAGCCGGATTTGCTCTCTTCCTGCCCGATGTTGACCTCCAGCAGGATGTCCTGCACGAGGTCCAGCTTCGCCGCCTGCTTTTCCACGCACTCCAGCAGCTCCTGCCGGTCGACCGACTCAATCAGGCCGACCTTCCCGACCACCTGCTTGACCTTGTTCGTCTGCAAGTGCCCGATGAAATGCACCGGCGCGCCCTCGTATGCGCCCTGCGGCTGCTTTTCCATCAGCTCCTGCACGCGGTTCTCGCCGCAGCAGTCCACGCCCGCGGCCACAGCCTCCTTCACGCGCGCCGCGTCGTTCATCTTCGTCGCCGCGCAGAGCTTGATCTCCTGCGGATCGCGGCCGCAGCTCCGCGCCGCCTCCGCCATCTTCTCCCGGATCGCCGCGACATTCGCGCGGATCTCATTGTTCTGTTCCATATCCACTGACTACCTTTCCATCATATAGATCCCTCGCCCCGACGATGATCTCGTCGCCGGGCCAGAGGTTGTTCGTTGAAGACTTGTCCAGTGCCGCCACATAGCTCTCGCCGTTGTCATGCAGAATGTCGATCGATTTCCACCGGGCGACGGCCCCTTCGAGAATGTAGACGCCCGTCTTCCCGTTTTCGTTCACACGCACGGCGTCCTTCGGCACGCGGATACCCGTGTAGGACGCGAATACCACGTCTGCCGACTGCTGCCGCAGCATCGTCACGTTCTGCATGTAGTTCTCGCTCTCCAGCACCAGCAGCCGGTATCCCGCCTCGTTGCCGCCGATGCGGTGGACCGTCATCGTGATTGGCACATAGAAATCGCGCGCGAACGTCACCTGCACATGGTCCCCGGCCTCGACGTCCTTCGCGTCCGCCGCCGGCACCAGCGTCACATAGTACCAGGTGTCCCCATGGATCAGCTTGCCGATGGCCGCCTCGTCCACGTCCTCCGGCGCGATGGTCTGATAGTCCTGCGTACTCATCGTCTCGAGCGCGTCCACCGTCAGCACTGATTCATAGCCGTCCACCGTCCCGGAGAAATACCCCGGTGCGGAGACGGTCACGGCCTTCGTGTCGCTGGCGGACTGCTCCTGCAGCGTCTCCAGCTCGCGCTCGGCCGCGTCGATCTGCTCCGCGAGTGCCGCGCTGTCGCCGTCGCTGCTGCTCCGCCGCAGCACCATGCCCTTCAGCTCGGAGACAAGGTCGCCCGCCGAGTTCATGTCCCGGTGGCAGATGTATTTATTCAGCGAGATCAGGCTGTCCGAGATCTGCTTGTCGAGCTGGGCCTGATCGTAGACGCTCGACGAATACTGCCAGGCGTAGCGCAGCTGCTCGAGCTGATCGGTCAGCTCCTGGATGCGGCTCTGCCGCGCCTGCGCGTCGCCGGTGAGATACCCGGTCGCCACCTGGCCGCCCGCGGCCACGCGCTGCCCCTCGGACACCGTGAGCACGCTGATGGCGTAGCTTGAGCGGATGACGCTCTCGTCGCGCACCACAAAGCCGGTGGCGTAATATCCCGCCCCGGCCTCATATTCCACGGCGGTCGTGGTCGTCAGCGGCGTATAGAGGCTCGTCGCCAGATTATAGCCGAAATACGCCACGATGGCCGCCAGAAAGATCCAGATCACGATGGAAAGATAGTGCTTGCCCTGTTTCATAGAGGCTCCTCTCCGGCGCGGGAGGAGCCTCCGCGGCTCACTCCTGCGTCATGCGCACGGGCGTCGTCGGCGTCATCGTCGAGACGGCGTGCTTGTAGATCATCTGCTGCTTCCCGTCGGACTGCAGCAGGATCACGAATGGATCAAACCCCGTCACGATGCCGCGCATCTGAAACCCGTTCATCAAGAACACGGTCAGCGGCGTGCGCTCGCGCCGGGCCTGATTCAAAAACTGATCCTGATAGCTTTCGATTTTTTGCATGGGTATCGACTCCTTTTTATATATCGGTGATACCCAACACTCTATCATATTTCTTCCGCGAAAAAGGGGATTTCCCGCCGTGCTGCCGCAAAAACCGCCTCCGCGTCCGGCTGCGCGGGCTGGAAGATCCAGTGCATCGCCGGATTCCGGCGGAACCACGTCAGCTGCCGCTTGGCATAGTTGCGCGAGCGCTGCTGGCAGAGCGCCGTCGCTTCCTCCAGCGTGGCCTCGCCGCGCAGATACGCGAAAAATTCTTTGTATCCGATCGCCTGCAGGCTCGTCGCCGTCTCCGGCACGCCGGAGGCCAGCAGCGCCCGGATCTCATCCAGAAGTCCCTGTTCCAGCATCTGCTCCACGCGCCGGTCGATGCGCGCGTAGAGATCGGCCCGATCTGTGAAATCCAGCCCGATCCACACCGGTGCGTAGCGCGGCGGGATCTCCTGCGTCTCGCGGTTGTGCTCCGTGATCGTGCGGCCCGTCTCCTGCCAGACCTCGAGCGCCCGGATGATGCGCTTCTCATCCGCCGGATGCAGCCGCGCCGCGGCCTCCGGGTCGACCGCCTGCAATTCCCGCAGCAGCGCTTCGCCGCCCTCGGCGCGCATCCGCGCCTCTAAGACTGCGCGTTTGCCGGTTGACGGTACGGGCGCGAACGTGCGCCCGGCGATCAGGCTGTCGACATACAATCCCGTCCCGCCCGCGATCACGCAGACCTTGCCGCGCGCAAGAATGTCCTGTACCGCCGCATCCGCCAGCTCGACATATTTCCCGACGGAAAATTCCTCTGCCGGGTCTGCAATGTCGATGAGATGGTGCGGCGCGCCGTCCATCTCCTCCGCCGTCGGCTTGGCCGTGCCGATGTCCATCCGGCGGTAGATCTGCATCGAGTCGCAGGAGACGACCTCGCCGTCCAGTGCCTTCGCCAGCCGCACCGCCAGCGCCGTCTTGCCCGACGCCGTCGGCCCGACCACGCAGATGAGCTTGTCCATCTCCTGCGCCTCCTTTTTGTGATATGATGTAGGGGCCGATATGTGCATCACCCCATGCCCCGCCGCAGCGGAAAGGCTCCCTTGTGTAAAGGGAGCTGTCAGCCGTCAGGCTGACTGAGGGATTGTTTTACTGCCATGTCAATATACTGGCAAACTTCTTGAAAATTTCTGTTGACTTCATTGTTCGGAATTCGAAGAACAGTCAAACCATAGCTTTCAAGAAACGCCGTCCGCTCAGCATCTTTTACGATTTTGTCATCTTCATAATGCTGCGAGCCATCCAGTTCAATCACCAGTTCTGCTTCCGCGCTGTAAAAATCAACGATATATTTTGCCAATACCTTTTGTCTGGAAAAGCGAACAGAATAATTTCGCAAGAAATCATACCAGAGACGCCGTTCTTCCTTCGTCATTTCTTTTCGCAATTCCTTCGCCAATGGAACGATCTGCTTATTATGTTTCCGCTGCATCACAATCCCTCCGTCACGGCTACGCCGTGCCACCTCCCTTTACACAAGGGAGGCTTTGGCGCGGCACAATGATTCAGCTCCGCTTGAACTGGCGCTCGAGCTGGCCTTTTGTCAACTCGATGCAGACGGGGCGGCCATGCGGGCAGTATTTGATGTCCGTGCGGGACAGGATCTCGCCCACGAGGTGCGCGGCCTCCGCGCCCTCGGTGTGCCATCCGGCCTTGATGGCCGCCTTGCACGCGATGGTGTGCAGCAGGTTGTCCCGCAGCGTCTCCGGCGCGAGCGTCTTCCCGGCGAGCAAATCTGCGGCAAGCTCTTGCAGGAGAGACACGGCGTCCTTCTCGTCCACGTCGCACGGGATCTGGCGGATGAGCACGTCCCCGTCGCCGAAATCGGCGACCTCAAAGCCGCATTTGCCCAGGATCTCCGTGTTTTCCAGCACAGTTGCCGCCTCTTCGCGCGTCAGCTCCGCCGAGACGGGAGCCATCAGCTCCTGTGAGACGATCGGGTGATCCTCCGCCTTGAGCTTTTCAAAGAGGATGCGTTCGTGCGCGGCGTGCTTGTCGATGAACAGGACGCTCTCGCCCTGCTCTGCGATCAGATAGCTGTCGAACGCTTCGCCGATCAGGCGGAACGTCTGCTCCGGCAGGTCGAGCGCCAGCTGCTCCGGCTCCGCCGGGGTGGGAATGGGTTCTTTTGGGATGGCCGCCGGTTCCGGTTCGGCCTTTGCGGCGGGCTTGACCGGTGCGACGACCGGCTCCGGCTGCGGCGGCGCGATGGGGGAGGGGGCTTTCTCAACGGGAGGCATCGCCGGTTCGACCGGCTTTGGCGTCCGCGTCGGATACTGCACCTGTGAGGCCAGCACGGTGCGCGGCTGCGCCCCGGCCTGCCGCCGGTATTCGCCCGCCTGCATCGTCTGATAGAAATTCGGGTTCACCGCCGGTCTTGCCACAGGCCGCTCCATCGGTTTCACCGCCTGCTGCGGCGCGGCGGGCTGTGCATCCGGGGCAGGGGACTTCGGCATCTGCATCGCGACGCGCCCCGAGGCATTCGAGAGCGTCGAGAGCGCGGCATAGTGTACCGCGTCGAACACGGCGCGTTCGTTCAGGAATTTGACCTCGGTCTTTGCCGGATGGACGTTCACGTCCACGGCCTCGAGCGGCATTTGCAGCTCCAGCACGCAGGCCGGGAAACGGCCGGTCATCATCTGGTTCCGGTATGCCTCCTCCAGCGCCGCGGACAGCAGCCGCGAGCGGATGAAGCGCCCGTTCAGGAAGAAATACTGCAGCGCGCGGTTGCCGCGCGTGGCAGTTGGCTTTGTGATGTAGCCTGTCACATGGAATTTTTCCCACGTGCCGTTCACGGCCAGCATATTCTTCGCCAGTTCCCGGCCGAACACCGTATAGATCGCGGCGAGCCGTTCGCCGTCGCCGCTGGTCTGGAGCTGCGTTTCGCCGTCGCGGATGAGGCGGAACGAAATTTCCGGGTGCGCCAGCGCCTGCTGCTGCACCACGGCCGCGATGGCCGAGGACTCGGCAGAGTCGGATTTCATGAATTTCATCCGCGCGGGCGTGTTGAAAAAGAGGTCGCGCACGAGAATGGTCGTGCCCTGCGGGCAGCCCGCGGGCTGCTGCGACGTGACGACGCCGCCCTCGAGATGCAGGCTCACGCCGTCGCACTCCGCCGTTTTCGTCAGCAGGTCGATCCGGCTGACGGACGAGATGGCCGCGAGGGCCTCGCCCCGGAAGCCGAGCGTCCCGATGGCCGCGAGATCCTCTTTGGTCCTGATCTTGCTGGTCGCGTGGCGCAAAAACGCGGTCGGCGCGTCCTCCGGCGCGATGCCGCAGCCGTTGTCGGTCACGCGCAGAAACGTCATCCCGCCGTTCTGGACTTCCACGGTGATCTGCGTCGCCCCGGCGTCCACAGCGTTTTCCACCAGCTCCTTCACGGCGGACGCGGGCCGTTCGACGACCTCACCCGCGGCGATCAGATCGGCCACGTGCCGATCCAGCTGAACAATATGCGGCATTGCGCGTCCTCCTTTCAGGAAAGCGTCAGGACCCCAACCGACATCGCGTTGATCAGCGCATGCAGCGTGATGGGCGCCCAGATCGTGGACGATTTTTCATACACCCATCCCAGCGCCACGGCGGCGGGAATATACGGCACACAGCTCAGCAGCACCGATCCCGCCGGATACAGCGCGAAATACTGCCAGTTGTGCATGAAAACGAACAGGAAACAGGAGACGATGTACGCCAGCCACCGCGACGTGCGGTGCAGCGAGCCGAAGACCAGCCCGCGGACAAGCGTCTCCTCAATGATCGGGGCCAGAATGATCGTCACGAACGACATGGCCCGCCGGTCGGCCAGGACAAGCTCGCCCACTGTCTCATTATTATAAATGGTATACCCCGGCACGAGCTTGTCCAGCGCGAAGCGCACGGCCCACGTCGCGGCGTAGTAGAGCACGAAGCCGAGGATGATGGCCTGCACGAAATTCCAGAAGCCCGGCCCGAAGAACCGCTGCCGCAGGAAATCGTGGAAGATGATCAGCACCACGGCCAGATTGACCGCGAAGTAGATCAGATTGACCGTCAGAATGCTCGGGTGCAGGCCGAGCAGCGCCGCGGCATATTGGATCAGATAACTCAGCAGAAACAGATAAAACGGCAGATAGCACCAGCCCGCGATCGTCGCCGCGCGGCTGAGCCCATAGCCGAGAGAAGGTTTTTTCGCCATGGAACACTCCTTACAACATTTGCTTGAGCTGGTAGAGCACGTTCATCGCTTCGATCGGCGTCAGCGTCTCCACGTTCACGCGCTCGAGCGCCTCGCGCAGCGCGTCTGTGTGCAGGTCGAGCATCGAGACCTGATCGTCCGCCGGGCCGTTCGGCCCGGACGCGCGCTGCGGCGCGCCGCTCTCCAATTCCTTCAGAAGCGCCCGCGCCCGCACGATCACCCGCTCCGGCAGGCCCGCCATCTTTGCGACCTCGACGCCGTAGCTGTCGTCTGCCGCCCCGGGCACGATCTTGCGCAGGAAGATCATCTCGTCCTTCCGCTTTTTCACCGCGATGTTGAAATTCTTCACGCCCGGCAGCTCCTGCTCGATGTCGGTCAGCTCGTGATAGTGCGTCGCGAAGAGCGTCTTCGCGCCGAGCTTTTTCCGGTCGGCACAGTATTCAAGCACCGCGCGCGCAATGGCCATCCCGTCAAACGTCGACGTGCCGCGCCCGATCTCATCCAGAATGAGCAGCGAATTCGGCGTCGCGTTTTTCAAAATATCGGCCACCTCGTTCATCTCCACCATGAACGTCGACTGTCCGGACGCCAGATCGTCCGACGCGCCGATGCGCGTGAACAGCTTGTCCACGATGCCGATGCGCGCCGCGCTCGCGGGGACGAAGCTGCCCATCTGCGCCATCAGCACGATCAGCGCGACCTGGCGCATGTAGGTCGATTTGCCGGCCATGTTCGGGCCGGTGATGATCGCGACGCGCCCGCCCTCCGGGCTGAGGTTCGTGTCGTTCGGCACGAAGAGAGAATCCTTCAATACCTGTTCCACGACCGGGTGCCGCCCCGCCGTGATCTGCACCTCGCCGGAGAGATCGATCTCCGGCTTGCAGTAGTGGTTGTTCACGGCGACCGTTGCCAGCGAGCAGAGCGCGTCGACCGCCGCGACGGCCTGTGCCGTCTGCTGGACGCGCTGCGCCTGCGCCGCAACGAAATTCCGCAGCTCGCAGAACAGGTCGTATTCCAGCGCAGCCAGCCGGTCCTTCGCCGTCAAAATTGTGTTTTCAAGCTCCTTGAGCTCCTCCGTGATGTACCGCTCCCCGGTCGAGAGCGTCTGTTTGCGGATGTAGGTGTCGGGCACCAGGTCGACCTGTCCCTTCGCCACTTCGATGTAGTAGCCGAACACGCGGTTATAGCCCACGCGGAGATTGCGGATGCCGGTCTTCTCCTTCTCGTCGGCCTCGATCTTCGCGAGCATGTCCTTCCCGCCGGACTGCACGGCGCGCAGCCGGTCGACCTCCTCGTTCGCGCCCGCGCGGATCATGCCGCCCTCGCGCACGAGCAGCGGCGGCTCGTCCACGATCGTGGAGAGGATGCGCTCCGTGATGTCCTCCAGCGTATCAAGCTGATCGCGCAGCACCGCCAGCAGCGAGCTGTCCATCCCGCCGAGCAGCCGGTAAATTTCCGGCAGCGCCTGCGCGCCCTGCGCCAGCGACGCCAGGTCGCGGCACGAGCACGCACCCGTTGCGATCCGCGTCATCGCCCGCTCAAAGTCCGTGACGTCCCGCAGGCTCAGCGCAAGCTCCTCCCGCTCGATCGTCTTTTTCGTCAGCTCCTCCACGGCGCCGAGCCGCTTCGTGATCTGCGCCGGGCTCAGCAGCGGCCGCTCCATCCAGCTGCGCAGCAGCCGGCTGCCCATCGCCGTCCGCGTCTGGTCGAGGACCCAGAGCAGGCTCCCGCGCTTTTCCTTCGAGCGCATCGTCTGCGTCAGCTCCAGATTCCGCCGCGCCGCGAGGTCGAGCCCCATGAACCGCCCCGCCATATAGAGGTCGAGCTGCCGGATGTGCGGCAGGTCGTTTTTCTGTAAATTTTTCAGCGTCGCGAGGAGCGCGCCCGCCGCCCGGACCGCATACGGCATCGGCTCCAGCGCCTCCTGCTCACCGAACTGCTGCGTGACCACCTCCGTGCAGCGCGCAAGGTCAAACTGCGCATCGCTGCCCCGGTTGATGCATGCGCTGAGCCGCTGGCGGAGCACCGCGCCGATCTCCTCGCGCTCCGCGGCCTCGCCGCCGAGCAGCGCTTCGGCGGGCAGAAAGCTCCCGAGCTCGTTGCACGCCGCCTCGGCCCAGTCCTCGCCGCTCGTCTGCGTCACGTGGAACGCGCCAGTCGACACGTCGCAGAACGCGAGGCCGCACACGCCGTCCTCCGCGAACAGGCACGCATAATAGTTGTTCTGCGACTCCGTCAGCATCGAGCTTTCCGTGACGGACCCCGGCGTCACGATCCGGATGACGTCCCGCTTCACCAGCCCCTTGGCCAGCGCCGGGTCCTCCATCTGCTCGCAGATGGCCACCTTATATCCCTTCGCGACGAGCCGCGCGATATAGCTCTCCGACGAGTGATACGGCACGCCGCACATCGGCGTCTTTTCCTCGGCGGCCTTGCCCTTCGCGTGGTCGCGCGTGGTGAGCGTGAGATCGAGCTCGCGGGACGCGACGCGCGCGTCCTCTTCGAACATCTCATAGAAATCCCCGAGGCGGAAAAACAGGAGACAATCGGGGTTCTGCTCCTTGACGGCGCGGTATTGCTGCATCATGGGCGTCAGTTCTGCCATAAGAGATCCCTTCCTTTTCTGCCTATCGTTCAGTTATTCGGCCAGCTCGCCGACGAGGCTCCACGTCGTACAGCCCGTGATCTTCGCGTGGACGAATTGGCCGATCAGCGCGTCATCGCCGTGCATGCGCACGAGCCGCCCGCCCTCGGTCCGGGCCGTCAGCTGGTCGCCGTCCTTCCCGTCCACGAGGACGAGCATCGTCTTGCCGATGTAGTTCTGGTGAATTTCGAGCGAAATGCGGTTCTGCACCTCGCAGAGCCGGTCAAACCGCCGGTTCTTCTCCTCCTTCGGCGTCGGGTCTTCCATCTTTGCGGCCGGCGTCCCGCCGCGTGGGGAGAAGATGAACGTAAACAGCGCATCATAGCGCACATGCTCGATCAGCTTGATCGTATCCTCAAATTCTTCCTCCGTCTCGCCGGGGAAGCCGACGATCACGTCGCTCGTCAGCACGAGATCCGGCATCAGCGCCCGGCCATAGTGGACGAGCTCGAGATACTGCGCCGAATCATAATGCCGGTTCATCGCCTTGAGCACCCGGTCGTTGCCGGACTGGAAGGGGAGATGGAACTGCTTGGCGATTTTCGGATACTTCGCGATCGTGTCAAACAGCTTGTGGCTCGCGTCCTTCGGGTGGCTCGTCATGAAGCGGAGCCAGAACTGCCCCGGCAGCTGCGCGATCTCGGCCAGCAGATCGGCAAAATCGACGCCGCAGTCGAGATCTTTACCGTAGGAGTTCACGTTCTGCCCCAGCAGCGTGATGTCCTTGTAGCCCGCGGCGACCAGTGCGCGCACCTCTTCCAGGATCTCATCCGGCCGGCGCGACCGCTCGCGGCCGCGCACATAGGGCACGATGCAGTACGAGCAGAAATTGTTGCAGCCGTACATGATCGACACCCACGCCTTGAGGTCGGACGTGCGCACCACCGGGAGACCTTCGGCAATATTGCCCGCAGAGTCGTCGGTCGCGAAGATGCGCTTGTTGTGCGCGAGGACGAACTGTAACAGTTCCGGGAAACGCCAGAGCTGGTGCGGGTTGAACACGCCGTCCACGTGGCGATAGCTCTTTTTGATCCGGTCGGCCACGGCGGGCTGCCCCATCATGCAGCCGCAGAGGAAAATTTTCTGCCCCGGATGCCGCGCCTTGGTATGCACCAGCGCGCCCACATTGCCGTAGACCCGCGTCTCCGCGTGTTCGCGGATGGCGCACGTGTTGATGACGATGCAGTCCGCGCCCTCCTCCGTGTCGGAGAGCTGATAGCCGCAGCTTTGCAGCATCCCGCGGATGCGCTCCGAGTCAGCCTCGTTCTGCTGACAGCCGTAGGTGTCGACAAAGGCCAGTGGGGTGCGTCCCTGCGCCAGCCAGTATTCCCGAATTTGTTCACAGACAGCTTTCTGCCGTTCCAGATCGCTCTGCGCGATCACGACTGTTTTGCGCTCCAAGGCAGTTTCCTCCGAATTTCGATAACTTGACACTATATTATATCAGCCAAGCCCCAAAATTGCAATGCCTCCGCCGCACTTTGTCTCTGCCTTATGAGCCCAGCCGGAACATCGCGTTCAGCAGCGCGAAGCCCGCCGTGAACGGCCGCATGAAGCTCCAGAAACCGATCCCCCGCAGGCCGTATTCCGACACGAGCCGGTATTTTGCAAGACTGCTCCGCGCATCCTCAAACCAGACCTCGTGCGCCCGCCCTTCGCCGTCCGTATACGCGAACCACGGCGTCTGCGCCTGTTCGTCGAAGCGGATCTCCGCACCCACGTTCACCGCCAGCTGCACGGCGGCCTCGTTCCCGATCGACTGCGCGCGCGTCGTCCCCGGCGCGTAGGGGAGCGCCCAGTCGTAGGCGTAGTTCGGAAAGCCGAGGAAGATCTTCTCCGGCGGCATCTCGGTCAGCGCGAATTCGACGACCCGCCGTACCGATGGCAGCGGCGCCACCGCCATCGGCGGGCTGTATGAGTAGCCCCATTCATACGTCATCAGGAGTGTGGCGTCGGTATTCGCGGCCACGGCGGCATAGTCGTGGCCCTCGTAGAGCGTTCCGGCCTGCTCGCGTGACGTCTTCGGGGCCAGCGCCGCGAGCAGCGGCCAGCCGTTGACGTTCACCGCCGCGCGGAGCTTCCCCAGAAACGCGGCATACGCCGCCGCCAGCGGCGCGCCAAGATACTCAAAATCGACGTCCAATGCCTGATAGCCGCGCGCGGCCATATTCGTGACCACGTTTGCGATCAAGGTTTCCTGCGCTGCCTCGTTTTCCAGCAGCGCTGCCGCCCGCTCGGCGGAGAACGTCCCGCGCTCTGTCAGCGTGGACAGGTGCATCACGCCCGCCGTTCCGATCTCCGCCGCCTGGGCCAGCAGCGCGGTATCGTCAAGGGGAACCAGCGTTCCATCTTCCGTAAACCCATACGTAAACGGGGCCAACCCGCCCGCATACGGCAGGATGCCCGCCAAAACCGACGGCGACACATAAGGATACGCATACCCGAAGACCACCGCTTCCCGCTCCGGCGCGTCCTCGATCGCGGTCACGACGATCTGGCCCGGATAGATCGCGGTCTGCCGCGTCAGATTCGGGTTCAGCCGCAGCAGGCTGCGGACGGACTGCCCGCTCTGCCGCGCAAGGGACGAGAGCGTGTCGCCCGCACGCACAGTCACAAGGCCCGTTGGGCGCAGGATCAGAAGACTCTGTCCGACGGCCAGCCGGTACGGCTCCGCCAGCCCGTTGTACCGCGCAAGGATCCCCGCCGGGACGTCGTATTGCCGCGCGATGGAAAACAGCGTCTCGCCGGATGAGACCACATGGATCTGCAAAAAAATCACCTCCGCTCGAGGCTATGCGGAGAAAGGGTCTTGTATTCCAATGAATTGTGTGGTAAAGTTGGGGAAAACTGAGTGGGAGCGAAGATATGGAGCTTGAAAAGTTGAACGCCTGGCGGCCGCTGCTGGCAGAAGAATTGAAAAAGCCGTATTTTGCCGCCCTGGCAGAGCGGGTGGACGCGGCCTACGGGACGCAGACCGTCTTCCCGCCGCGCGAAGATCTCTTCAACGCCTTCGCGCTCACGCCGCCGGAGGCGGTGCGCGTGGTCATTTTGGGGCAGGACCCGTATCACGAGCCCGGTCAGGCGCACGGCCTCGCGTTTTCCGTGCGGAGGGGCGTGAAGCTGCCGCCGTCGCTGCGGAACATCTATCAGGAGCTGGAATCTGACGTGGGTATCGCTCCAGCGAAAGACGGCGACCTCACGGCGTGGGCCCGGCAGGGCGTGCTGCTGCTGAACACGGTGCTCACCGTTGAGAGCGGGCGGGCCAACAGCCATAAAAATTTTGGCTGGCAGCGGTTCACCGACGCGGTGCTCGCTGCGTGTGCTGCGCTCCCGCAGCCCGTGGCCTTCGTCCTCTGGGGCGGACAGGCGCAGAAAAAGGCCCCGCTGCTGGAGGGCGGCGCCGCGCCGCGCCTGATTTTGCAGAGTGCGCACCCGAGCCCGCTCAGCAGCTACCGCGGCTTTTTCGGCAGCCGGCCGTTTTCTCAGATCAACGCCTTCCTCCGCGAAAACGGCGAAGCGGAGATCGATTGGCAAATCGACTAAAAGCACTGCGAAAGACACACGTGAATTTTGTGCCTTAAAATTTCACTTTTTTCCGAAAAACAGTTGAAATTTCCGGAATTCTGTCATAGAATAGCTCTAGTTTGCGTCATAGGGCGGAAAATGGCCGCTCGGGGAGAAATACCATGCTGCATGTCGTATTGCACGAGCCGGAGATCCCGGCCAACACGGGCAACATCGCCCGTACCTGCGCCGCCACCGGCAGCGTCCTGCATTTGATCAAGCCGCTCGGCTTTGATATTTCGGACAAGGCGGTCAAGCGCGCGGGGCTGGACTACTGGTATCTGGTCGATGTGCGCGTCTATGAAAACCTCGACGACTTTTTCGCGAAAAACGACGTCCGCTGCCTCCGCCTCTTTTCTACAAAGGCGCCGCGGCAGTATGACGAGGCAGACTATCCGGACGGCTGCTATCTGATGTTCGGCAAGGAGACGAAGGGCCTGCCCGAAGACCTGCTCGCCGCGCATTATGACGAATGCGTCCGCATCCCCATCCGCGCCGAGGCGCGGAGCCTCAACCTCAGCAACAGCGTCGCCGTCGGCGTCTTCGAGGCGCTGCGGCAGCAGTCCTTCCCGCACCTGCTGGGACAAGGAAAAATGACAAACTGGTAGAGGGTGTAACTGAAAACTGCCAACACGCCCGGACAGCGGGCCTTTTCGCGCTGTGCTGCGCCATTTTCCCTTGGAATACACAAAGTATTCCTGCGAAAAAATGGCTTGCCCAACACGAAAATTCCTCGCCGCCGACCACATTTTCAGTTTTCAGATACCCCCCGATTTGGAACGTGAGCGGAGCGATCCGCGTCAGGATATGAAGGAGGAACCAGTATGAATTACAACAAAAAATCGGTAGAAGACATCGACGTACAGGGCAAGCGCGTCCTTTGCCGCTGCGACTTCAACGTGCCCACCAAGGGCGGCGTCATCACCAGCGACAAGCGCATCGTCGCCGCGCTGCCGACGATCGAATATCTCGTCAAGCACGGCGCGAAGGTCATCCTCTGCTCCCACATGGGCAAGCCGAAGGGCGAGGTCAAGCCGGAGCTGAGCCTCAAGGTCGTCGCGGCCCGGCTGTCCGAGCTGCTCGGCCAGCCGGTCAAGATGGCGGAAGACGTCGTCGGGCCGAGCGCACAGTCCCTCGCCGCGTCCCTGAAGGACGGCGAAGTCATGCTGCTTGAGAACACCCGCTTTGAAAAGGGCGAGACGAAGAACGACCCCGAGCTTTCCAAGAAGCTCGCCTCCATGGCCGACATCTTCGTGAACGATGCCTTCGGCACCGCGCACCGCGCCCATGCCTCCACGGCCGGCGTCGCCGACTATCTGCCCGCCGTCTGCGGCTACCTCGTCCAGAAGGAAGTCTCCATCATGGGCAAGGCCCTGGCCGATCCGGAGCGTCCGTTCGTCGCCATCCTCGGCGGCGCGAAGGTCTCCGACAAGCTGAACGTCATCAACAACCTGCTCGAGAAGGTCGATACCCTCATCATCGGCGGCGGTATGGCCTATACCTTCGTCGCGGCCAAGGGCCATGGCATCGGCAAGTCCCTGTTCGACGCTGAAAAGGTCGACTACTGCAAGGAAATGATGAAAAAGGCCGAGGAGAAGGGCGTCAAGCTCCTCCTCCCGATCGACACCGTCGTTGCAGCCGATTTCCCGAACCCGATCGACGGCCCGGTCGAGGTCAAGACCGTCCCCGTCGACCAGATCCCGGCCGACATGGAAGGCCTCGACATCGGCGAAAAGACCCGCGAGCTCTTTGCCGACGCCGTGAAGAACGCGAAGACCGTCGTCTGGAACGGGCCGATGGGCGTGTTTGAAAACCCGACGCTGGCCAAGGGCACGATTGCGGTCGCACAGGCCCTGGCCGACAGCTCCGCCACTACCATCGTCGGCGGCGGCGACAGCGCCGCGGCCTGCGAGCAGCTGGGCTTCGCCGACAAGATCACCCACATCTCCACCGGCGGCGGCGCGTCGCTCGAGTTCCTCGAGGGGCTTGAACTGCCCGGCATCGCCTGCCTGCAGGACAAGTAAAAATACGAACGCTGGCGGATCGCTTTGTAGGGGCGGACGACCATCGGTCGCCCGCCAAAGGCTCCCCATTCATAAGGGGAGCTGCCGCGGCCTGCCGCGACTTGCCCCGCATCATACCGCGGGGTATGCCGGGTGCGCGTTCCTTACGCGCCCGGCTGAGAGGTTTGAACGTAACGGTTTTGACAACCTCTCCGTCATTTGCTTTGCAAATGCCACCGTCTCGCTGCGGCTCAGTCATGGCGCGGGTCTGACAGCCCACCGGGCTGTCATTCAACACCACGCCGCCGCTTCGCTACCTTACACAGGGGAGGCTATCCGCTGCGGCGGAATCATAGACATCAAAACAGACAAACTTTTAGCACCGGCGAGAGCTTTCCGTTCAGGGCAAGGCGGCCGGGCGCAGGCGTACGGTCTGTACGTCAAGCCCGGCCAACGCGGCCATGGACGAAAAGATCCGGCGGGGTATCAACATATAAGGAGTATCAATCATGAACAGAAAGTATCGTAAGACCGTCATCGCCGGCAACTGGAAAATGAACAAGACACCCACCGAGACCAAGGCGTTCATGACCGAGTTCAAGACCATCATGCCCAAGGGCCGCTGGTGCGACGTGGCGCTGTGCGTCCCCGCCGTCTGCATCCCTGCTGCTGTCCGCGCCATGCGCGAGACCCGCGTCGGCATCGGCGCCGAGAACTGCAACGCGAACGCCTCCGGCGCCTACACCGGTGAGATCGCGGCCAACATGCTCTCCGATGCCGGCTGCAAGTACGTCATCCTCGGCCATTCCGAGCGCCGCGCCATGGGCGAGACCGATCAGGACGTCAACGCCAAGGTCCATGCCGCGCTGGAAAACGGCCTGACCCCGATCATGTGCGTCGGTGAAACGCTCGAGCAGCGCGAGACCGGCATCACCACCGAGTGGATCACCATGCAGATCAAGGCCGGCCTGCAGAACGTCGGCGAGGACAAGATCCGCAAGATGATCATCGCCTATGAGCCCATCTGGGCCATCGGCACCGGCAAGACCGCGACCCCCGAGCAGGCCGAAGAGGTCTGCGAGAACATCCGTGCGGTCATCCGCAAGCTGTACGGCGCGAAGATCGCCCGCGCGATCTCCATCCTCTACGGCGGCTCCATGAACGAGAAGAACGCATACGATCTGCTGGCCCAGCCGGACATCGACGGCGGCCTGATCGGCGGCGCATCCCTCGTCCCTGAGAAGTTCGTCAAGATCATCGAGGCTGCCAACCAGCCCGTTGCCTGATTGGAAATACGAAAATCAGCCCGCGGTGCATCGCACCGCGGGCTGATTGAGACTGTCAAAAAACTATGATACGCAGTTTCGCAACAGAGTCGCTGGGAATGGCCCAGGCCAGCTTCTCTTGCCCTTCGGGCAATTCACCTT
>JABLTR010019351.1_pt1 | contig 24505 bp, 21 predicted proteins | sample 7160071 | NCBI WGS metagenome assembly JABLTR01 (sample SAMN14651230, study PRJNA627086) | human gut metagenome | isolation source: feces | host: Homo sapiens | reverse complement strand
GCGGAGGCAGCTTCGGCGGCGGTTCTTCCCGCGGCGGCGGCGGCGGACGGAGCTTCTGAGCGGGCTGAGCCCGCGCCTGCCCCTGAAAACTCTGATTTTTCCTGGCTTTTACTCACAAGGCCGAAGTTCGGCGGCGCGTCTCCTCAAACGGGGGACGCGCTTTTGTGTTATATCTTCCCACACCGTCAAGCCTTGCGAAACCGTGGCGGTTCATGTATAATCTTTTTATCGAAATTTTGCTTTTTGCCGGATGAAAACGGCAAACTCATCCGTCTTATATATCGAGGGTAGGAAGTGAAACGGTTGGAAAGCAGCGTGAAAGCGCCGGATCGTAACGCTCAATTTGAAGAGCTGTATGCGCAATACGCAGACGACGTGCTGCGGATGGCATATTTTTATCTGGCGGATAAACAAAAGGCCGAAGACGTCTGTCAGGATGTGTTCGTCAAGCTCTATACGCGCGGCGAGGCGATTGCGTCCGGCTGCGAAAAAGCGTGGCTTCTTCGCGTGACGGTGAACTGCTGCCGCGATCTGTGGCGCAGCGCGTGGCTCAAGCGCGTGGTACTCGGCGCGCCGACGCTGGAGATCATTCCGGCACAGGAAGACACCATCGAGCAGCGCGAAGAGAAAGCCGAGCTGATGCGGGCGATTCATAAGCTGCCCGTCCAGTTCCGTGAAACGATCCTCTTGCATTATTATCAGGGCCTCGGCATAGCCGAAATCGCGCAGATGCTGGGGCTTCCGGAAGGGACGATTTCCAGCCGCCTTTCCAGAGCGAGAAAAAAACTGGAAAGCCTTTTGAAGGAGGAAGCAACCGGTGATGGATATCAAAGAACTTGAGCGCCTCGCGCCGACGGCCGACGAGATGCTCTCCGGTCTGCATGCGGATGAAACGATGAAGCGGCGCATCTTATCCGCCGCACGGGAAGAAAAGAAACGGTCCGTCTCTATGCCGCACCTTGTGCCCGCGCTCTGCTGTGCGGCGCTGGCGGTCGCCTGCATCGGCATGTTCGCGCCGCGGCTGAGTCAGACAGCCGTGAGCGCGGCGGCTTCGCCTGCGCCCGTCTCGATTGACACCATCGCGGCGGGCGACGAACAGGCCGCATCCATGACGCGCATGGCGGATGTGAGCGGTACGGCGCGCGTCCGCGCAGCGGGCGGAAGCAGCGATTCGCTCTTCGCTTCGACGAGCGGCGATATCCCGCTGGTCGCGGTGAACGGCGCGGTTTACCGCATGCTCAGCACGCCGACAAACGTGGAAAGCAGCCTGCTGGGCGATGCGGTCGGCACGGTGAGCACAACGACCGACGAGCCGTCTCTCGCCGATGACAGCGCGATGACAGGCGGCCTCTCTAACGTTGCCGAAGCGGGGCAGACCATCTATGCCGTGTCCGGGGTGGACGTCAATACCGCCGTCGCCTGCGAGGTCGGCGGAAACATGCGCCTGTTCCAGCGAGTCAGCTATGCGGGCAAGGGGCCCGGCGGACAGGGGCTGGAAGACACATTCTCCGTCCGCGGTCAGGTTGCGGAATTGACGCTCTCCGGCGTGGGCACACTGATCGGCGACGCGGCAAACGACGCGGCGGCTGTGCTGCTCGACCACGCGACGCTCAAGTCGGCAGATTCGTCCGCCAGGAAGCAGACTCTGACCGTCACGCTCACCAACGGTCTGAAACTCCAGCTCGGCGTTTCCGGCGATACCGTCAGCGCCTGCGGCAAATGGAGCTGCCCGGAGTTCTTCGAGGCGTTTGAGAGCGGGCTGTAACCCTTTTTTTAGACCGTCGCGAAGCGAAATGGAAGGTCAGGGGAACTCAGTTCCCTTGTAGGGTATGGGGCAAAGCCCCATCGTTTCCCCAATCACGAAGTAAAATCAGCATGCGTCAGGGAGTGAAGCGTTACCTGACGCATGCAAAGCCGCTTCGATGAAGCAGTTTATATGAAAACGGAGCTTTTATCCCCGCGATAAAAGCTCCGTTTTCTTTATTCCATTTCTTCGTATCTGACAACCCGGCAGTCATCCTCATACTCATCCGCGTACAGTCTGCGCGTCAAGCTCTCGACCTCGCCGCTCTGGTTGTCATACGGATCATGCCGCAGAAATCTGCGCGGCGGGTTGAACTCCTGCTGGAACGCGCTGCACGTCGGCATGCGCCACGGTTCAAGATTGCCGAAATAGAAATTCCAGCGATCCAGATCGCCCGCGCGATAGGCTGAGCCGCCGAACGAGCAATCCGCAAACAGCCAGCCGAACGGCGCGACATAAAACCGCGCCCAATCGTGATGACCCGCGCTGTTCGGCTTGGTATACAGGCCGCTCTGCCATTGAGCCGGAACGCCGCACAGACGGCACAGCGTCACAAACGTGATGGCCTGCACGCCGCAGTCGCCGCGCAGCCCGCTGAGGAAATATTCCGGGATATTGGGCACCGTCAGATACGGCGGCATGAAGCGATAGACCGCCTGTGTCGTAATGAAATCGTAGATTTTGCGCGCCTTGAGCAGGGCGTTTGTCTCGTCCCCGACGATCTCCTTCGCCAGCGCGCGCAGATACGGCGTAAAGACCACGTGCGGCGGCAATTCCTCCGTATCAAACACGGGCTGCTCGGCGTAAACCTCGCGCGCGTGTGGCTGAGCATATGGCGCGTCGATCTCATAGGCGATCTCGGCGCTGACCGTCATGCCCGGCTCATACGGCAGTTCAAAATAGATCGTGCGCTGCGGCTCGTCTTCCGGCGCAAGGAACGCGACGGGGTGCGACGCGGAAAGCAGTTCGGCGCGCTTCACCTGTGCGCCGACAATGGGCATCGGCAGGTGAATGCGCAGCGTCTCGCCCTCCGTCAAACGGTCGCTCCTGACGGTCAGCTCCTCATGCAGCTCGAACCGCGCGCGCACGCCGCCGTTCGCCTTCATTTTGGCAATCATCGCGCTCAGCTGCTCGGTGCTCGCCTTCGCGCCGCTCATCACGGCGGGGTCTGTCGCCCGCATGGCGTATTCCTTCCGCGTCTTGAGCAACGCGGAGAGCGCGTTGTTTTTGAACCGCACCTCGCCGTTCACATAGCGCCAGTCGAGCGTGCCGTCGTCGCGCAGGGTTTCAAGCTCTTCCTCCGCAAAGCCGCTCACGTTCTTTTGCAGGATATCCAGCATCTGCGCCCGTGTATACGGATACGCGCGCGGGATTTCATACGCCATTTCCAGCTGCACACGCAGTCGCGCTTTCAGCGCTTCGGGCACACATGGGTCGTCCAGCCGACGGCGGATGACCAGCTCCATGCGGCCAAAGTCCCCGGCTTCGTAAAGCCGCCGGACATCCGGCGGAAGCGGATAGCTCAAACAGGAAAGATCAAGAAGCATGCAAAGTCCCTCCTTGCATTTTATCCCAGCAGCTCGCGCACATACGCGATGATCTGCTCATCCTTTGCGTTGGCGAAGAACAATTCGGCAAAATGCTCGCCCGCAATCGCGCCGCGCACCAGCTCCTGATCAATGCCCTTGAGGCAGGCAATCAAATCCTTAAAGTTATGCGCGCGCACCGCGTCGAGGATCTTCTTGTTGCGCTGTTCAGGCACAGCGCGCTCCGCCGGGTAGCCGTTGCCGCTGCCGAAGCCGAAGAGCTTTTCAAACGTGTATTCGAGGTTCAGCTCCGCGCCCCAGCCGAAGCCCTTGGCAAACGGCATGGAAACCGCGTTGCCGTCGTTGATCTGGGCAAACATGAAACCGTCGGACGGATCGGCCACGTGGCCGCAGAGCACGCCCGGAAAGCTGTTGAGCGCCAACATCGCACCCTCGCCCGTGCCGCAGCCGGTGACCACGTAATCCGCCGCGCCGGAATTGAGCAGAATCGCGGCCAGAATGCCGTTCTGCACGAAGGTCAGCTGGCTCTCGCCCTCTTTGCCATACATGCCGTAGTTATCGACCTGATGGCCCATCGGGGCAACGGCCTTTTTAAGCGCAGCCTCAATCGTCGCGTTCTTTGCCGCCTGGCTGTTTTCGTTAATCAGCGCAATCCGCATAATTAAAAATCCTCCTGACAAATTGAATATGCTTTGCGGAAAAATCCCTCCGCTATACATACACAATACCGCCGCGCGGGCGGCTTTGTCAAGAGGAAAAGGAATTTAGTTCAGCACGGAAGCGGGCATGCGGCGCAGCACGCTGATGAGCAGCGGGCCGACGACCAGACACGCGACGGCCTCGCCTGCGGCGACGGAGAGCATGCACAGCGGCAGGGCAATCGCCGTTGAATAGCAGAAGTGCACGACAGCGCCGACAATCACGCCGTTAAACAGCACCGGCATCAGCGCGGCCAGCCAGAACTTGTCGCGCAGGCGGCGCGTGCAGACGGCGGCCAGCAGCGTGGCCAGCGAGCCGAACACGATATCGAAAATTGTGCAGCCGCCGAGGATGTTGGAAAGCAGGCAACCCACCAGCAGCGCGGGCACAGCCTCCGGCATCAGAATCGGCAGCAGGGTGAACGCTTCGGAAAAGCGGATCTGCACCTCGCCATAGCTCAGCGGGGCCAGCAGAACGGTCAGCGCGGTATACAATGCGGCAATGATGGCGCCGCGGGCCAGCGCACGGGTGTTTTGGGGTTTCAGCATACTCATGGAAAAAAATCTCCTTGTTCATTTTGCTAACCTGCAAAACGACAGGGCAAGCGCACACGGCCATATTTTACAACAAAAAAAACGGCCTTGAGCCGCTTGGAAGGCGCAGCGCGCCTTCGGCCCATAGTTTTGTTTAAGGACTGGATGGTTGCGAACAGTCCGCAAAGGTTGCCCGAAGATTATAACAAAAGGGAAGAAAAAAAGCAACCCCCTTTCTTGCGAAAGAAGGCTGCTTTGAGCTTGACGAATTAGTCCTCCAGCATGGTGAAGGTATAGGTCTTGCCGTAGGTTTCGACATACACGGTGCGCATCACCTGTTCGGTGCGCGGCTTATCGTTGCTGTCGGTCGGCACGGAAGCGATCACATCCACGGTATCCAGACCGCCGAGCACCATGCCGAACGCGGCATAGTTGCCATCCAGAGACTCGCTGTCCGCGTGCATAATGAAGAACTGGCTGCCGGCCGAGTCGTTCGAGCTGGAGCGCGCCATGCTCAGCACGCCGCGCACATGGCTCAGATCATTCTCCACGCCGTTGCTGCTGAACTCGCCGCGGATGGCATAGCCCGGTCCGCCGGTGCCGTCGCCGTTGGGATCGCCGCCCTGAATCATGAAGCCGGAGATCACACGGTGGAAGGTGAGGCCGTCATAGAAGCTGCTGTTGGCGAGGGAAACAAAGTTGCCCACGCTCTCCGGCGCTTTCTCCGGATACAGCTCGCCATAGATCAGGGAGCCGTCGTTCATCGCAATGGTGAACGTCGGGTTCTTATCGAGCTGGCCAAGGCCGGAAACCAGCGCGGCGTTATCCACGGCCAGCGCGGCGTCCGCATCCATCTCGTTCAGCTCGTCTGCACCGATATAGCCCTTGATCTCCGTACCCGGCACGGCGACGAAGGAATACGTCTTGCCGTCCTCGGTGATGCTGCCCAGAACGTCCATGGACGCGCCCGCCTTCACGTCGGCCACAGCGTCGCCGTCCGGCATATCCAGCAGCTGGGTATCCGCATTCACGGAAGCATACGCCACGGTAGCCTCGACCGCCTCGCCGACGTAGACGTGATAGAGCTTGCTCAGATCGCCAATCTGCATATCGGCCTCATCGAGCACCTTGTTCACATACTCGGTATACGCGTCGTTCTTCTTATTGGTCAGGGCTTCCTCCGTCTCGGTTTCCTTGCGGGATTCGAAATCGACCTCGCCAGTCTCCAGATCCTTTGCATAGCGCAGGATGAAATAGCCGTAATCGGTGGTAATCACGTCGGAGACGTCGCCCACGTTTTCAAGCGCCAGCGCGCCCGCGATAAATTCCTCGCCATAGAGCTGGCTGCCCTCGGCCACAGGATAGCCGCGCAGCATCTGCTCTTCGGTGGAGCTGTCCTCGTTGTAAGCCTTCATGGCTTCCTCGAAGTCCGCGCCGCCCGCGATGGACGCGGCGACAGCCTTCGCCTTGGCATAGCCGCTCAGTTCCGCGATATCCGCGGATTCTTCCGGCGTGGCCTCGGCCTTCGTCGCTTCATCCTCGGTCGCCTCGCCATCCACTTTGGCGATGTAGATGCACTCCATCAGGCGCACGCCTTCCGGCGTATAGAGGATTTCGTTTTCGTTCACATAATCGTTGATGAACGTATCCAGATCGGCGTAGTTTTCCTTCTGCGTGGCGACCTTCTCGTCAAACGCGGCCTTCACCTCATCCTCGGTCACGGCGATATCCGCCGTCGCCTTTTCATACAGGTAGTTGAGCACATCGTTCAGCTCAGCCGTTTCCATCAGGCTTTCTTCGGAATAGCCTGCCTGCGTCAGCTGATCCTCCACGGCCTGCGTCAGCTCGTCGCCGGTATAGCCGGAAGCGGAGAGATAGCTTTCCAGATATTCGCGGGTGTTATCCAGCGTGGTCTGCACCTGCGCGGCCAATTCGGCCTTCTTTTCCTCGGTCAGCTCATAGCCGTTCTCGGCGGCATAATGGCGGACGATGGCCGTGCTCAGCTTGCTCTGCACCGTCTCCTGCGCAACGGAAGCCTGAAGTTCGGTGTCATATTCGTCCACGTTGTAGCCATACTGCGCGTAATACGCGACATACTGGCTGAGCATGTTGTCAAATTCATCCTGAATTTCGGATTGCAGCACCGTCACCGCGCCGTTGTACGCGGAAGCCAGCACTCCGTCGTCCAGCGCCGCCACATCCGACTCTTCTTCAACGTTCTCGTCCGCCGCTTCTTCGGTGATGACGACCGCCGCAGCGTTCTCATCGCTCTGCTCGGCGACCGGCTCTTCCGTCGGCTCGGCGGTGGGCTCTTCCGTCGGCTCGGCCGTCGGTTCCTTCGTCGGCTCGGCGGTGGGCTCTTCCGTCGGCTCGGCGGTAGGCTCTTCCGTCGGCTCGGCCGTCGGTTCCTCTGTCGGTTCGGCAGTGGGTTCTTCCGTCGGCGCTTCGGTCACAACCGGCGTGGCCGTCGCTTCCGGCGCTTTTTCCTGATTGCCGCACGCGCTCAGGGAAACCAGCGCGACGGCCAGCATCAGGGCCAGAAAACTCTTTTTCATTGAGTGTTCCCTCCATACTTTCTGTGATGCAATTTTTCTGCGCCGATTCAGCCACGTGGCACAACACCGCAGAATTTGCATCCTTTTGTCGGCAAATGCCGATTGTTACGGCATCAAAACCCTATTCCTCATTATACGCGCTGCCCAGCCAAAAGGCAATCTTTTCGTCAAATTGCCTTTCCGACTTCATGCGCGATTCACAATTTTGTCACAATCGGTCCCGCATCCGGGCGCTGTCTCGGTTAAAACGTGTTTTCCGGATCGAATCCTGCGTTCGTCGCCTGCGCCTCGCGCCGCTTCTGCCGGGCAAAGGACTCGATAAACATCGCCATCTGCCGAACCGCAGGGGCCATCATCTGCGGATTGAGCACCGCAATGCCAAACTCGCGGTATTCCATCGGCTCAATCGCGTAAGTCTCCACGTCGCCGTGGACGCGCTCAAGCGTCAGGCTCGGCATGATGCAGATGCCGAATCCGCTTTCGACCATTGCAATCGTAGACAGATCATCCACAACGCGGCAGGTCGCCCGCACTGTGATCCGGTATTTCGCCAAAAACGCCTGCACGTCCGCGTCCGTCGCGTCGCCCTGAACGACAAACGTCTCCGCGCGCATCTCTTCGGGCATAATCACGCCCGGCGTTTTCGTTTTAAACCCGCGCGGCGCGACGCACATCAGCCTGTCGCGATACAGCGGACGCACCGCCAGATCGCGCGTGGACTCCGTAGACAGAAAGCCCAAATCCACCACGCCCGTCTTGATCCACTCGATCACATCGTCATATGTGCCCTGATCGATTTCAATTTCCACACCGGGGTATTTCACGCGGTATTCTGCCACGAGCTGCGGCAGCCACGCCACGCACACGCTGTTGAACGCGCCAATGCGCACCTTGCCGCGCTGCACGCCTTTCAGTTCGCCGACCGTCTGCGTCAACGCCTCGTCGGCGGAAAGCACCTGCCGGATCACCGGATAGAGCGCTTCGCCGCTGCGGGTCAGCGACACGCCGCCCTTGCCGCGAACGAAGAGCGAAAAGCCGCAGGACTCTTCCATCGAGCTGACGGCGTGGCTGATGGCGCTGGGCGTCAAATGCAGAATCTGCGCGGCGCGCGCAAAACTGCCCTGCTGGGTGACGGTATGAAAAATGCGATATTCCAGCAGCGTCATTGCTGTTCCTCCTGCTAAAATGGAATGAAAGCGATGGTTGTCGCTTTATTTCACTGTAACACCTGAGGGGGAGGCGCGTCAAGAGTCTGGAAAAAGTTTGCGCAAAGTGCCGCGCGGCGCGCGCGTTGACAGAGGTACTCCCGTAGGCGCACTTTGCAAAAAGAAGTGATGATAAAAGCGCTCCTCTTTGAACGGTTTTCCACCGATTTCAAAGAAGAGCACTCCTTTTCTTTTATTCCACCGTCACGCTCTTGGCAAGGTTGCGCGGCTTATCCACGTCCAGACCCTTAGCGCAGCTGATGTAATAGGCCAGCAGCTGGAGCGGCACGACGGCCAGCGAGGTGGCCAGCAGCGGATCGGTGCGCGGCACATAGACTGTGAAATTGACGGTATCTTCGATGGCGTATTGGCCGTAGGTCGTCAGCCCGAACAGGCTGGCACCACGGCTGCGCACCTCGACCATGTTGGAAACCTCTTTTTCAAACAGTTCCGGCTGGGTCGCGACGGCGACGACGAGCACGCCGTCCTCGATCAGGCTGATGGTGCCATGCTTGAGTTCGCCGGCGGCATAGGCTTCCGAATGGATGTAGCTGATTTCCTTGAGCTTGAGGCTGCCTTCCAGACTGATGGCGTAATCCAGCCCGCGGCCGATGAAGAACACGTCCTTGCAGGCGGCCATCTTGTTGGCGTACCACTGCACGCGTTCCTTGTCAGAGAGCACGCGCTCAATTTGATCCGGCAGGGCGAGCATCGCGGCAATCAGCTCTTCGCGGCGTTCCTTCGTGATCTGCCCGCGCACCTCGGCCATATGGACGGCGACCAGATACAGCGCCGCCAGCTGGGTGGAATACGCCTTGGTCGTCGCGACGGCGATTTCCGGACCGGCCCAGGTATACATCACGCTGTCCGCCTCGCGCGCGATCGACGAGCCGACGACGTTGACCACCGCCAGCGTGCGCACGCCGCGCTCCCTGCACAGGCGCAGCGCCGCCAGACTGTCGGCGGTTTCGCCGCTCTGGCTGATGATGACGACCAGCCCGTTCTCTTCCAGAATCGGATCGCGATAGCGGAATTCGCTCGCCAGATCAACCTCGCAGGGGACACGCGCAAGTTTTTCGATGACATAGCGCGCCGCCATGCCGACGTGATACGCCGAGCCGCAGCCGATGAGATACACGCGAGAGACGTTTGTGAAATTCTCATCCGTCAACCCGGTTTCGCTCAGGTCGATGATTTTTTCGCCGTCTTCGTTTTCCTTGATCCGCGGGGAGAGCGTGTCGCGCACGGCGCGCGGCTGTTCGTGGATCTCCTTCATCATGAAATGCTCGTAGCCATCCTTTTCGGCGGCGGCGGCATCCCACTTGATTTCCACGAACGGCTTTTCGATTTCTTCGCAGTCGATGTTGTAAACATGCAGTTCGTCGCGGGTCAGGCAGGCGATTTCCTGATTATCGATATAGACGACGTTGCGCGTGTAATTGAGCACGGCAGGCACGTCGGAAGCGATCATGTATCCCTGATATTCGCCGTCGCAGCGGCCGAGAATCAGCGGGCTGTCCTTGCGGGCGGCATAGATCGCGCCGGGCTGATCGCCGAAAAGAATACCGAACGCGTAACTGCCGCGCACGCGAATCATCATATTGCGAATGGCGTCGAGCGCACGTTCGCGCGGCTCCATGCCGCGCTTGGCCGCATCGGCATAATAGCTGTCCAGCAGCGCGGCGGCCACCTCGGTATCCGTCTGCGAGGCGAACGTATAGCCCTTTTTAAGCAGCGATTCCTTGATTTCCTGATAGTTTTCGATGATGCCGTTGTGTACGAGCACGACGCGCTTTTCGCGGGTATACTGCGGGTGCGCGTTGACGGTGCTCGGCTCGCCGTGGGTCGCCCAGCGGGTGTGGCCGATGCCGCACAGGCCGTGAACGGCGTTGCCGGAATCGGTCATCTCCATCAGGTTCTTGAGACGGCCCTTCGCCTTGACCACCTCGATGTGTTCGCTGGCTTCATCGCGCACGGCCAGACCTGCCGAGTCATAGCCGCGATATTCGAGCTTCGACAGCCCGGCAAGCAAAATCGGGGCCGCCTGTTTCACGCCCACATAACCGACAATTCCACACATATTGAACCCTCCTTACACGTTAAACAGCAAGTCGCCGTAGGTCGGCATCGGCCAGAGTCTGCCGTCTACAATCATTTCCAGATGATCGACCGGGGCGCGGAGCACCTCCATCGCCGGGCAGATGACGTCGTGCGCATAGCGCGCCTGCTCCTGCCCGGAAAGCGCCGCCATCTTTTCCTGCTTGGCGCGCAGATCGGCGAGCGCGTCGCTCGTCTGCCGCAGCAGCACGTTCACGCGGGCGAGCATCTCCCGCTGCACCGAAACATCCATGCCGGCCTGCATCGCCTGATTGGCCGACCAGGCCAGTTTTCCGCCGTATTCCGCAACGGCCGGAACGATATCCTTGCCCGCCATGTCGATCATCGTCAGCGCCTCGATGTTGATCGTCTTGGCATACAGCTCGAAGGAGACGTCCGCGCGGGCGCGCAGTTCCTTCTCGGTGAATACGCCCTGATGGGCAAACAGCGCGATGGAAGCGGGTTTCACCAGCTCCGGCACCGCGTCCACCATGCTCCTCAGATTCGGCAGGCCGCGCCGTGTCGCTTCGGCCACCCACTCGTCGGTATAGCCGTTGCCGTTGAAGATGATGCGCTGGTGCGCGGTCATTTCGCGGCGGATGAGCGCGTTCAGTGCGAATTCAAAATCTTCCGCCTTTTCCAGTTCGTCGGCAAACGCCTGAAACGCTTCCGCCGCGATGGTGTTGAGCACGGTGTTCGCGTCGGCGATGCAGCCGGAAGACGGCACCATGCGGAACTCGAATTTATTGCCCGTAAACGCGAAGGGCGAGGTCCGATTGCGGTCGGTCGCATCGCGGCGGATAAACGGAAGGGTCGAAACGCCCACGCGCATGATGGACGCGGACGGCACGCTCTCGTCGCTCCCGCGGATGATATGATCCACAACGGCGGTCAGCTGATCGCCCAGGAACATGGAGATGATGGCGGGCGGCGCTTCGTTCGCGCCGAGACGGTGATCGTTGCCGGGGTTGGCGGCGCTCATGCGCAGAAGGCCCGCGTGCTCATCCACCGCCTTCATCATCGCGGCGAGCACGAGCAGGAACATCCGGTTCTTCTGCGGATCGCGGCCCGGCTCCAGCAGATTATGCCCGGTATCCGTGGTCAGCGACCAGTTGTTGTGTTTGCCGCTGCCGTTGACCCCCGCAAAGGGTTTTTCATGCAGCAGGCATACCAGCCCGTGACGCAGGGCAACCTTCTTCATGACGTTCATGACGAGCATGTTTTCGTCCGTCGCCACATTGGTGGTGTTGTAGATGGGCGCAAGCTCATGCTGGGCGGGCGCGGCCTCGTTATGTTCCGTCTTGGCCGGGATGCCGAGCTTCCACAGCTCGATATCCAAATCCTTCATGTAGTTGCTCACGCGTTCCTTGATCGCGCCGAAGTAATGATCCTCCATCTCCTGCCCTTTGGGCGGCATGGCGCCGAAAAGCGTGCGCCCGGTGAAGATGAGGTCTTTTCGCTTCAGATAGGTTTCGCGATCGACGATGAAATATTCCTGCTCCGGGCCGACGGAGGTCGTCACACGCTGGGTCAGATTATCGCCGAAGAGCCGGCAGATGCGCACGGCCTGACGGCTGATGGCCTCCATCGAGCGAAGCAGCGGCGTTTTCTGGTCGAGCGCCTCGCCGTTGTAGCCGCAAAACGCCGTGGGGATGCACAGCGTCTTCGTATCGCCGTTGTCGTAGATAAACGCAGGGCTGGTGATATCCCAGACGGTATAGCCGCGCGCCTCAAACGTGGCGCGGATGCCGCCGGAGGGGAAAGAGGACGCATCCGGCTCGCCGCGGATCAGCTCTTTGCCGCGCAGCTCCATGATGACGCTCCCGTCCTTCTGCGGGCTAATGAAAGAGTCATGCTTCTCGGCGGTCGTGCCCGTCAGCGGCTGAAACCAGTGGGTGTAATGCGTCGCCCTCTGCTCGATCGCCCATTCCTTCATGGCGCTCGCCACCGCGTCCGCCACGGTGGGATCAAGCTCTTCGCCGGTGGCCATGCTGGCCGACAATCTCTTGTAAATCTCCCTGGGCAGGCGCGCGCGCATTTCCTTTTCGGAAAAAACGCTGCTGCCGTAAAGCGCGGGAATATCCAGATACTCGCTCATGCGTGCTCTCCTTGGCCGTGTTTTTCCCCGCCGCGGAAAGGGGCGGCGGGAGATGCAATACCTTATTACAATACACCACTTTGCGCAAAAAAGCAATTCCGAAAAGCTTTTAGGCCGAATCGGTTCATTTTTTTCGGCTTTTACGGCTTTTTTCTTTGGATTCTGCGGCAGGTTTTGCCGCTGGAACTTTCTGCGCCGCCGCTTTTTGCGCCGCAAGCCGTTTATGCCGCCGCGTTTCCAGCATAAAATAAAAAAGCCGCGTCCGTCTGCATTTTGGCGCAGGCATGATGCGCGCGGCGGCGGGCAAAATCATCTTGCGGCGCGCGGACACATCGTCCCGCTGCGGCATAATCTGCCATCAGGCGGGTTCGCCGCCGCAAAGCCGAAAAAAATCGGAGGGATTCTCATGGCGCATTATGCGGTTCGCGAAAGCCCGCCGCTGCGGGGAGAAATACCCATCAGCACATCCAAGAACGCGGTGCTGCCCATCATGTGCGGCGCGCTGCTGACGGGCGAAGACGCGCGCATTGAACGCGTGCCGGAATTGACGGATGTGAAGACGCTCTGCGCGCTGCTGGCCTCGTGCGGGTGCAGCGTGAAAAAGGAGAACGACGCGCTCATTTTGAACGCCGCCGCGCTGCAAAACCCGCAGGACGAAGAGGATGTACGCAAGATGCGCGCCTCGGTGCTGGTGCTCGGCCCGCTGCTCGCGCGGCTGGGCGAAGCGCGCATTCCCCTGCCCGGCGGCTGCGCGATCGGCCAGCGGCCCATCGACCAGCACCTCAAGGGCATGAGCGCGCTGGGCGCAAAGGTGAAGTTTGACCACGGCGGCGTGACGCTTTCGGGCCGCCTGCGCGGGGCGGTCATCTATCTGGATATGCCGTCCGTCGGCGCGACGGAAAACCTGCTGATGGCGGCGACACTGGCCAGCGGCACGACGCGCATTGAAAACGCGGCCAAGGAACCGGAAATCGTCGATCTGGCGGCGTTTCTGAACGCGATGGGCGCGCGCGTGAGCGGCGCGGGTACATCCACCATCGTCATTGAAGGCGTGCGCGCGCTGCACGGCGTGAGCTGGCAGCCGATTGCCGACCGTATCGAAGCGGGCACGATGGCCTGCGCCTGCGCCATCACCGGCGGCGAACTGCTGCTTTCCGGCGCGCGGGCGGAACATCTGCGCTCCCTGCTCTTCAAGCTCAGCGAAGCGGGCATACATATCAAGGATACGCCGGGCGGGCTGATGGTCTTCGGCCGAGCCAAACAGCCCTTTGAAATCCGCACGATGGTTTATCCCGGCTTCCCGACCGATTTGCAGGCGCCGATGATGGCCGTCGCCTGCAAAACCCCCGGCACAAGCGTATTTCTGGAAACGATTTTTGAAAACCGCTTCATGCACGCCGCCGAGCTTTCCCGGCTGGGCGCGCACATTCGGGTGGAAAACCGCGTCGCCGTCGTGGAGGGCACGCCGTATCTGACCGGCGCGCCGGTTCGCGCAACGGATCTGCGCGCGGGTGCGGCGCTGATCCTGGCGGGGCTCTGCGCCGAAGGCGAGACGCTGGTGGATGATTCCGGCGGCCACATCGAGCGCGGCTACTGCAAGATCGAAAAAAAGCTGAAAGCCGTCGGCGGGCACATTGCGCGCGTCGATGCGCAGAACGCGGATTAAAAGTTCTGAAGGCCGCCGGCATTTTCGGCGGCCTTGTCTTTGCCGCGCGCATGGTGTATAATAAAGTGATGTTTTATCGATATTCAGCCCGTCTGGCGGAAAGGAGCGCACCGTGAACAGAAAAAAATGGGCGGCGCTCACCCTTTCGCTGCTGGGACTTTCCATCGGCGGAATGGTCGCGCTGGTGGCCGCCGTCGATCCGTTTGAAGTGTATCACAAGGCGACCGCGTTTATCCCGCCGATTTCAAACGGCACGCAGATTTATTCCAACGCGGGCATCGCCAAAAACTACGCCTACGACAGTGTGGTCATCGGCTCGTCGATGACGGAAAACTTTCGTCCCAGCCAGTTAGACCGCCTTTTCGGCGGGCAGTTTATCAAGCTTTGCGTCAACGCGGGTTCCTCCTTCAACCATAAGCAGATGATGGATATGGCTTTCGCGACGCACGACGTGCGCCGCGTGCTCTACGGCGTGGACGTGGAAGCGCTGACCTATTTTTACAAGACGCCCAAGTGCGAAATGCCGGATTATCTCTACGACGACGATCTCTTCAACGACGTTTCCTATTGGTTCAACAAAAGCGTGCTGCTGACCTACATTCCCGAATGCCTCGCCACGCTGGGGCAGAGCGACCCGGATCAGCTCGACACGATGTACAGCTGGGGCGATTTGTATGCCTACGGCAGGGAAGCCGTGCTGGCGGACGTTTCCTTCAGCCGGGATACGGTCGAGCAGATCAACGCCGAAGCGGGGCTTTCCCAGCAGACCAAGCTCAACGTGGAGCACAACTTTCTGCCGTTCGTCGAGCAGCACCCCGACACACAGTTTATTTTCTTCTTCCCGCCGTATTCCGCCGCGCACTGGTATCAGTTTTACACGCAGGGGCAGATGGAATACCATTTGCAGCAGAAAAAAGCGCTGGCCGAAGCGCTGCTTCCATACGACAACGTGGAGATTTATGATTTTCAGGCGCGGACGGAATGGATCTGCGACCTGAATCAGTACATCGACGCAAAACACTACGGCCCGGATATCAACGACGCGATGGCCGAGGAAATGGCCGCGGGGCTTTCCCGCGTGACGGATGCCGCGCAGCTGGAAGCGAACAACGACGTCATCCGCGCGCTGGCAGCGCAGATTGCGGAAGCCGGAGACTGGCCGTTTTGATTTTTTGAAAAGGAGCACATACCGACATGCTGTTCAATTCCTACGTTTTCATGCTGGCGTTTCTGCCGCTGACCCTGCTGGGCTATTTTCTGCTGGGCAGACTGCCGGAAAAAAACCAGCTCAACAAGGTGTTTCTGGTACTGGCCTCGTTCCTTTTCTACGGCTACAACAATCCCAGCTATGTGCCGATCATTGCAGGCAGCATCCTCGTCAATTACGCGCTCAGCCAGCTGATGCTCACGCGGGAAAAGAAGGCCGTGCGCCTGCCGCTGATGCTGCTGGGGCTTTTTCTGAACCTCGGCGTGCTGTTTTACTTCAAATACCACGATTTCTTCTTTGAAAACCTGAACGGCGCGTTCGGCCTGCATTTGACGCTCAACCGTCTGGCGCTGCCGCTGGGCATTTCGTTTTTTACCTTCCAGCAGCTTTCCTACGTCATCGACAGCTACAAGCGCACCGTTCCGCGCTACAATATTCTGGATTATGCGCTGTTCGTCACCTTCTTCCCCCAGCTGATCGCCGGGCCGATCGTGCTGCACAGCGAAATCGTGCCGCAGTTTGCGGACGCGCAAAACCGCCATTTCAATTTTGACAACTTTGCGCCCGGCCTGTACGCCTTTGCACGCGGCCTGATGAAAAAGGTCGTCATCGCGGATACGTTCGCCGTCGCGGTGGAAGCGGGCTTCGCCAGCGCGCAGACGCTCAACACGGCGGAGGCGTGGTTCGTCGCCATCGGCTACACCCTCCAGCTCTATTTCGATTTTTCCGGCTACTGCGACATGGCGACGGGCGTGGGCCTGATGTTCAACATCAAAATCCCGATCAACTTCAATTCGCCCTACAAGAGCCTGAACATCCGCGAATTCTGGCAGCGGTGGCATATTACGCTCTCCCGTTTCCTGACGACGTACATCTATTTCCCGCTGGGCGGCAGCCGAAAGGGCATGGCGCGCACCTGCGTCAACCTGATGATCGTATTCCTGCTCAGCGGCCTGTGGCATGGCGCGGGCTGGCTGTTCCTGCTCTGGGGGCTGATGCACGGCGCGGCAAGCGTGCTCTACCGCCTTTTCCGCAAACCGTATGACCGCCTGCACCCGGCGCTGCAATGGCTCATCAATTTCGGCTTCATCGTCGTGGCGTGGGTCTTCTTCCGCGCGACGAGCCTGACCGACGCGCTGGCCATCGTCAAATCCATGCTGATGATGAACTTTGGGCCGCTGCGCGATTCCATCACGTCGGCCTTCGCCCTGCCCGGCGGTTTCCACGAGGGCTACAACGCCATCTACATGATGATCTGGTACGCCGCGTCGCTGTTCGCCTGCCTGGGTCTGCGCAACACCTACGAAAAGACGATGGATTTCCATCCGACGCTGTGCAACGCCCTGACCACGGTGCTGATGATCGTCTACTGCACCCTGTCGCTCTCCAGCGTGAGCGTGTTCCTGTATTTCAATTTCTGACCGATTCCCCTGCGGTTCAAAGAACATGATGAAACGAAAAACCTGGGCGCTGCTGAGTCTCGCGCTGCTGCTCGGCACAATCGGCGCCATCTGCCTGACGGTCATCGTCATCGATCCGTTTCAGGTCTACCACCTCGCGACGCGCTACATGCCGCCGATTGACAACACCACGCAGGTCTACGCCAACGCGGGCATCGCGCGCAGCTATGATTACGACAGCGCCGTCGTCGGCACATCCGTGACGGAAAACTTCCGCCCGACGCAGATGGACGCGCTGCTCGGCGGTCGATTTATCAAGCTGTGCACCTCCGCCGGAACGGCCTATAACCACGCGCTGCTGATGGATCTGGCCTTTCGCACGCACGATGTAAAGCGCATCGTCTACGGGCTGGACGTGTATTCCTTCATCGCCAAAGTCGATCAGACCGGCAGCGATGTGCCGATGTATCTGTACGACGACAACCTCTTCAACGACGTTTCCTACTGGCTCAACCGCAGCGTGCTCGGCTCGTTCCTGCCGCGCTGCCTGAAAGCATGGGGGCAAAGGCAGGACGATTCCATCCGCGACCGCATGTATAACTGGGCGGGCCGCGACGATTACGGCCCCATCGCGCTGTATACCGCCAGCTTTACCCCGCCGGAAAATCCGCTTCCCGCGGACGCGCGCACCCAGCTGGCTCAGGAAAACCTGAACGCGCACCTGATTGCCTACATCACGGCGCACCCGGAAACGCAGTTCGATATCTTCTTCCCACCATATTCCGCCGCGGAATGGGCGACCATGAAGAGCAAGGGAACGTTGGAAGCGATGCTCGCGCTGCGCGGCCTCTGTTACGACGCGCTGAGCGGCTACGACAACGTGACGATCTATGATTTTTCCGCGCGGGAAGATTGGGTGCTCGACTTGAATAATTACAAGGACACGCTGCACTACGGCCAGTGGATCAACGACGCGATAGCCGAGTGCATCGCGGGCGGTGAATATGCCGTCTCTTCCCGCGAGACGCTGGATGCGGCGACGGAAAAGCTCCGCGCGTGGGCCAACGCGCAGATTGAAGCGGGCGGCTGGATTTTCTGACCGCCTGCGGAAAGGAAAAACACGTGCGAAAAACAAACGCTCCTTCTCAGCCTTTCGGCCGGTTGATCGCGGCCTGCGGCATTCTGCTGGCCGTCGTGCTGGTCAGCGCGCTGATGACCACGTTTCTGCAAAAACCGAACCTTGACGCGCTGGCGGATAACGCCGCAACCGCCGCGCCGGAAGTCGATCCCACGCCGGCTCCCGAACCCACCATCACCCCGACTCCGGCGGTTTATGCGCCCTTCGGCGCGCAGTATGGCTATGGCGGCGCAAACCTGATTCCCGAAACGCCCACCCCCGACCCCGTGAGCGTCACGCCCACGCCGGCAGCCGTCCCAACCGATACCCCTGAACCCACAAAAGCGCCGACGCGCACGCTCAAAAAGAATTTCACCGGCGAGGACGTGAAACAGCTCCAGCAGGCGCTCATCGATCTGGGCTACCTGAACGACGCGGCGGACGGCACGTTCGGCACGAACACGGAGGAGGCTGTCATCCGCTTTCAGGCCGTCAACGGGCTGAGCGCGGATGGGCTGGCAGGCGTCAAGACGCAGGAACTGCTGTACAGCGGCAATGCGCTTTCCGCCGATCAGGCGCCCAAGCCGGATTTTCTCATGCTCGTCAACCGCCAGCATAAGCTCGGCAAAAACGACGCGCCGACCGATCTGGTGACGATCGAATCCGTACTCTCCGCCGATATCGTCAAGGTCAAATACAGCGGCACCAAGGCCGACCGAACCGCCACCGAGGCGCTGGGCCAAATGCTCTCCGCCGCCATCGCGGACGGCCTTTCCAACTTCCAGATTTCCTCCGCTTACCGCACATACAGCGAACAGCAGAAGCTCGTGGATAACTCCGTCGCCAAGTATCAGAAAAACAACCCGGACTGGTCGCGCAACCGCTGTCTGTCGGCCACCTATAACACCGTCGCGCCCGCCGGAACAAGTGAGCATCAGACTGGGCTGGCGTTTGACATCACCGTGCCGAATGTGAGCTTCACCGGAACGGCACAGCAGAAATGGCTGCATGAACATTGCGCAAAATATGGCTTCGTCGTCCGCTTCACGGCGGATAAACAGAAGCTGACGGGCTTCGTCGCCGAAAGCTGGCATTTCCGCTATGTCGGCGTTGAAGCGGCCCAAACCATGACCCAGAACAACTGGTGTCTGGAAGAATATGTCGAAAAGATGGGGCTGTGAACGCCTCCGTCTTGCCCGCCTCCCTTTCTTGAGGGAGGTTTTTTCATAGAGAGATTTTCTCATCCGTCAAAAAGCTTTTCCCTGTGCGACGGCTTTTTCAAGCTTACGGTTTGCCCAACGCGGCTCATCCGCGTCTCTGACCATCCGGAAGCGCAGAGCATCCCCGTCATCGCCATGACGGCCAACGTCTTTGTCAAAGATGTACAGACGCGGGCATGAACGCGCACATCGCCAAACCGCTGAATTTGGAAACGCTCAAGAGCACGCTGGGATCGTGCTTGCCAAAAAAACAAAACAGCTGAAAAAATCCCGCGCAATATCGAACAACTCGTTCGGTTCGCGCGGGAATTTTTGACTTGTTTACATTTTAATACCTATTCAGCCTTGCGTCAATCCGTGAAGCTGAATATTTTTCCCCCAATACGCCATAATCGCCGCAGTGATCGCCGGATACGTCATCTGTTCGGGCAGACTTTCAAACAGCCGTGTTTCAGCCATTTCACTTTCAGGCAGCGGGCCGAGTTTTTGAATTTCTGCCGTAAAAACCACGCCGCATGCGCCGCTCTTCCCGTCTTCACTGCCCGCCCAGTAATCGCAGAGCGGCTCGATTTCAAACGCCGCCGCGCCGGATTCTTCAAACAGTTCGCGTTTGGCGGCCTGCAAAGGCGTTTCGCCCTGCTCGATATGACCGCCCTGAAATTCCCATGTCGTGCGCTGTTTATGGCGGCTGAGCAGAAATTTTCCCTCCATGCGCGAAAGGATGACGACATACGGATAGCGCTCAAAACTGCCGAGCGGATAGGTTTTGCTGATCATATGTGTGCCTCCGATATCAGAATGATTTCATCATAGCATCGTTTGGCCTGCGCGTCAAACCTCAGCCGAACGACGTCATATCATCCAGATCGATATCGTCCTCGCGGATAAAGCCGCGCCATATTTCCCCGTTCAGCGTCGTTTCGACATAAACCAGCGTTTCCGTTTCGCTGTCGTCCGCCTTCCGGGCCTCCATCACATCCAGATACGTTGCGCGCGTTCCTTTGGGCACCGTTCCAAGCACGCCGCTTGCGCAAACCGGATCATCCATCAGCGCGGTGTCTTTGTTGATGGTTCCGCCGTACCAGGCAAACGCCGCTTCCTGCGTCATTTGAACGGCGCGTTCCAGCCTGTCGTTCTGCGCGCCTTCGATCCAGCCCGTCCGATAATGGCCGGGCGTTGTTTCATAGAGCACAAACGCCCAGTCGCCTTTTCGGCAGAGCAGCATCAGCCAATCCGTCAGCGACACCGCCGCCTTGCCGTTCGCCGCGCGCGGGCTGACTTTGCTCGGACGCGTATGGACGGGGCAAACCGCCTTTTCGTCCAGCGCAATATACAGCGGTTCGGCGCTGGCAAAAAGATCCACGATCACCGGGCCATCCATCTTCTTTTCCAGCCTCAGCTCATTTAAGCCATCCTCGCGCGCGACCGAAAAGCGCTCGGTTTCGGACGCATCGTAGGGCACGATGTTTCCTTCCATCGTCCGCAGTTCCTCCGGATCAAACGCCGCCGCGTCGCGGTTAGGCGCTTCTTCGCAGATGCCTTTGGCGATATCCGGCACGCTGTCGCAGAAGAGGACGCAGTCCTCGAACAGCCACGCGCACAGATCGATTTCCGCGTCGTCATAGGTCACGACGAACCAGTCTCCGTCCGGCCCCTGTTCCAAAACCAGACTGAAGTCTTCGTGTTCTGCCTCCTCATCTCGCGAACCATAGACGCTCACCTGCGGACCCGTCTCCCGCGTAAACCATACGGTGTGCCATTGGCCGCTGCCGGCATCGCCGTTTATATTCAGCCAGCCCATCCCGCCGTCAGGCAGAATCGCATCGTTTTCCCAGGCGGTTTTCCATTCATTCCCCTGTTTGCGCTCATAGCGCAGAAATCGGCGCGCCGCTTCCTCCACAACGGAAAAACGCTCATTGCCAAACACATCCGTCATCATCGTCACATTTTCGGCACGCACACCGATAAAGGCGAAGGCCATACGCCAAGCCGCCAGCAGACAAAAAAGCGCGCGTTTCATCCGGATCACCCTTTCTGATGATTAGACGAAACGCGCGGGAATTTTCTTGCTGATCTGGAAAAATTTAGAGCCAGGCGGTAATTAAAAGAACCAGATAGAAAAGTGCAATAGCCGCTACAATCGCAGCTAAAACAGTCAAAAACTTTTTCATTGCGCTCCTTCTCCTTTCTGTTCTTCAAATTTAATCGTATAGTCCTTCAAATCCAGTGTTCCAGACAAGAAACCGCTGATAATCGTTTTTGCGTTCTGGGCCGCTTGTCCAATCAAATCGTTTTCAAGTGCTGTTTCCTTCGCCTTTGCTTTGAGTTCAATTTGCGCATTGTTCAAATCCTCAATATGCAATGGCGTAAAAATACTCTGACTTTCATCATAAATTTTTAAGCTGTCGTTATCAATCGTTACATCCAGTACTTTGATCTCAGGAAGTTTTACGGTTGCGATTTTTGCTTCATCATTCACAGCAACTTCAATTTGCGAAAAATCGAGTCCCGCTTTCACAATGCCATCATAGCTGTAAATGTATTTGCTTTTTGTAAATGGAATATCAAATCCAAAAAGCGTTCTTGCATCCGTTGTGGCTTGCACAGTCGTGAAATACCCAGCCTGCGTCACCAATTCACCGATATCCCGCAAGCCAAACGCCACCGTCCGGCTTTCAACTTTATTCTTTCTGGTCTGAACAAGCATGCCTGCAATAATCGTAATGCAGATTAAAATAATCGCCAAACAAATCAAAAACAGATTACGGTCAATTTTTCCGGAAAAAAACTCCTTCTTCGGCTTCTGAACGTTGTTCTCTTCCATTTTGTTTTTTTATCCCTTCTGCGTTTATTTATAGACTCATTATATACCATACATAAGCGAATTGCAACGCTTCCCACTTTTACACAAAAAGGCGAAGTCATCCGCAAGGACAACTCCGCCTGATTGGATTTTGTTTTTACGCCGCGTCTCCGCTGCCCGTCAGCCGTTCCAGCAGCGTGTCATACTGCTCCTGCGTAATCACACCCGCATCGAGCAGGCTCTTGAGCTGCGCTTCATCCAAACCGCCGCCGATTTCAGGCAGTTCGGGCTGATCGGCGCTGTCGTCATCCGCTTCGTCCTCCGGCTTTTCCGGCGGCTGCTGGGTATCATCCTGTTCGCCTTCCGTCTTCTCCGGCGCGTTCTCTTTGAGATATTTGCGTTATACGTATCCTCATCAATCACGCCATCCTCCAGCAGTTTTCTGGTGTCAACGCGGCTGGGCATATCCTTCGGCACATTCTGGTCATCCGGCTTCTGCTGCATGCCCTTCTTCTTTCTGTTCTTCATCTGGCTCTGCTGCGTCTGCGGCCGCCCGCTGTTCGTGCTGTTCGTTGTTCCGCCCTCGGCATTCGCCGCGGCGCAGGCCATCGTCATGCAAAGCAGGGTGCAGACCGCAACTTTCATTTTCGTTTTCATCTTTGTTTCCTCCTTATCATCGGGGTTCATTCTTTTTCTTTTTAGCTCCCATTCCTTGGAACGCTGTAAGAATAGCACCCGAAGATTAAACCAAGTTTGAAAACGAAAAAGTTTTTTGAAATCGCTTTTGCTTGGGGCTTTGCCTCGCCTCACCAGTAATCGAAGGTTTCTGGATCCTCCACAAGCAAAATGCGCATGGTTTCGCCTTCCTTTGCGCAAGAGTATAGCATACGTGGGGCATCTTCGTCCATTTTTTCCCGAATTTGGGATGAAATGGATATCATATATCGTTTTATATGGCGGAACGGTTCCGAAAGCGACCCATTTTCAACCGAAAAGGAGTGTATTTCATGCGCAAACGTTCGATTCCTTGGACACTTCTTGCCGCTCTGCCGCTCACTTTACTGCTTGTTGTCTGCGGCGGCGCGTCGGCAGAAGCCAATGACAAGCCCGCGTTCAGTCAAAGCGGCACGCAGGGCGTCAGCATGACTTGGACGATTGAAAACCTGTATTTTGACGGCCGTCTTCTGGCGCTGGATGTGCTTGTCTCGCCGAGCGACGCGCGCTATTCGGCCTGCATCGACGTTCTCGGCGATTATGCAGACTTCACGGAAGCCGACGACGCTCGTGCGGAAGGTTTTGTTCCGCTTGGCTTTTACTGTGAAGCTGATATTTGGGCAGATTCGGTTCCAGAAACGGGTTCCGTCCTCGGTTCAGGGGAACGCAAAGGCAGTGAAGCCATGCGCCGATTCCGTTGGATGCTCACATCCGAAGAAGCCGCGCAAGTCCGCTCGATTCATCTGGATTGCGGCATCATGGAAACGCCCGGACAGTTGACGAGCCAAGAAATCTATGTTTTAGATATTCCCAAACCCGACGCAGCAACCGTCATACAGGTTTCGGTCAACGCCGAACAGGTGAAAACCAACCGCATCCGCGAAATTCTACTCACGCAAACTGACACGGTGACCAATATCTATCTGTATTACGACAACACCGATTACGGGCCGCGTGTCCCGCTGGATTATACCTGTTCAACGCATCCGGATGCCTTCGTTTTCAATATCTATGACGACCGGAAACAGCTGAACTGCCTTGTTTTATCCATTCCCAGTGCCGAAATCGATTTGACTGCTCATACCCTGCCCGTGCAGGATTTGGAAAATAATCAGCTCATCACGATTGACCTGCAAACCGGCATAGCTACCTGATAAAGTGAGGACAGACCTCTTTGGAGATCTGTTCTCACTTTTTCGCAAAATCATATCCAATTTGGATATTTATTATTGATTTTTAGGATATAACATGTATATAATAATTCTACAAAAGACAAAAAGGGGGGTTTTCCCATGAAAAGAATCATCTGTGGTCTGCTCATTTTCTGTTTGCTGCTGCCCGCGTTGGCTTTTGCCGCCCCATCCCAAAAACTTCAAGCCATTTATGATTCGGTAGACACGCTGAATGTCGAAGAACTCGTCGCCCTTCAGGATTACGTCAACGCAAAAATCGACGCTTCTTCAGCCGTTAACACAGACGAAACCACGTATGTGCTTAACAAAAATACGAAGAAATTCCATTATGCCGATTGTGCCAGCGCCAAGTCCATCAAAGATAAAAACCGCACAACCTACACGGGTTCAAGGGATGAAGTCATCGCCAACGGCTATCAACCGTGTAAAAAATGTAATCCCTAAGTTACAAGCGGATGCTTCGGAATTCAACAGTGTCCTACTTTCCCAGGCATAAGTACAATGCTGCACATTGGCTTGAAGACAACCGGAAAATAAGGCGTTGCGCTTCTGACTCTCCCAGGTGATATCGGCCCCCTGTTTCGCCCACAGGGCGCGGGGGCCGATATCCTAACCAAGTACATTCTCTGACTTCATTGGAAACGACT
>JABLTR010072638.1_pt1 | contig 24527 bp, 22 predicted proteins | sample 7160071 | NCBI WGS metagenome assembly JABLTR01 (sample SAMN14651230, study PRJNA627086) | human gut metagenome | isolation source: feces | host: Homo sapiens | reverse complement strand
GCGTTTCTTGGATCATATCCAGCCTCAACAAGTGTCTCGAAACCAGCCTGCATAAGTGCACAAACACCACCACAAAGTACAGCCTGCTCACCGAAAAGATCTGTCTCTGTCTCTACACGGAATGTTGTCTCAAGAAGACCAGCTCTTGCTCCGCCGATACCAAGACCATATGCAAGTGCAAGCTCCTGAGCTTTTCCTGTATAGTCCTGCTCTACAGCGATAAGACAAGGTGTTCCTTTTCCAGCCTGATACTCACTTCTTACTGTGTGACCAGGTGCCTTAGGAGCGATCATTGTTACATCAATGTTCTTCGGTGGCTTGATGCATCCGAAATGGATATTGAAACCATGAGCAAACATAAGCATATTGCCTTCTTCAAGGTTCGGCTCGATGGACTCTTTGTAAAGTTTAGCCTGTAACTCATCATTAATAAGGATCATAATGATATCTGCCTGTTTAGCAGCCTCTGCTGCTGTATATACCTTAAAGCCCTGCTCTTCAGCTCTCTTCCATGATTTGCTGCCTTCGTACAGACCAATAATGACATCACATCCGGAATCTTTTAAGTTCAGAGCATGTGCATGTCCCTGGCTTCCGTATCCAATAATTGCAATTTTTTTACCATCCAGTAAATTCAAATTACAGTCTTCCTGATAAAAAATCTTATTAGCCATTTTGCGTTCCTCCTCTGATGTTCATCACATCTTCTTCATAAAAATTATTTATCGTTAAGAGAGTGCCTGCTCTCCTAGCAAACATATGTATCTTACAGAAATCTCACATCATCACTGCCGCGGGACAGCCCTGTGATTCCTGTTCTTGCAAGCTCAAGGATCTCATAGTCAGCCATCAGTTCAATAAAAGCTTTCAGCTTGTTCTGGCTTCCTGTCATCTCCATGATCAGAGAATCCTTACTTACATCCACTACCTTGGCACGGAAAATATCGGCAACTGAAAGTGCTCCCTGCCTCTGTTCCGGCTTCACGGCAACCTTCACCAGCATTAATTCTCTGGCAACACTGTCATCCGGCTCCAGAACCTTGACATCTCTCACATCCTCCTGTTTGGCAAGCTGTTTCGTAACCTGCTGTATCATCTGATCATCCGCCTCGCATACAACTGTCATGCGGGAATATCTCTGATCTGCAGTCACACCTGCTGTAATGCTGTCAATATTATATCCACGGCGGCTGAATAGACCAGCCACACGGCTAAGGACTCCTGAGGTATTATCCACAAGAATGGATAGTATTCTCTTTTCCATAATACACCTGCTTTCAAAACGTTATGTAAAGAAACCTGACTTCGTCAAGTAACGCTTTAATCTAATAAATCTTTGCTTTCTTACCATTATAGCAACTTCGAAAATTTTGTCAATCAAAATTTCTCGTAAGACACCTTCAAATTAATAAAGAGTTTACATCAGATCAGATATTTTTTGCGCAGCTCTTCTGTTGCTTTCGCAGTAAGATAAAGCTTCTTACGAAGGAATCTCTCTCCCCCTCCGTATTCATTCTCAATGAGATCAAATATGATATTAATGTAGGATTCTTTTACCTGATAAAAAGCAGTAAGATTGGCAAACTTCTGACTGTTCTCAGGACGGTAAGCCCGGTAAAGCCTGCGCATATATTTAAGTTCTTCCTCCAGACATGGATTGGAACGCATAAAATCTCTTCGTATTGTCTCTTTCGGTACGCCCAGTGCCAAAAGCAGCAGTGCGGTTCCGACTCCGGCTCTGTCTTCTCCTGTTCCACTGTGAAAGATCACTGCCCCGTTCTTTACATGGAGAAGTACATCAAGAAAACGTGCATACTGTTTCAGAGAATACTCATCATTCAGAAAACTGCGGTATCTGTTTATCATATATTTATCAGTATCCCCATAGCAGGACATCACCTGTTCAAAAAAGCTTCTTCCTCCGCTCTCCTCATCCAGGATCGGGATATGGTAATATTCCACACCAGCCATGATATCGTCCGGTTTTTTCTTTACTTCAGCTGCTGAACGGAAATCGATCACTGTTTTTACATTATATTCCTCTGCAAGGATCCGGGTATCTGTAATGGAAGCATGATAAATCTCGCCACTGCGCAGAAGCTTTCTCGGAAGAATATGTGAACCATTCTCTGTCATCAGTGCTCCAAGATCCCTGGTGTTGGGAAGATTCTTCAGTGGAAGCCTGCTGCCTTTGGGAAATCCTACGGCCATATCAGGATTCAGCAATTTAAGAAGCCGGAGACAATCCTGGACCTCCTGTTCAGTCATATCGAATTTATAACGTTTCTGACGTCGTGTTATGATTACCAGATAGTTGATGATCAGCTGTTTCTCTCCGGTTTTATCCGCACCTTCCCGGCGCATATACGCCCAGACAATATCCCTGCATGGAAGGCTGTTCAGCATCATGTGCCTGTTAAACACAAAAAATCCATCTTCGATCCGTATCTTTCCGTATCTCATTTTCTTTCCTTTCTCCTTCTCAACCCCTGCATCCTTTTCGGGACACACTTTATCATACCAGAAATTTTCCGTTACGTATACCTTGTTTGACATTTTTCATGGTTTCGATATAATAAGTGGAGATATTTACCCATGGGAGGGTTTCTTTATGGAAAATCTTGTTTTTTGTCTGAATGTAACTGTTCCGATTTTTCTTACGCTGCTTCTCGGATATTTTTTCCGGAGGATCGGACTTTTTGACGATGCATTTGTCAGCCGTATGAATAAATTCGTATTTGTTGTACCTTTACCTGTGCTTCTTTTTCAGGATATTGCCAGGATCGATATTTACGAAGCCTGGGATTTCAGGATGGTGGTCTTCTGTTTTAGTATCACTTCTGTAAGCATTATCATCTCCGTATTTCTGTCCCGATTCCTTCATCCTTCAGATATACGCGGTGAATTTATCCAGGCATCTTACCGGAGCAGTGCTGCGATCCTGGGTATCGCCATTATCCAGAACCTTTATGGAAACGCCGGAATGGCTCCGCTGATGATCATTGCAAGTGTACCTCTTTACAATGTTATGGCTGTTGTGATTCTTTCCATATTCAAACCAGGTCAGGGTAAACTGAATGGTGTTGTTCTGAAGCGTACTTTAAAAGGCATCATCACCAACCCAATTATTCTTGGAATTGCAGCTGGTACATTATGGTCTCTGCTCCGTCTCCCATTTCCGAAGATCCTGGATTCCACAGTCGGAAACCTTGCAAAAACAGCCACACCCCTTGGTCTGATGGCCATGGGAGGTTCTCTCCGTTTTGGAAAAGCTTTCTCCAGACTGAAGGCTTCTGTTGCCTGCACTTTTATGAAGCTTGTCGGCTACGAAGCACTTTTTCTCCCGCTGGCCATCCGCTGCGGCTTCACACAGGATAAGCTGGTTTCCATTATCATTATGCTTGGTTCTGCCAGCACAGTAACCTGCTTTGTTATGGCAAAAAATATGGATCATGAAGGTTCCTTCTCTTCCGGAGTTGTTCTTCTTACTACAGTTTTCAGTGCGTTTACATTGACCTTATGGCTGTTTATCTGTAAGAACCTTGGACTTATCTGATTCGGCTTATCTGCAGCAGGATATAAACATTGCCACTCTGCGTAACACGGAGCATAAATACCAGCTAAAGACATAGCCCGTTTCATACAGAAAATGCTGTAAGAGCTGTCTGCTTCCAAACAGTTCTTACAGCATTTTTATTTCTGCATTTTGTACAAATATTCAGTCTATATCAGCTTCAGATACCGAAGTCCGTTCCTGATTCCATAATGGAACATATCGGACGTAACATGATCTGCCAGCTCCTGGATCTTCGGGGAAGCATTTCCCATAGCAACCTTGGTGGCTGCATATTCAAACATAGCCAGGTCATTGTTGCTGTCTCCGAATACCACAGTATCTTCCCACGGAATATCAAACAGGCGTATCACTGCAGCAATTCCCACAGCTTTGTTAAAGCCCTTTGGAACAAGCTCGATGGTATTTCCGACAAAAGAGCTGCTACCCTCATGACGGATGATATCATAATACTCACTTAAGACGGCAAGTGCAGCCTCTGCATCGCAGCCGGCCGTCATTTTTGCACTGATCTTATTGATCTGCATACAGTCTTCATTACCCCGGATCGGTCTCCACTTATCTCCCAGTGCTTCTGTGATCAGGCTTGCATACCAGTTTACTTCATCCGTATACTCGTCCTTATCATAATACATATAGTCTGCACCCTCCATCACCGGGATCAGACCATATTTTCTTAATACTTCCACGGAAAGCTTTGCAATTTCCGGTGTCATTTCTTTATTAAAAAGCCTCTTTCCGTCTTTCTCTATGGTAGATCCGCAGGCAGTGATCATCCCTGTAAAAGGGATCTGCTCCAGATACCATGGAACAAAGGCACGGCTTCTTCCTGTACAGAGCCAGGCTTCGTGGCCATTATCTATCAATGCACGCACTGCCTCTATTGCACTGTCCGGAGTACCTTTTTTCATATCGCAGATCGTTCCGTCTGCATCAAAAAATACCGCTTTTTTCTCATTTCTCATATCTCCCATATCATCTGTAAAATACTTTTGCTGCGCGAACCAGACTCTCTGTATCCTTCACACCTGCTGTCTCATAAGCTGAGTGCATAGCCAGCTGCGGAAGGCCGATATCTACTGTATTCATGGCAGCCTGTGTATTGGAAATATTTCCAAGTGTGGATCCCCCTGCAATATCTGAACGGTTTACAAATGTCTGGTACGGAACCTCCGCTTCCCTGCAAAGTTCCTTGAAAATCGCTGCTGAAATCCCATCTGTACAATATTTCTGGTTTGCATTATATTTGATCACGATTCCGCTATTCATTGTCGGACGGTTCACAGGATCTGCTTTATCCGTATAGTTTGGATGAAGCGCATGTGCATTATCTGCAGAGATCATAAAACTCTCCGCAAGTGCCATAAGATAGCTCTCATGATCCCCGCCAAGTGCCAGATTGATCCGATACAGCACATCCTTGAGAAATGCAGATGCTGCACCCTGTTTGGTGGTACTTCCTACTTCTTCATTGTCAAGAACGCAGTGGACTGCAATATTTTTCTTTTTATCTGCCTGTAAAAATCCCTCCAGGGATGCAAAAGCGCACTGCAGATCATCCAGTCTCGGACTTGATACAAACTCATTTCTGGCTCCCCATACAGTTCCAGGCATACGGTTGTACAAAAACAGATCATGCCCCAGGATATCCTCCGGACGAACCTCTGCTTCTGCCGCTATCATATCCAGGAACTTTCCTTTTTCACCATTTCCGCTGTACAAAGGCAGCATATCTTTCTGCACATTATAATGATATCCGCCGTTAATATCCCGGTTCATATGAATGGCAAGGCTTGGAATCATCATAAGATCTCTTTCAATGTTTATAAGCTTCTCCAGAATCTTGCCATTTTTGCGCACGATCATTCGGCCTGCCACAGAAAGGGGCCGGTCAAACCATGTGGAAAGGATCATTCCACCGTACCGTTCCACATTCAGCTTCACATAAGCTCCACCTACAGACATCTCCGGATTTTCTTTTATCTTAAAGGACGGAGAATCACTGTGACTCGCAATAATATGGTATCTTCCGGAATCATTCATTGGAATGGAAAATCCGATGATCGCAGAATGATTTCGCATGACAAAATATTTTCCGCCTTTTTCCAGCTCCCAGGGTTCTTCCTCTTTCAGTTCTGTAAAGCCCTCTTCCAGAAAACGTTTTCTTATTGTTTCTGCCGCATGAAAAGCAGTTGGACTGCTGCTGATAAATTCCAAAAGTTTCTCTGTTATCTCTTCGTACATGTCTGTTTTCTCCTCTGACCGGCCGGAAATCAGGCCGTTTTACGTTACACTCACAAAAATGCGCAGTAACCTTTTGCTACTGCACATTATACGGCAAAATATTTTCCGTAGCAATACTTTTAACCGATCATCTGAAAGATCCAGGATACAGCCGGAAGTGTTATAATAGAACATACTGTAGTAACCAGGATTCCTCCCATTGCATAATCTCCGTCAGAACCTGAAGCATTGGCCATCATTACCACAGAAGACATTACCGGCATGGCAGAAGCCAGTGCCATTGTCATATGGATATCTGAAGGAATCGGAAAAAATCCCAGCAAAACATAGAAAAGTATGGGAAATAGCACCATCTTTATCAAAGCGATTCCATAATAATCCGGTACTTTGATAAATTTCAGCACATCAATGCAGGCAAAAATTCCTCCCAGATAGATCATGGCAAGGGGTGTTGCGGTAGCTCCCATTTTCTGCAGTGCAGTATCCAGGATCAATGGCAGATGGATCCCGGTCAGCACACAGAGCATGGCAAGTATAATTGCCACTGTGACAGGATTAATGAGTTTCCTGGGATTAAATTTCCCACTTTCTTTTTCTGCAGGAGATGTGAGCTTCACACCCAGGGTCCAGAGCATCAGCTGGTCAATGACCGTAAAAACAGATATGTACAGCATTCCTTTTTCCGGATAAATACTGGTAATAATAGGAATTCCCATAAATCCTACGTTTCCAAATACGACCATCGCCCGGTACAGCTGCAGATGATCACCTTTCAGCCGAAATATTTTTCCGGATATTTTTCCCAGGATCAAAAGCCCAATGTACATAGATGCTGCAATCGCAAGAATCGATAAGGATGAAAAAAATGTTCTGCGGTCTACACCGTCAACTGTGTTGATAAAGATCATAACCGGAAGTGCCAGTTTGATCACAAATCTGGAAATCACCTCCAGGGTTTCTCTTGTCAGCACTTTCGTGCGGATCAGGATAATGCCCGTGATAATGTAGATCACGAACATCCCAATCTGCTGTAATAGAATTGTTAACGTATTCATCTTCTGAGACTCCTTTTTGTCCAAAAAAATAATGCACCCGGCCTTTGGCTCTGCGATGCATTATTTTGCCTTTATGAATTTTATACTATCACATCTGACTCACGTTGACAACGTGCTTTTGCTGTACAATCTTATCTCCCAGCTTATTCAGGAGCATTGTATAAGCAGCCCCAAATACATTCGCCCCGATACGAAGCAGCACTGCTGCCGGCATTCCGAAAAGCCCTGCTGCAATGGACAACGCACCAAAAGTATTAAACGCCGTCTGCCATGCGTAGCCTGCGGAATATCCTACACCGATTCCGCCGATCATTCCAATGTAAGGATACATGGATTTCGGAAGCACCAGATAGAGCACAACAAAAAGCAGACATCCCACAATGTTAAACATACCTCTTTTTCCTGCTCTGGTCTTGCAGTCCTCTGTAAACGGAAGACATACGGACATGCAGGCGATTCCTGCCCACATAGCTCTCGGAAGTCCAAGAAGGGACATGATCAACATGGCACTTGAAACGATCAGTGTCAGTCTTAAATACCATCTGCCTCTGGAAGAACAGAGATTAAACTCCCGAAACAGATCCGGAAATGTCCTGCGATACGGACGCTTCTTCTGATTCTTGTAAAAGATCACCATGCAGAGAACCATTCCCACAAGAAGACCCTCCACACGCAGTACATAAGCTTTTCCCGTCACATCATATCCCATCAGCAGGAGATATCCCAGTACAAAGGTAGAATGATTATACATAATTACATTGTGGCATCCAAGAATCATCAGAAGCAGAATGCTCACTGCATTGATCAAAAACGCCGGTATCGGAGAAACCATGTTGGAAAGTCTGGGGCCTGCGATCAAAATCCCAAAGATCCCGGCAATGGATAAAAGTCCATGCGTGGTTCGTATCCCAAAATCTGCCTGTCTTAAGACCAGCATTGCCAAAAGTACAGTTACGCCTACAACACTGTTGTCATTTCCTGTTATCTTGCTGTATAACGTAACAACAGCTACGCAGAAGGCCATAACGAGATATACTTTAAAATTATAGATCAGAATGTGCCTTCTTTTTTCTTTTTTGTCTGTGGTATTCCGTATCAGCTGTTTGGATCCTGTTGAGCTTAACTGCAGTTCCTGATAAAATGTCATTTCTCATCGCTCCTTTTATAAAGCGGACATTCACATTCCGCTCTGCTATATGCTCATGAACACGATCGTTTTGCGATCTGCGCTCAAATATACAAACAACCATTATACCTGATTTATTCTGAAAGGTCAAACACTTTTTTCAAAAACTGTAATTTTTGTTCCTTTTGAAATCTGCAATTATATTTTTTTATGCGTATCTTTTTATAACTATTATCTGTATTATCGCAATTCCGCTATCCTGGTAACTGCCACGTAAATTTCCTGGATCTTATACCATGTAGGATAATCCACCACTCCGGAAGCCGGAAGCCCGAACACATTCTGGAATTTTTTTACGGAAGCAGCTGTCGCGGGGCCGTAAATACCATCCACAGTCACAGTTGGAATTGCGGGATAGGCTTTTGCTATAGCATTAAGCTGTTCCTGAATCTGCTGCACTTTTTCCCCGGTAACACCAATTGTCAGGTCATATCCCGGCCAGGATGCAGGAATCCCGGAAACTGCCTCTGCTACATTGATATACATATCATTTCCATAAAAGCTCCGTATGATCTCAATTGCAGAATATCCCTGATCTCCCAAAGACTTGCTTCCCCACTGTGTCATCCAGCCACGATCCCTGCACTGCACCCGTCTGCCATCACAATACTGCGTCAGGATAGGCTGCCGCACATTCGGTCTGGAAAGATAGTTTTCAAAAAGCTCATCCACAATCCTGTCGATGCTGTCAAAAATATTCCGGCCATTGATCCATTTATGATCGTATGCTGTGGAAGAAGTGATGGTGTAGTCATAGCCTTTGTTCCGGTACCATTCTGTATATACCCGGTTTAATGTAAATGACATGATTGCCAGGACATTGGCACGAATCGTATCGTCCGGCCAGGTCGCATAGATCTCGCTGCTGGCCACATTTTTGATATAATCTTTGTAACGTACGTAATAATTCCGGGCACTGGTGTCCCCTGCCGGACCATCATGGACTACGATGTACTCCGGAATCACCACTTTGCTCAAAACGATCTCTCCGGATTCATTTACCGGCTTAATCTCTGCTTCCGGATTTTTAGGCGGATACTCTCCAAACAGGGTGTGCGGCCCGATAACGATCCGCTGATAATCCTCCCCATTTCCCTGCTGCCGCCTGAGAGATGCACCCTGCCAAGAGATTGAATGAGGAAGTACTTCTGTTCCTGCCACTTCTTTTGGTTCAAAACCATCTGCACTGATCTGAACTGTATATTCTGAATAAGGTTGTTGCTCTACCGGTTTCATGCTGTATTCCAAAGGCGGAGCCGCCAGATCCAGAAGAGGCGTTTTTCCGGAGGAATCCGTACGTATTTCTTCGATGATATTGTCCGGCATACCCGTGTATGAAATCCGTACTCTTGCATTTTCAACAGGACGGTTATTTACTCCATCCCACACCGTCACCTGCAGCTGTCCCTGATCCGGGGTATCCTGCTGCATGGAAATATAAGAATGATTTTTCATAAACAGAGACTCCTTTTTGTATCTCAATACACATTAACTCTCTGTCAGTATATGCCTAAAATCAAAAAATGCCATATTTTTTACTATGCTTCCTCCCAGTAATCCTCTTCATCCTGAATATCATCAAGTTCATCTGCGCTGCTGACTCATCCGTTTCTGCAGCTCGCCATGAATTTCTTTGCCCAATGCGTCTATTATACAATAAATACTCCACAATAATAGAAAAAGTGCTGTATCATCTTCCATGAGATCATACAGCACCATATATTCACCTTATTTCTCCAGATATCAGAATATTTTCAGAATGTCATTATACATCACCACAACCATCAACGCCATCAAAAGCATCAGTCCTGCAAAATGGACCATTCCTTCTATCTGACGGTTGACCGGTTTTCTGCGGATGGCTTCTGCCAGCAGAAATACCAGTCTTCCTCCATCCAGTGCAGGAATGGGAAGCAGGTTCATAACACCAAGGTTGGCAGAAAGAAGAACTGCCATATTCAGCATGTTCATCCAGATCATTAGTGTTCCTTCGTTCCTGGACTGCTCATAAGTATCACCAATGGCATCTACCACACCAACCGGACCGCTTAAGTCCTTCATCCCGAGATGGCCGCTTACCAGCTCTTTCAAACTCAGAATCGTGGTGCGGATCATATATTTTACTTCCACAGCACCATATTTCAGCACATTAAAACCGGAAGTTTTTTCGCTGTAAGTGTTATACCCGAAACCAGTCACAGGAGTTCTGTATTCTCTTGGTGTAATTTCTACCTCATACTCCAGCCCGTTTCGTTCATAAGTGATTGTAACCGGCTGATCAGACAGGGGATGTTTCTCAAGATATTTTTCATAAGCCGCTCCATCAGGTACTTCCACCCCGTTGATCCTGGTAATTACATCTCCTGCCTCCAGACCTGCCTCTTCCAGCGGCATTCCCTTGATCAGTGATTCCACTGTCATGGAATTTGCATCAGAGCGGTTAAAGCCCAGAAGATAACGTACATTTACATCCGGCTTATAGGAAATTTCCTTTATCTCTCCGTCACGCTTTACTTTCAGGTGGATGGTGTCCTCCTCCTGCAGTTCATTCAGATAAGTATATACGTAGAGATCTTTCCCAAGATCAATATGATAACCCTGATATTGCGTGATCACATCGCCAGCTTCCAGACCTGCCTTCTCAGCGGAGGAGCCTTCCGTAACTTCCAGTACTGTAGCCGGATCATAACCAATACAGCCTACAATGATCACGGAAAGCACAAACGCCAGCAAAAAGTTAAAAACCGGTCCTGCAGCAACAACTGCGATCCTGCCCCATACAGAAGCTGAATTGAACGTCCCGGGACCATCATCCTCAGCGTCCTCTCCGGCCATGGCACAGGAACCGCCAAGGGGAAGAAGCTTCAGGGAATAACGGGTACCGCCTTTTACAGTGCTTAAAATTCTCGGACCCATGCCAAGAGAAAATTCCAGTACCTCTATGTGATTCTTTTTTGCCAGAAGAAAATGTCCCAGCTCATGAATCAGTATTACAACGCTGAAAATTATAACAGCTATCACAAATCTCAATTTACCACCTGCTTTCGATCCACTGATAAGTATCCTGCTCTACAGAAAGGATCTCATCCAGATCCGGGTGAGCGATTTTTTTGTGTCTGTCCATAGACTGTGCAATAATCTCATAAATATCCAGGAATCCGATCTTTTCTTCCAGGAATTTCTTTACTGCCAGCTCATTGGCTGCATTGAAGACTGTTGGCATACTGCCACCTTCTCCGGATGCCTGGATAGCCATTGGAAGGCCACGGAATGTCTCCATATCCGGAACCTCAAAAGTAATCTCGCGAAGTTTCGTAAAATCAAGACGGTCTCCATCCAGATAACGTCTGTGAGGATAGTACAGTGCGTACTGGATCGGGAGACGCATATCCGGTGTTCCAAGCTGGGCCATAATGGCTCCATCCTTAAATTCCACCATGGAATGAATAATACTCTGCGGCTGTACCACAACCTGTATATGATCCAGATCCATATCAAAAAGCCATTTCGCTTCCATAACTTCAAGGCCTTTGTTTACCAGTGTTGCAGAATCTACAGTGATCTTTTGTCCCATTACCCAGTTCGGATGTTTGAGAGTATCTGCCACTGTCACGTTCTTAAGATAATCTGTGGTACGTCCACGAAATGGTCCACCGGAAGCTGTAATCAGCAGCTTGTGGATCTCTTTTTTCTCTTCTCCGTGAATTGCCTGGAAGATTGCACTGTGCTCACTGTCAACAGGCAGGATGGAAACTCCGTACTCTTTTGCCATAGGCATGATCAGATGACCTGCTGTGACAAGTGTTTCTTTGTTGGCAAGCGCGATATCTTTTCCTGCACGGATTCCTTCCATGGTCGGGCGGATTCCAATCATTCCAACAATAGCCGTAACAAGGATATCGGACTCCGGCATAGATGCAAGCTCCAGAAGGCCGTCCATCCCGCTGACAACCTTTGTTGTTGTATCTGCGATGCGGATCTTCAGATCTTCAGCTGCTTTCTCATCCCAGACTGCTGCCAGAAGGGGATGAAACTCACGGATCTGTTGCTCCAGCTTTTCCACACTCCTACCTGCACTGACTGCAACTACACGAAGATCATTATTCTTCCGCACTACATCCAGCGTCTGGGTTCCAATGGAACCGGTAGATCCTAATATTGCAATATTCTTCATTTCAATATCTCCTAAATTCCAAGAATCAGTTTTGCAAGATAATAAATAACAGGTGCTGTGATGATCACGCTGTCAAAACGATCCAGAATTCCACCATGACCAGGGATCAGCTTTCCATAGTCCTTGATGTTCTGGTTTCTTTTGATGGCCGAAGCTGCCAGATCGCCTACCATGGAGATCAGGGCCCCAACTCCGCAGATCAGGGCATACTCAGCCATTTTCCCCTGTGTTGCTGCTGCATAGATCACTCCCAGAAGTGCAGCCCCCACAACACCGCCCACAGCTCCTTCAATGGATTTTTTCGGACTTAAGACAGGTGCCATCTTATGCTTGCCGATAAGCATTCCCACGCAGTACGCACAGGTATCGCAGCCCCAGGAGCATAAAAAGATCAGCCATACCAGGAATTTGCCATCCGGAAGATTTCTGGTCAGGTAAATAAATGAAAGCATCACTGCAACATATACAACACCAAAGAATGCTGCCATTACCTGTTCAGCGCGGTATTTCGGATATCCAAATACATAAACGAACAGGATAAGGATCATACTTACAATAACTGCCATCATTCCAAAGTTTCCAAAATCAAACTTCATGGCAATATAATAGAGCACTGCTCCAAGATATCCCACAAGCTCCAGCACAGTAACATGCTCATCACTTACCTTCATCACATTGTAAAGCTCACGCATTCCGATCAGTGAAACAGCCAGAAGTGTAAAAAACAATATCCAGCTGCCGGAAATGATCGTTGCAAGGGCAATGATGACAAGGATGATACCGCTTATCAGTCTTGTCTTAAACATAAATTACTCCTCCTTAACACCGCCGTAACGTCTGTCTCTCTGATTATATTTCTCGATAGCCTTAATAAGCTCTTCCTTGTTGAAATCCGGCCATGCTACCGGTGTGAAATAAAACTCGGAATAAGCCAGCTGCCAGAGAAGGAAATTGGAAAGCCGCTGCTCTCCACTGGTACGGATCATCAGATCCGGATCCGGAACACCTGCTGTATCCAGATAGCTTTCAATCGTATCCTCTGTAATACTATCCGGCTCTACTTTTCCATCTTTTACATCCTGGGCCATCTTCTGCATTCCACGGCGGATCTCATCACGGCTTCCGTAATTTAATGCCAGCTGGAAATAGATTCCGTCAAAATCCTTGGAGTATTCCTCAAGCTCACGGACACTCTGCTGAATATCCGGTGCAAATGCCTTAATATCTCCAATGACTTTCATCCTCATATTATTTTTCCTGGAAATCTTGATACATTTCTTGAGATAGCTGCGAAACAGCTTCATCAGTGCCTCAACCTCATCTCTGGAACGCTTCCAGTTCTCTGTGGAAAAAGCATAGACCGTTAAGTATTTCACTCCCAGATCTTTGATATCGTAGCAGATGTTCTCAAGGTTGGCACAGCCTTTCACATGTCCGTAGGTTCTCGGCATTCCCCGTTCCCTGGCCCATCTTCCGTTTCCGTCCAGAATGATCGCGATATGATTTGGTACGTTCATATTTTTTCCTCCATACAGAAAGAGAGCTTCTTCGAAGAAGCCCTCTTAATCATTGTATTCCTGCAATTATACGGTCAGAATCTCTTTAGACTTGTTCTCGATTGCCTTGTCAACTTCCTTGATGTACTTGTCTGTAAGCTTCTGAACTTTGTCCTCAAGCTCCTTGATCTCGTCCTCGGATACATCCTGTTTTGCAAGTTTCTTGAAAGCGTCATTTGCATCACGACGGATATTTCTCACTGCGACCTTGGCGCCTTCACCTTTTTTCTTAACATCTTTAACCAGTTCTTTACGGCGCTCCTCGGTAAGCTCCGGGAATACAAGACGGATTGCCTTACCATCGTTGCTTGGGTTTAATCCAAGGTCAGAGCAGAGGATAGCTTTCTCGATTGCCTTGATCATGCTGGATTCCCATGGCTGGATCTGGATCATACGTGCCTCTGGTACAGAAATATTGGCAACCTGCTGGATCGGAGTTGGTGCTCCATAATAATCTACGGTAAGTTTATCAAGAATATGCGGATTCGCACGTCCGGCTCTGATCGTTGCAAGCTCGCTCTCCAAAGCATTCAGTGTTTTTCCCATTTTTGTTTCGTATACCTGAATTCTCTCATCCATTTCACATATCTCCCTGTATGGTTATTTTATTAATTTGATTACACAGTTACCTTAGTTCCGGAGAACTTGCCGTGAACGGTATTCACAATGCTGTCTTTCTCATCGAGAGCAAATACCAGCATTGGCATCTTCTGCTCCATGCACATGATGGAAGCTGTCAGATCCATAGCTGCCAGTTTCTTCGCAACTACCTCATCAATGGAAATCTCGTCATACTTCTTGGCATCCGGATTAACCTTCGGATCGCTGTCATAGATTCCGTCAACCGCCTTCGCAAGAAGGATAGCATCTGCACCGATCTCAACTGCACGAAGTACAGTAGCTGTATCTGTGGAGAAATAAGGATGTCCTGTACCGCCTGCAAAAAACACTACCTTGCCTGCTGCAAAGCTCTCTTCCACTGCATCTTTAGAATAAAGAGTTGTAAATGCACCGCATACAAATGGTGTGAATACCTCTGTCTTAAGTCCCACATATCTGCAGATATCAGATACATAGATACAATTCATGATCGTTGCAAGCATTCCGATCTGGTCTGCCTTGCTTCTGTCCATGGCTCCGCTGGTACGTCCTCTCCAGAAGTTTCCGCCTCCGATAACAATACCTACCTGAAGTCCCTCATCAACAATAGTCCTGATCTGTTTGGCTACCTCTGTGACAGTTGCCTCGTCAAAACCTCTCTTCTGCTCTCCTGCAAGAGCCTCTCCGCTTAATTTCAATAACACTCTCTTCATATGTTTATTCTCCTTTACCATACGCCGGATACAACTTCATTGCCATCATCATCAAAAGTTGTGGAAACCGTAAACGTATCATAGTAATAATAACCGGTCTTGCCGGATTCCGGCTCATCTTCATAATCACTGCCGTTCGGACTGCCGCATGCGCTTTCAAGAGCTGACATGGACTGACCGATATATCCTGCCGCCACAGAAGCCAGATCATCACCACTATTGTTGTCACCATTATTGTTATCAGACGGTGCTGAAGTAGGATCTGCTGACGGCTGGTTTGATGTGGAATCTGCAGACGGTGTGGAGTCCGAATTATCCGTGCTGTTTGAATTACCACTGCCATCAGAATTACCACTCTCATCATCTGCTGACGGAGTTGGTGTAACATCAGTGCTGTCGCTGACGGAATCTGTGCTGTCACTCTCCGCGCTGTCATCCTCGATTCCAAGTCTTGCCTTCACATCCTTCAAAGTGGAAACCTCCTTGGTGCTTCCGCTTGTCAGATATGTAGCATAAGGGATTCCGTCTTCACCTTCTCCATCCATGCACAGGCTGATCTGTGAGATTGCAGTAAGCGGAAGCTGACGGAAAAAGCACTCATTCTGCTCCTCATCAGAAAATGTGATGCGCACATCAAAACTGGTCGCTGTGTCACCGTTATCATCCTTCTGATCTTTCTCCATATAATAAACAGCCTTGTCGTTGTCGGCCAATGTAAACTTACTGTTTACAAGGTCACTACCCCAGGTCTCATCACTGTCATCCCCGTCGTCTCTGGTCGGACGGACATAAATTGCTGAAATGGTAGATCCCATTTTATTCGTAAATACAATACTTGTAGTGGTTTCACTCTTGGTTCCCATCACATTCTTGATATTCGCTGTATCATCTGTTGCAGTCTTCATCTCCACTACATCTGACTTCGGTGCCTCGGTTACTGCCGGTGTTGCTGTTGCTTCCACTTTCTGCTCCGGTGCTACGGAAGGCTTATTTCCACAGCCAGCCGCAAACATACTCGCTGCCAGGATTCCGGCAAAGATCAAATAGCGTTTCTTCATTATATCTCCTCCATATAAAATGGTTCTGTCTTTCTTTTTAGTTATCTCTTCCTATTATTGCAGAGTATCACTTTCTTGTCAACCTGACCATTCGGAATTTCACACAATTTTTAGTTTTTTCAGACTATGCGAAAAATTGCGGCATCTGATATCAGAATCCATTCTCTCTTCGCTGTTTTCGCATGGTACGGCGCATTTTTGCAGCCTCATTCCTGGCTTTTTCTGCCTCTGTGGAAATGACAAGATCCGGTACCTGTACAGGTTTCTGATTTTCATCCACTGCCACCATCACAAAAAATGCCCGGTTTACTGTCTGGCGCATGCCATCCGGCAGTTCTGTATAAGTATCGATTTCGACTTCCATGGAGGTTTTTCCTACGTAAGTCACATATCCTCTTAAGACCAGGATATCTCCCTCATAAACAGCGCGTTTGAACTGAAGATTATCAACAGCTGCCGTCACAACTCTATGTGTCTCGGCGTGGCGCATGGCCACAATACCTGCCACCTCATCGATCCACTGCATCAGGGCTCCGCCAAAAAGCCTTCCGCTTCCATTGAGATGCTGCTGCATGATCAGATGAACCTGCTCTGTCATAGAATCCTCTATTGTCTTTTTTCTTCTTTCCTGACCGTTATCCACGGTACATTCCCCCTCATTTTTAATAGAGATTTTTTACCTTGAAATCTCTCTCTGCTTCTCTTCTCTGGTCTTTCTTGGCAATATCCTGGCGTTTGTCATAGAGTTTCTTACCTCGGGCCATGCCAATTTCCACTTTTACCAGACTGTCCTTGAAATAGACCTTAAGCGGTACTAGTGTCAGTCCTTTTTCTTTTAATTTTGCTTCAATCTTGTTGATCTCATAGCGGTGCAGCAGGAGCTTGCGCACGCGAAGCGGATCTTTATTAAAAATATTTCCCTTTTCATAAGGAGTGATATGCATTCCATATACATACACTTCTCCGTTCTCCACACGGACGAAAGCCTCTTTGATGCTGCATTTACCGGAGCGGAGGGATTTTACCTCTGTTCCTGCAAGTGCGATCCCGGCTTCATAGGTGTCTTCGATAAAATAATCATGAAACGCTTTTTTGTTATTCGCGATCAGTTTCATTCCTGATTTTTTTGCCATTTTCTGCTCCCTCAGTCTTCCTCAACCAGAACAAAATCTACGGTTTTCAGCATCTTGTCTGCATCTGCCACACGTACACGGACTTTTTGCCCAAGACGGAAAATCCGGCCGGTCATATCGCCCCGCAGCTCATAGGCATCCTGGTCATATACATAATAATCGTCACGTAATGTATTGATATGGATCAGTCCTTCCACAGTATTTGGAAGTTCCACATAAAGTCCCCAGCCTGTAACGCCGGAAATGATCCCCTCATATTCCTCACCCAGGTGATAGGACATGTACTCAGCTTTTTTCAGCTTGTCAGATTCTCTTTCTGCCTCATCTGCACGCCGCTCGCACACACTGGACTGGCGTGCCACTTCATCCAGGATTTCTTTGTAATGTTCAGCACGACCTTCCCTCACCAGCCTTCCACGCAGTCTGTCGTGGATAATCCTGTGGATCTGAAGATCCGGATATCTTCGGATCGGTGAAGTAAAGTGGCAGTAATATTTGGCAGCAAGACCAAAATGACCGCTGCATTCCGTTGTATATTTTGCCTGTTTCATGGTACGCAGCGTCATGCGGCTGATCTGCGCCTCATTGGGCAGGCCTTCTATGCTTTCCAGAATTTCCTGGATCTCTCCCGGCGTGATCTCCTGACCGGATTTCTGAATATTAACTCCCTCATTATGAAGAAGCATCAGAAGGCTCTCGATCCTCTCGGGGTCCGGAGTTTCATGGGTTCTGTATACAAAAGGATAATCTCCGGTACAATACTCCTGTGCAACAGTCTCATTGGCAAGAAGCATAAAATCCTCAATGATCCTGGTTGCAACATTAGCTTCGTATGGCTGTACATCGATGGCTTTACCTGCTGCATTGAGAATAATTTTGCTTTCCGGGAAATCAAAATCAATGGATCCTCTTGTATGACGGCGACTGCGAAGAAGTCCTGAAAGCTCTTTCATCAGGAAAAACATCGGGATTAGTGATTCATACCGCTTCTTCGCCTCATCATCAGTATCCTCCAGGATATTCTTAACATCTGTATAACACATTCTCTCATTCACGCAAATCACTGTCTCCGCAATCTTATGTGAAATAACCTTACCTTTTTCGTTGATATCCATGAGGCAGCTTAAGGTCAGACGATCCTGCCCCTGGTTCAGAGAACAGATCCCGTTGGAAAGCCGCTCCGGAAGCATAGGGATCACTCGGTCTGCCAGATATACGGAAGTTCCCCGTTTCAGTGCTTCACGGTCAAGAGCACTACCACCCTGAACATAATTGCTTACATCTGCAATGTGCACGCCAAGATGGTAGATTCCGTTTTCTTTTGTCAGGGAAATGGCATCATCCAGATCCTTGGCATCCTCACCGTCAATCGTAACAGTAACAAAATCTCTTAAGTCCAGCCTTCCGTCCATATCTGCTTCCTGCACATGATCCGGCACACGATCTGCCTGACGGAGTACTTTGTCTGGAAATACACTTGGAATATTAAAGCTCTTCACGATTGCCAGAATATCGGTTCCCGGTGAACGTAAATTTCCTAGGACTTCTGTCACTTTTCCTTCTGGTTTTCTGTTTCTGGAGCCATAATCTGTTACCTCAACCACTACTTTATCCCCGTCTTTGGCTCCCATGGAATTCTTTCGGGAAATAAAAATATCTTTGGAAAACTTGGGGTTGTCACTGATCACAAAACCATAGTCCCTGCTGCTCTGATATGTTCCCACAATAGAAGGCATTCCACGTTCCAGAACTTTCAGCACAACGCCTTCCGGACGCTTGCCTTCTTTATGCCCGTTTCGCACAAGGATCTGCACTTTATCCTGATGCATGGCACTTCCCGTATCATTCTCCGGAATAAAAATGTCCTGCTCCTGATCTTCCACTTCTACGAAACCAAAGCCCTTGTAATGACCAATGAAGGTCCCTTCCATAATAGTTCCGTCTTTTTCAGAAAAATGATGTTCCTCGCGGTATTCTTCTCTGCGATCTCTTTCACGGCTGTTTCTGTCCTTCTTCTCGGATTTAAAATGGTCTTTCTTTTTTCCTCTTTCTTTATGTCTGCCGGAGGCTTTGCTGTATCTGCCCTTGTTGTCAACTTCAGCTTTTCCCTGGGCACAAAGCTCATCCAGCACCTCAAAAAGTTCTTTTTTTTCACCTTTATCCAATCGGAGCAGAGAACCGATCTCACGCAGGCGCATAGGCTTGTACAGCGGATCTCCCAACAGCTCCATCACGAATTTTTTTCTTTTTTCAAATTTTTTTGATCTTTTCACAATTTCTCCTGTTTCATAATAATTCTACTTCAGTAATTTTCAGAAAGGATTTCCCCGCGGATCTTATATCAACGCAAAAACACTCCTGCTGATTAACAAAAGAAGACTCCTTTCAGAGTTCCTTCTGCATGCTAACGCAGCAAGAGTGTTCCCACATTCTGACCGGATAAACTGCCGGTCAGATAATGTTCAGTACAATTGAAAGTACAAAGAAAATAACTCCCATGATAATGGTTCCTCTTATAAGACCACCCTCCATGGAACGTCCCTTATTCCTACCCCAATAGGTATCAGCTACTCCGGCGATAGAGCCAAGACCCTGCTGCTTACCCTCCTGCATCAGTACGACAACAGTCAGAGCGATACAATCTATTGCATAAATTACAGTCAGAATAATCTTCAAAATATTCACGCGGTTACACCTCCTAATCAACTAGAGGTTATTTTACCATAGCTGATACCGGATTTCAACTGTTTTCCGTTTATTTTGTGCAGGGCTTTTTGGGTTTTTCCCGGACAAAGGGATCTTCAAATCTGCCAAGACTTCCCAGCTGTTCATGGATCCGCAGCAGCTGATTATATTTCGCATTCCTGTCAGACCTGCAGGGTGCGCCTGTTTTGATCTGCCCTGCGCCACAGGCTACAGCAAGATCTGCGATAAAGGAATCCTCTGTTTCACCGGATCTGTGGGAGATTACGGCCCGGTATCCTGCATGCTGGGCCATCTCCACCGCATCCAGAGTTTCTGTCAGGGTTCCGATCTGATTTACCTTGATAAGAATCGCGTTGGCAACTCCCAGCTGGATTCCACATTGAAGCCTTTTGATATTGGTAACAAAAAGATCATCTCCAACAAGCTGAATCTTTTTCCCCAGATGTTCTGTGAGATATTTCCATCCATCCCAGTCATCCTCACAGAGTCCGTCCTCAATGGACACAATGGGAAACTCTTCCACCAGTTCTTCATAATATGCTGTCATTTCTCTGGCATCCCGGTAGATTTTTTCCCCTTTCATGCGGCTTTCCCCCGGAAAAAAATATACTCCTTTTTCCTCATCATAAAGTTCACTGGAAGCTGCATCTATGGCAATGGAAATCTCATCGCCTGGTTTGTAGCCTGCTTTTTCCACTGCATGGACGATCAATGTCAGTGCTTCTCTGGAGTCAGCAAGATCCGGGGCAAAACCACCTTCATCTCCTACTGCTGTTGAAAGACCTTTTTCCCTGAGAAGCAGCTTTAAATGCTGGTAGATCTCCGCACACATGCGGATTCCCTTTTCCAGACAGCCGGCCCCTGCAGGCATGATCATGAATTCCTGAAGGTCTACTGTATTATCCGCATGTTTTCCGCCATTTAAAATATTCATCATAGGTACTGGAAGTTTTGTTGTATGACAGCCTCCCAGATACTGATACAGCGGAATCCTTAAAGCTCCTGCTGCTGCACGGGCAGTTGCCAGGGATACGGCAAGAGTGGCATTGGCTCCTGCGCTGCTTTTGTTTTCCGTGCCATCCGTATCAAGGATCAGACGGTCGATCCATGCCTGGTTCAGGGCATTTTCCCCGATGATGGCATCCGCCAGACGGGTATTAATGTTTTCCACTGCTTTTTTTACACTTTGCCCAAGATATTCTTCACGGTTTCCATCACGCAGCTCTACTGCTTCGAATTTTCCTGTAGATGCTCCTGACGGCACCATGGCTCTTCCCGTAAATCCGTTGATCCCTACGATTCCTTCTCCTACTGTTACTTCTGCTTCTACAGTAGGATTTCCTCTGGAATCCAGGACTTGTCTCGCGTGAATTTTTCGAACAGGCAGATAACGTAGCATTTTGTTTTCCCTCCTTGAAAATAATATTCTTGTGATAATGCTGACTGATCATGGTTCTCTGCACACTTTACAGTTCTTTATGTTTTTTCTTATGTTCATAAAGATATCTTATCCGAAATACAGCCTGTCTATACGCTGTGTAAAAAACTGATGACTACGTTGCCATGCTTTCCTTTAACAGATATTATCATCCGACCACCTGCGAACAAAATCCTTTCCTCTATGATTGCATGTTATTATTATCTGAATATTTTGCATAATATATTCTTGTTATTTTTCTTTTTTAATTTAATTTTATTATTTTTCAAATTTAGTGTTGACAACTCCGTTTTTATCTGTTATAGTATAACCATCAAATAAAACAAACGGAAAACAAAAAACAAATCAAAAAGGAGCGTGAACCCACCGAAAACATAACTTACTTCCAATAATCTAAGAAAGAGAGGTACAGTCCACCAGAAGATTTAAAGATTTTCCTTCATAATTAAACCAAGGAGGTACGGACCACCGAGAACGTAAATTTTAATTCCGTATAAGTTTTAAATCTAAGAAATGAGAGGTATATTCCATTGGATACTGAAAATTAAAAGAGTCATCGGCAGAAGAAATGAATCGCTGATGGCTCTTATTTTTGTTATATTCTTCCTTCACTTCTCATAATTTTATTAATAACTCCGCTCTTCCGAGGTTCCTATGAAATTAAAGCAAATTTACCGTCTTATATTTCTTTTTATCATGGCTTTTGCTCTCGGCAGTCTTGTGGGAAAAATCTCCTATCATTTTACTTCCCGTTCAGCCGCCAGCCAAAATTCAGAAGAAAACAGCCAGCCTTCTTCTGCATCGCTGTCTGCTCAAAGTGAAAACTGGGGACTTGGTTTCCAGGAGGAGGGAACAAGACCTTCAGGCAATGCTTCTATTGAAGAGTTGAAGCAGTATAATGCCTGGTATGCACAGGATACAGATGAAAAAATCATCTATCTCACTTTTGATGCAGGATATGAGAATGGAAATATGCCTGCAATCCTGGACGCCTTACATAAACACCAGGTGCACGCGACTTTCTTCGTTGTGGGAACACTAATCCGGGAAAAACCTGAACTGATCCGGGAAATTTCAGATGCTGGCCACACAGTCGGCAACCATACCATGACCCACCCGGATATGTCCGGCATCTCCACAAAAGAAGCTTTTCAGAAACAGCTGGAAGATGTGGAAGCTCTTTATAAAGATGCAACCGGAAATGAAATGACGAAATTTTACCGTCCACCGCAGGGAATCTACAGCACGGATAATCTCCAGATGGCAAAAGATCTGGGATACAGTACCTTTTTTTGGAGTCTGGCTTATGTTGACTGGTATCAGGATAAACAGCCCTCAAAAGAAGAAGCCTTCCAGAAACTTCTGGGACGGATCCACCCGGGTGCTATTGTACTGCTGCACAGCACTTCTTCCACCAATGCAGAGATCCTGGATGAGCTGCTGACAAAATGGAAAGAAATGGGATATACCTTCGGAACACTGGAAGAGCTTGTGAAGTCTGCCTGAATATAGATATGCAGCTTCCTGCTTCAAATATGAAAAAATCTGTCCGCGGGGACTGTATAAACCATACGTCCCGGGACAGATTTTTCTGTGCTATTGATTTAGAAGGTGTTCTTCTTATTTAATTATCATGAATTACTGAACTGCCTTGAATGCCTCATCAAGATCCTGGATGATATCATCGATATTCTCAGTTCCGATGGAAAGACGGATTGTGTTTGGTTTGATTCCCTGGTCAAGAAGCTCTTCCTCTGTGCACTGGCTGTGTGTTGTAGTAGCCGGATGGATAACAAGAGATTTCACATCAGCGACATTTGCAAGAAGTGAGAACAGCTCAAGGTTATCAATGAAATCCTTAGCTTTCTGTGCATCTCCCTTGATCTCGAATGTAAAGATGGAACCGCCGCCGTTAGGGAAATATTTCTTGTAAAGCTCCTGCTGGCTTGCCTCTGTTGCTACAGACGGATGATGAACCTTCTCTACCTGAGGATGATTATTCAGATACTGTACAACCTTCAGTGCGTTCTCCACATGACGCTCTACACGGAGAGACAGTGTCTCAAGTCCCTGAAGGAAGATGAAAGAGCTTACAGGAGAAATTGTTGCTCCTGTGTCACGGAGAAGGATCGCACGAATCTTTGTAACAAATGCAGCCGGTCCGCAAGCTTTTGTGAAGCTTACGCCATGATAGCTTGGGTTTGGCTCTGTAAGGGACGGGAATTTACCGGATGCCTCCCAGTCGAACTTACCGCCCTCTACGATAACTCCACCAATTGTTGTTCCATGTCCGCCAATGAATTTTGTTGCAGAATGAACTACGATATCTGCACCGTACTCAATCGGTCTTACAAGGTATGGTGTTGCAAATGTGTTATCTACAACAAGCGGAATTTTATGTTTGTGAGCAATATTCGCAATTGCTTCGATATCTACAACATCAGAATTCGGGTTTCCGAGAGTCTCGATATAAACAGCTTTTGTGTTTTCCTGGATCGCATTCTCTACTTCCTCAAGATTGAAGATATCTACGAATGTTGTTGTTACTCCGTATGCTGGAAGCGTATGCTCAAGAAGGTTGAAGCTTCCACCATAGATATTCTTTGCAGATACAATGTGATCTCCCTGCTGTGCAAGATTCTCTATTGTGTATGTGATAGCTGCGGCACCGGATGCTACTGCAAGTGCTGCGGAACCACCCTCAAGTGCTGCGATTCTCTTCTCGAATACATCCTCTGTCGGGTTTGTAAGACGTCCGTAAATGTTACCTGCATCTGCAAGTCCGAAACGTGCTGCTGCATGATCGCAGTTGCGGAATACATAGGAAGATGTCTGATAGATCGGTACTGCTCTTGCATCTGTAACCGGATCCGGATTTTCCTGTCCTACGTGAAGCTGTAATGTCTCAAATTTGAATTTTCTCTGATCTCTTGTAATTTTGCTCATGTGTTTGTCCTCTTTTCTTTTATTCTTATATTCGGTAAAATAGTAATTTCTTATCTTATGATCATCTGCTTATCAGCGACAACAACACATTCGCTTTTCTTCGATAAACACCCTTGTTGACTTCTGTAAAACCTTCATGATTTC
>JABLTR010098917.1_pt1 | contig 24554 bp, 22 predicted proteins | sample 7160071 | NCBI WGS metagenome assembly JABLTR01 (sample SAMN14651230, study PRJNA627086) | human gut metagenome | isolation source: feces | host: Homo sapiens | reverse complement strand
GGTGGAGATAAGCGGGATCGAACCGCTGACCTCTTGAATGCCATTCAAGCGCTCTCCCAGCTGAGCTATACCCCCAGATGTTGGAAAGAACATTTATTTAGTTTTGTTGAGGGGTGTGTAACCGCTTCAACCGGGCTCCCAGCTGAGCTATACCCCCAGATATTTGTCTCAACTCTTACCGGCTGAGGACAGGGGCTAGTATAACAAAGAAGCGGGAGGATGTCAAGGGTAATTTTAAAATTTTTTTCGCAAACGGCAGTTTGGTGCCGAAGGGCCTCTTCGGTTGACATTTTGTTGAAAGATAGATAATATAATGTCATAACGTTTCAGAAAAGAACAGACTGCTTTTCTGGGCAGAAAGGACAGTTCAGCCGTATGGAAGAAATAGAAACTTCATACACCATCAGCGGGCGTCCTGCCGACACCATGCTGATCGTGGACGATTCTGATCTGAACCGCGCGATCCTGGCCAATATCTTTGAATCCAGCTATCGTATTTTGGAGGCGGAGAATGGCCGGGAGGGGCTGGAACTCATAAAGGCGCAGCGGGAGGATCTGTGCGCTGTGCTGCTGGATGTTGTGATGCCGGAAATGGATGGCATCCAGGTTTTGCAGGAGTTGAAGGGCCAGAAGATCCTAGACAGCGTGCCGGTGTTCCTTATTACCGCCGAGACCAGCGACACGGTGATGCGGGAGGCCTACGAGCTGGGCGTCATGGACGTGATCACCAAGCCGGTGATTCCTTATGTGGTGCAGCGGCGGGTCAACTCGGTCATCGAGCTCTTCCAGGCCCGGCGCAGTCTCAGCGATGAGGTCCAGCGTCAGCGGGATGAACTGCTGAATATGAGCGTGGGTATGGTGGAGTCCCTGTCCACCGCCATCGAATTTCGAAGCGATGAGTCCGGGGAACACGTACAGCGCATCCACAAAATCACTACCCTTGTGCTGGAGAATACTCCCCTGGGCAACGGGCTGTCCCGGGAGGAGATCGGCCTGATCGGCATGGCGGCCATTACCCACGACGTGGGTAAGATCGCCATTCCCGACGCCATCCTGAATAAGCCCGGCCGCCTGACCCCCGAGGAGTTCGAGATCATGAAGACCCACACAGTGCAGGGGGCCCAGCTGCTATCTAAGATCCCCCAGATGAAGGAGCACGGCGCCTACCGCTATGCCTACGACATTGCCCTGCACCACCACGAGCGGTGGGACGGCAAGGGCTACCCCGAAGGCCTGAAGGGGGACGAGATCTCCATTTGGGCCCAGATTGTTTCCCTGGCGGACGTATATGACGCCCTGGTGAGCAAGCGGTGTTACAAGGATGCCTTGGGCTTTGACGAGGCCATCGCCATGATCCGGGAGGGAAAGTGCGGTACCTTTAACCCCGAGCTGTTGGAGAACTTCTGGAAGATCGAACCTGAAATTCGCAGCCTGTACCGGCGCGAGACGGAGGGATAAGTATGGATCTGCAAAAGAGAGAACGCCTGTGCAAGGCCGGGATCGACGTGGACGGAGCCCTGGCCCGGTTTATGAATAACGAGGCCCTGCTGCTGAAGTTTTTGTTCCGCTTTCCCGCGGACCCCAACTTTGCCGCTCTGGAGCAGGCATTGGAGCAGGGGAACACGGAGCAGGCCTTTACCGCGGCCCACACCCTGAAGGGGGTGGCCGGAAACCTGTCGCTGGAGGAACTGCACCGCCAGGTTTCCCTTCAGGTGGAGGACCTGAGAGCGGGCAATCTGGCGCAGGCCCGGGAGAAAATGCCCCAGGTGCGCCAGGCCTATGAGGCCGTGCTCAGCGCGCTGGAAGGATAAAAAAACAGCGGGAGACGAATCATCGTCTCCCGCTGTTTTTTTATGCTCTGTTACGGCCGGACCGCCACTTTGATGACGTTCTCCCGGCGCTGCTCGAAGATCTCATAGCCCCGCGCAATGTCCGCCAGCGGGACTGTGTGGGTGATGAGGGGAGTGGTGTCCAGCTTGCCCTGGGCGATGAGGGACAAAATTTCCCCGCAGCGGCAGCCGTCCACGCCGCCGGTCTTGAAGGTAAGGTTTTTCCCGTACATCTGGGGCAGGGGAAGGGTCTGGGCCTGGTCGTACAGGGCTACCACCGTGACCACGGCGTTGGGCCGGGCGCAGGTCCAGGCCAGGCGGAAGCTGTCCGGAGTGCCCGCCACCTCCAGCACCGCGTCCGCCCCGCCGTGGGGACAGTGGGCGGCAATAAAGTCGGGGGCCTGCTGGGGCGTGACCACGTGGACCTGGGGATAATGGGCCTGAACGAAGGCCCGGCGGTCCGGGTCGGGCTCGCAGACCACCACCAGGCCGGGCTGCTTCAGCAGGACGCATTGCAGGGTGCAAAGGCCGGTGGGACCGGCGCCCAGCAGCAGGACGGAGTCCCCGGGGTGGATCTCCCCGATATCCGCGGCCCAGTAGCCCGTGGCCAGGATATCTCCCACAAAGAGGGCCTGCTCATCGGTGACCTCCTGGGGGATGAGGTCCAGGCCCTGATCGGCGTAGGGGACCCGGACATACTCCGCCTGACCGCCGTCGATGCGGCAGCCCAGGGCCCAGCCGCCGTTGGGGTCGGTGCAGTTGTTGACCCAGCCGTGCTGGCAGAAGAAGCAGTGGCCGCAGAAGGTTTCCACGTTGACGGTGACCCGGTCCCCCGGGCGCACCGAGGAGACCTGGTCGCCAACCTCTTCCACAACGCCCACCATCTCGTGGCCCGGGGTGATGCCGGGCACGGCCCGGGGGACGCTGCCGTGTTTGATGTGGAGATCACTGGTGCAGATGCTGGACAGGGTGACCCGGACGATGGCGTCCCGGGGGTCCAGCAGGCGGGGCTTGGGTTTGTTCAGCAGGGCAAAGGTGCCTGGGGCGGTATAGGTATAGGCCAGCATAGGGCCACCTCCTGATTATTTATTTTGGGCGAAGTCGTAGGCCTCCCGCAGCCAGTCCATCAGCTCTTCGTCCAGCTCCTCCAGCCGGGAGACCACCACATGGTGGGTCCAGCGGTTGGGGTAGGGCTCTACCGCCACGGCGATCCTGGGGGAGGAGAGGGGGTGGGAGAGCCCGAAGGTCACCAGCAGGCAGTCCTGGGGCCAGTCCTTTTTCCGGCGCACCGGGATGCTGGCCGCGGCGAACAGGTGGCGGTTATAAATGCTGATCTGGCTTTTCTGCACCTTGACCTTGGCCTGGGGAAATGTGGAGGACATTTGGCTGAAAAGCGCCTGATACAGGGCCAGCTCCACGGGTTTTCCCTCAAAATAAAGCAACATATCCGACAAATAGTGTTCCGAATGGTCCATGGCTGATGCTCCCTTTCTGTGACAGAGGACCTGTGTTTTGGTGTCAATTCAGTATATCCCATTTCTGGTAGATGGACAAGGGCAACGGAACGAAAGCCGATGCTGCTTTGAACTTTGTTGACAAAATAGACAAAAAACGGCGTGGAAATTAGAGAAAAAATATGCATGTTCTCCCCTGGAGAATTGGGTTCAAAAAAGAATGATGTTTTCTGGTGATTTGGTTGAAATGCGGGGAGAGGGATTTGGCATAAAGCTGAAAATGTCGCTTTGTTTTTCTGGTGAATAGCAATCAAACCTGCGGTAGGCTAAAATTGATTATAAAATACAGGACAAAAAAGAACATCTGGAAGAAAAGATGGACCTGGAAAAATGAAGAGTTTTCCAACAAAAAAGGAACGAAAGGATGAGATGGATGAAACTGAGACGAAGCCTTGCGGGGGTTCTGGCGTGTGCCATGCTGTTGCCCGGAAGCGCGGGAATGCTGACGCTGGATGCAGATGCCGCAGAGCAGGAGATCCAGGTGCAGCAGGAGGCGCAGCAAAAGACAGCTGCCCAGGTCTACGACCTGGGGCAGGATATTTTCGCTCCTGTGAAGGACAACGGGGATACAGGAGACCACACCCATGGCTCCACCATTGTGGAGCTGGAGGACGGAGAGCTGATTGCGGCCTGGTTCCAGGGCAACGGCGAGCGGGACGGTACCACCACCCGCATCATGGCGGCCAGAAAGCCAGCGGGCAGCCAGAGCTGGGGCGAGCCATTTGTGCTGGCGGATACCCCCAGAATGGCGGATATCAATCCGGCCCTGTTTGTGGACCACGAGGGCAGCCTGTATCTCTTCTGGTACCCGGTTCTGGGCGGCCGCTGGGAGAGCTCTCAGCCCAAGTACCTAAAGGCGGAGAAGGGCCATTATGAAAGCGCCAACGGCTACACGGGCGTGCCCGACTGGGATTGGCAGGATGCCATCTATGTGAAGATCGGCGGCAACTTCTCCGGCGGGGATGACGCGGTGGAAAGTGAAAAGGTGGACACCGGGATGACCGATGGCCGCTATAACGACCCCTATACCCAGCTGCTCAACGAGAAGTATGCCGAGCTGAAGGAATATCTCTTTAAGCCGGTGGAGCAGGGCGGCGCGGGCGTCAGCCAGGCCTTCTATGGAGAGGAATATGAAAGCTTTGTGCAGGAGCGGCTGGACCTGTCTCTGGGCAAGCTGTTCTCTCTTTCGGAGGGCGTGCCCTATGCCCGGCGGCTTGGCTGGCAGACCAAGGACAAGCCGCTGGAGATCCAGTATAACGGCGGATGGCGCATCATCCTGCCCCTGTACTCCGACACCATGGAGTGCACCGTCATGGCCCTGTCGGATGACGGCGGCGAAACCTGGGCCTTCAGCGAGCCGATCATCGGCATGGCCAATATCCAGGCCTCCATGGCGCAGCGCTCCGATGGAACCATCGTGGCCTACATGCGGGACAATGGCCCCATCCCCCAGCGGGTCGTGGAAGCGGAATCCGCCGACGGCGGTGAGACCTGGACCATTGGCAAGGACCGCCAGGACCTGTTTGACCCGGGCGTGGGCAGCGACCTGGTGGAGCTGAAAAACGGAAACTGGGTCTTTGTCAACAACGACAACCAGTTTGGGCGCTTCTCCCTGGCTGTTGCCCTGTCCGAGGACGAGGGCAAGACCTGGACCTACCGCCGCCACATTGCTCTGGATACCCGCAGCGACGCCAGAGATTTCCACTATCCCACCGTCTTTGCGGGACAGGACGGCAAGATCATCATCTCCTACACCGTCGACTACAAGAGCAGCGACGGTGAGCTGGCGGGCTGCAACCACATCAAGTACATCGAGATCGACGAGGATTGGATCAAAGCTGGCGACAGCGAAAAGCAGATCTATACCTATGACATCATCACCCATGAGGTGTCCGGTGAGACCATTGATCTGAGCAAGACCGACGCGGAGATCAATGAGGCCATCAAGGCCCTCCTGCCCACGGAGGTAAAGGGCTTCTGCACCTACACCGAGAAGCTGGAGGACGGGCTGACCGACGCGGTGGAGCTGCCCATTCTGTGGACCGATGAGACCCTGAGCCAGATCCGGGAGGCTCTGAAGGCCGGAAAGTTCAACGAGGGCCTGGAGATCGCCTATACCATTGACACCCAGAACCTGCCCCAAGAGGTAACGGAAGACATGCTGCCCCAGCGGGCACCGGCCATGATGGTCATGTTCACCCGCTGAGGAGAGGAGGAGTTTTACATGAAGTGGAGAAAACTGACGTCTGTCCTGCTGGCTGCGTGTGTGGCAGGCAGCTTGATGCTCCCGGTCACTGCCTCGGCAGCGGAGGAGGAGAAAACCTTTGCCGGCCTGGAGGGATATGGTTCTCCGGTTATTACGGATGTGTTTGACCGGGTCAGCGAGCATACCCATGGCTCCGGAATTGTGGAGCTGCCCGACGGGGAGCTGCTGGCGGTCTGGTTCCAGGGCGACGGCGAACGAAAGGCAAACTACGGCCGCATCATGGCCTCCCGCCTTCCTGTGGGGGCGGAGGAGTGGAGCGAGCCCTTTGTGATCGCCGATACGCCGGGCATGCCTGACTGCAACCCCACGGTGTATGTGGATGAGAATGACCGGCTGTGGCTGTTCTGGTATCCCGTCCTGGCCCACAAGTGGGAAAGCTCTCAGCCCAAGTTCAAGTATGCGGAGAAGGGCTACTATGAGTCGGCCAACGGCTTTACGCAGCAGCCCGACTGGGACTGGCAGGAGATCATGTATCCTACCCCTGGGGATGATTTTGTAGGCCAGGCGACCTCGGTGGATGCCCAGGGTGTGGCCCAGTACCGCATCAAGGGCGACACCATCAAGTATCTCAGCGAAGATCAGTTCAACCAGTGGGAGTCCAAAGACGACCCCAGAGCCTATGTCAAGGTGGGCGACCGCTACATTACCGACTCGTTTGTGACCTCCCTGTATAACGGTTACATGGACATGACGGACTATGTGGCGGAGTGCGGCCTGTACGACGAGGGGACCACGGCGGCCCTTCAGCAGCTTCTGAAGGAGACGGCAGAGAGCTGCGCCGCCGTTGCTTCCGGTTACAACAACAACTGGAAGGAGTGGAACCCCACCTTCAGAAGACTGGGCTGGCAGACCAAGAACAAGCCCATGGAGATCCAGTATCAGGGCAAGACCCGCCTGCTGCTGCCTCTGTATGCGGACCAGTTTGCCGCTTCCATCATGGCTTACAGCGACGATAACGGAAAGAGCTGGAGCTACAGCGATCCCATTGCCTCCATGGGCGGCATCCAGGCGGCCACCGTCCAGAAGGAGGACGGGACCCTGCGCAGCTACTTCCGCAATGCGGAGCCCAACGCCTATCTGGTCTACCATGAGTCGAAAGACGGCGGCGAGACCTGGACCTTTGGCGGAATCGAGACCCAGCTGCGCCACGTAGGCGGATTTGATATGATCAAGCTGGATAACGGCGACTGGGTCATGGCCATTACCGAGAGCATCACCGACGCCACCGAGAACCAGGATAACCGCTCCCGCCTGAACATTGCGGTGTCTCAGGACGAGGGTAAGACCTGGCAGGTGACTCCTCTGCAGGAGGATATGACCGGACGCAACAGCTATCACTATCCCGCCATCACCCTGCGGGAGGATGGCTCCATTCTGGTGTCCTACAGCTACGATGACCGGGACGGAACCAATAACATTCGGGTCGCGGAGTTCTCCGCCCCTGAGCAGTCCTCCGGCGGCGGCTCTGTGAGCAAATTCTACGACGTCACCACCAAGCAGACCAGCGGCGGAACGGTCAGCGTAAGCAGCAGCCGGGCTGCGGCCGGAGCCCCCGTGGTCGTAACCGTTGTGCCCGAGCAGGGCTATACCGTTGCATCGCTGACGGTTACCTCCGCATCCGGAAAAGACATCACCGTGCAGGAGCTGAGCGGCGGAAAGTACCGCTTCACCATGCCTGACGCTTCCGTGACGGTGCAGGCGCAGTTCAGCGGACAGGCCGGAACAGGGCTGCCCTTCGGGGATGTCTCCGCTTCTGATTGGTACTATGAGGCGGTCCGCTACGTCTGGGAGCAGGGGATCATGACCGGCGTGGAGGAAAATGCCTTCCAGCCCAGCGGCCTGCTGAGTCGTGGAATGCTGGCCCAGATCCTGTATGCCCTGGAGGGGAAGCCTCAGGTGAATCAGCAGCAGTTCCAGGATACCAAGGGGACTTGGTATGACAGCGCGGCCAACTGGGCGGCTGCCAGCGGCGTGATGAGCGGCTATGGCAACGGCAGCTTCGGCGGCGAGGACAGCATCACCCGGGAGCAGCTGGCGGTGGCCCTGCGGGCCTATGCCCAGTATAAGAAGCAGGACACCTCGGCCCAGGGCAGCCTGAACGGCTTTGTGGACAGCGGCTCTGCCTCTGCCTGGGCGGTCGATGCTCTGGAGTGGGCGGTCAGCCAGGGGCTGCTGTCCGGCAAGGATGGCGGACGGCTGGATCCCACCGGCAGCGCGCAGCGCTGTGAGGTGGCCCAGGTCATGATGACCTTCCTGGAGAAGTAACGCAAAAATCGCACATGAGTGTCTGAAAAAGGGAGTGCCGTCTCGGTCAGGGACGGCACTCCCTTTGATGTATGGCCATAATGTGGGGGAATATGGGATTGACCGGTGGTTTTTCTACCAAAATCCGTGCTTTTGTGAGAGAAGAGGAGAGGGGGGTGGGATGAGAGAAAAAGAAAATAAAGAAAAATCAAAAAAGTAGTTGACAAACGGGGGAAACCTGCTATAATAACGCTTGCTGTTGCGAGTGTAGCTCATCTGGTAGAGCGCCACCTTGCCAAGGTGGAGGTAGCGAGTTCGAGCCTCGTCACTCGCTCCATAAAAGGACATCCAATCGGATGTCCTTTTTCTTTTGTGTTTGAGAAAGTGAAAAAAGACACACGGCAAAAACCGCGTGTCTTTTTTCTTGATCTCAGAGAGCCGCGTTGATGGCGGCGATGGCACCGTCGGAAACGGCGGTGGCCACCTGGCGCACCTGCTTGACGCGGATGTCGCCCGCGGCATAGACGCCGGGGATGGCGGTCTCCATCTTCTCGTTGGTGGGGATGTAGCCGTCCTGGAGGGTGAGCTGGGTGTACAGCTGGGTGTTGGGGGTCAGCCCGGCGTAGACAAAGATGCCGCAGCCCGGGTCCTCGATCGTCTCAATGGAGCCGTCTCGCAGATTGGCGATCTCCAGCCGCTCCACCTGGTCCTGGCCGTACACCCCGTGGAGCCGGGAGGCCAGGCGCAGGGTGATGTTTCCGGCGGCGGCCACCTTCTGGCGGAACTCCGCGATGCAGCCCAGCTGGTCCTCAAAGTGGATGATGGTCATCTGGCGGGCCAGAGAGGACAGGTACAGGGCCTCCTTCACCGCGCCGTCGGCGCCGCCCACCACGTAGATGTTTTTTCCGGTGTAAGCCGCGCCGTCCCGGGCGGCGTTCATGCCCATGCCCTTGCCGGCCAGTTCTTTCTCGCCGGGGATGCCCAGCTTGCGGGGAGTGCCGCCGTTGGCCAGGATCACCCGCCGGGCCTGGTGGACTCCCTTGTCGGTGCGGACGGTTTTCACCTCGCCCACCAGGTCCACCTCAGTGACCGTCTCGTAGGCGATCTCCACGCCGGCGCGTAAAGCCTGCTCCTTCATCCGCTGGGCGAAGGAGGCGCCGGTCTCCTGATTCTCCAGGGCGGTGTAATGGGTGACAGTGGAGACCTTGCCGATGATGCCGCCCACCTGGGCCTGCTCCAGAACCAGGGCCTTCTGGCCGCGGCTCACCGCATAGATACCAGCGCTGATGCCGGCAGGGCCGGCGCCCAGAATGAGAATGTCATACATAATAGAGTCCTCCTTATTTCAATTCAAAGGGTTGACGGAAGAAAATGGACAAGCGTTGCTCCCTTGCAGCAGGGGCGGTTTTCAAACGGCCAGGTGCGCGCTCACATTTCAGCGTTTTTTCCTGTTCCGGCATTGATTATAAACCGGAGAGACGATAAAATAAAATGAAGAATTCTTATTCAACCATAAACTGAAATAATAGGTGATGAACGATGCTGGACCCACGCTGGAATACGTTTCTTGTCCTGTGCGAGACCATGAATTACACCCGGGCGGCGGAGCGGCTGTGCCTGACGCAGCCTGCGGTGACCCACCACATCCACTACCTGGAGGACCACTACGGCTGCCGCCTGTTTTCTTACGAGGGCAAGGTGCTGCGGCTCACCGAGGCGGGGCTGCGCCTGCGGGAGTTCACCCGGTCCATGGCCTATAACAGCCAAAAAATCCAGAGCGCCATGGAGGAGCAGGCGCCCATGTCCCTGCGGGTGGGCACCTCCAAGACCATCGGGGAGTATGTCATTGCTCCCAAGGTGGAGCGCTTCCTCCGGGCCCATCCCCAGGCGCGGTTTTCCCTGCTGGTGGACAATACCCAGGTGCTGTTCCAGGCCCTGGAGGAGGGGCAGCTGGACTTTGTCCTGGTGGAGGGCTTTTTTGACCGCAGCCGCTATGAGACTCAGCTGTACTGCCGGGAGGCCTTCTTTGGGGTGTGCCCTCCGGGGCACCGCCTGGCGGGACGGTCGGTGCCCCTGGACGAGCTGGTGGGAGAGCGGCTGATTTTGCGGGAGGAGGGGTCGGGGACCCGGGCGATTTTTGAGGACGCCCTCCACCGGCAAAACCGCACCCTGGACGGCTTTGGCAGCATAGTGACCATCAGCGACTTTGTTACCATCAAGTCCCTGGTGGCGGACGGACTGGGGATATCCTTCCTGTACGCGCCGGTGGTGGAGCGGGAGCTGGCCCAGGGGACCCTGGCCCGCTTTGAACTCAGCGACGCCCCCATGAGCGGCGCCTTCTACTTTGCCTGTCTGAAAGATAACCTGTTTTCCAGCACCTGGGCGGAGTGGCTGGAGTAATATGGAGAAATTCCACCTTTACAAACTGCGCTCATGTTGTCATAATGAATATATGATAGAATGAAATGGGGAAGAAAACAGTCAGAAATTACAATTCCTGACATGAAAACAGTTTGAGCCGCATCCCGGAAAGGAACAGCCCGTTCCGGCGGGTGCGGCGGGAAAATGAGGTGGAGTATGCAGCAACATGACATTGACTTTGACAAGCTGGGCACTCGCATTCAGGATCTGCTGTACCGCTATGTAGCGGTGGAGAGTATCACCAATACCGCCGGGGAGCGGGGGGTGGAGGACTTTTTCCGCTCCTACATCGCAGAGATCCCCTATTTCGCCCAACATCCCGACCACTGGGGCCTGTATCCCCTGGAGGGGGACGGCCTGGGGCGGAATGTGTGCTGGGCTATGGTCCGGGGCAGGGGAGAGAAGGCGGTGGTGCTGGTGCACCACTATGACGTGGTGGACATTGAAGACTACAAGACCTTGAAGCCCTATGCCTATACCCCCGACCGCCTGCGGGAGGAATTGTTCCGACACAAGGATATGCTGCCCGAGGACGCTCGGAAGGATCTGGAGTCGGGAGAGTTCCTCTTCTGCCGGGGCGGCTGCGACATGAAGGGGGGCGGGTCCATCCAGTACGCCCTGCTGGAGGCCTACAGCCGTCTGACGGATTTTGCGGGCAATGTCATCGTCATCGGCGTTCCCGACGAGGAGAACCTGTCCGGCGGCATGCGCAGCGCGGACAAGCTGCTGGCCCAGCTGAAGGAGCAGTATGGCCTGCGCTATGTAATGATGATCAACTCCGAGCCCCATCAGCGCAAGGATTTTGCACGGGGCGTGTTCTCCGAGGGAACCGTGGGAAAGATGATGCCCTTTATTTACGTGCGGGGTTTCCTGTCCCATGCGGGAAAGGTGTTTGAGGGGCTCAACCCAGCCTCGGTGCTGGCCGAGATCGTCACCCGCACCGAGATCAACATGGACTTCTCCGACACTGTGGGCACCGAGGCGGCGCCGCCCCCCACCTGGCTCTACATGAAGGACAGCAAGGACCGCTATGACGTGTCCATGCCCCTCACCGCCCAGGGCTGCTTCAGCGTGCTCACCTTGAAGCAGACACCGGGAGAGCTGATGGAGAAGGTGAAGCGGGTGTGCCAGGAGAGCTTTGAAGCGGTGATCCAACGGCTGAATGCCAGCTACGCCATCTTCCGGGAGCGCACCGGACAGCCCAAGGAGTCCCTGCCCTGGAAGGCAAAGACGGTGACCTTCGGCGAGCTGTATCAGGAGGCCTTGGCCACCGGCGGAAAAGACTTTGAAGCCGCCTTTGCCCGGGAGCAGCAGCGGGTGCGGGAGGACCTGGAGCAGGGCAAGACCTACATGATCGAGGCCAACTTCCGCCTTATCGACCGGATTTATGACTTTATCGAGGACGTGTCGCCCCGCATCGTATACGGTCTGATGCCGCCCTATTATCCCAATGTGTCCAACTGCTATTTCCAGGGCATTGCCCCCGAGGCCCGGGACATGAGCCAGCGGCTCAATGCCTACACCCAGGCGCGCTACGGCCAGGCGTATGACCGGGAATACTTCTATACCGGCATCTGCGACCTCAGCTACATCAACATTGACGACCCCGCGGCCCAGAGAAAGAGCGTTTCCCAGAGCATGCCCCTGTTTGGCTGGTACTACGACATTCCCTTTGAGGACATCCAGGCCATCTCCATGGCGGGAATCAACATCGGCCCCTGGGGCAAGGACTTCCACAAACTCACCGAGCGGGTCTTTATGCCCGACCTGTACGACAGAACGCCCCACATCCTGGACCACGCCATTTCTCTGCTGTTGGAGTGATGGAAAAGCGGTAAAGTATCAAAAACCGGAGGGTTCCAGCCATGGCTGGAACCCTCCGGTTCGTTTCGGTAACGGGAATCAATAGTTGTCGGTGTGGATCTCAAAGAAGCTCTTGGAGTACAGGCAGGTGGGGCACACCTCGGGGGCGGCGGTGCCCACCACGATGTGGCCGCAGTTGCGGCACTCCCAAACCTTGACCTCGCTCTTCTCAAAGACCTGGGCGGTCTCCACGTTGTGCAGCAGGGCGCGGTAGCGCTCCTCGTGGCGCTTCTCAATGGCGGCCACCAGGCGGAACTTGGCGGCCAGCTCAGGGAAGCCCTCCTCCTCGGCGGTCTTGGCGAAACCGTCGTACATGTCCGTCCACTCGTAGTTCTCGCCCTCGGCGGCGTGGAGCAGGTTCTCGGCGGTGCTGCCCAGGCCGTGGAGCTCCTCGAACCACAGCTTGGCGTGGGCCTTCTCGTTCTCCGCGGTCTGGAGGAAGAGGGCCGCGATCTGCTCATAACCCTCGCTCTGGGCCACGGCGGAGAAATAGGTGTACTTGTTGCGGGCCTGGGACTCACCGGCAAAGGCGGCCTCCAGGTTTTTCTCGGTCTGAGTCCCAGCGTACTTGTTTCCGCCCGCGGCGGGCTTCTCCGCCACCAGCTCAAAGGCAGAGGCGGGCTGCTTGCAGAGGGGGCAGGTGAAGTCGTCGGGCAGGGACTCGCCCTCATAGATGTAGCCGCAAACTTTGCACTTCCACTGTTTCATGGGTTTTTCCTCCTTGACGTGTAGCATGTCACTGTGGTCCTGGTATGTAGTGTGGAGCATCTTCTCAGCCATTTCGCTCAGCGGCTGGCCGTAGAAGGTCTCGTAGAGCTGCTGAATCTCGGGGTTTTTGTGGCTGGCGCGCAGGGCCATGGAGCCGTCCCGCTGATACAGGGCGGCGATGCGCTGCTTGCGGGTCTCGTCCTTGTCCTTCATCAGGTCCTTGGGCTGTCCGCCGCCGCCGATGCAGCCGCCGGGGCAGGCCATGACCTCCACGAAGTGGTACTGCTTGCCGCTCTCCTTCATGCGGGCCAGGAAATTCCGGGCGTTGGCAGTGCCGTATACCACGGCCACCTGCACGGTGAGCTCGCCAAGGGCCACCTGGGCCTCCCGCACCCCTTCATAGCCCCGGACCTCCTTCAGCTGAAGCAGGGACTCCGGCGCGCTCTGGCCGGTGAGATACTCGTAGGCGGTGCGCAGGGCGGCCTCCATGACGCCGCCGGTGTTGCCGAAGATGACGCCGGCGCCGGAGGCCTGGCCCATGAGGGAGTCGTAGGCGGAGTCCTCCAGGGCGTTCCAGTCCACACCTTCGGCCTTGGCCCAGCGGGCCAGTTCCCGGGTGGTGATGACCTGATCGGTGTCCCGCATGCCCTCCACGCCGTGGTAGTCGGCGGCGGCGTGCATCTCCTCACGCCGGATCTCAAACTTTTTGGCGGTGCAGGGGGTCAGGGCCACGTGGACGATTTTCTTGGGGTCCAGGCCCATTTGCCGGGCAAAGTAGGTTTTTACTGTGGGACCCTGCATACCGATGGGGCTCTTGGCAGTGGAGAGGTGGGGCAGCAGTTCAGGGGCGTAAATCTCCGCAAAGCGCACCCAGCCGGGGCAGCAGCTGGTGAACTGGGGGAGAGGGCGGTCCTTCTCCGTAACCCGGCGGATGAGCTCACTGGCCTCCTCCACGATGGTGAGGTCGGCGGCAAAGTTGGTGTCCAGCACATAGTCGGCGCCCAGCGCGCGGAGCAGGGCCACCATTTTGCCCTCCACAAAGGCGCCGGGCTCCAGGCCAAATTCCTCGCCCAGGGCAACACGTACCGCCGGGGAGGTGCTGACCACCACGATCTTGTCGGGGTCGGCTACCGCCTGGCGTACCTGGGGACATTCGTCCCGCTCGGTGATGCTGTCCACCGGGCAGACGTTGGCGCACTGTCCGCAATAGATGCAGATGGCCTTGCCGCCGGTCGCCTCCAGGGTATAGGTGCCGTGTACCCCCATGAGATTGGTACAGGCCTCTTTGCACATCCCGCAGCGGATGCACTCCTCCTCCCAGCGCAGGATGCTGGGGTTGTCCGCCTCAATGGGCACGCGGACGGATAGGGGCAGATGTTTCAGATTCCTCACAGTCCTTTCTGTCGATGTTTCTTCTTGCATTCCGGACACACATACAGCAGCTTCAGGTCATAGGCCAAAATGGGCATCCCGGCCCGCTGCTCCAACTGGGCCGTGAGATCCCCCAAATCAAGATCCGCCAGCTTGCCGCACACCTGACATACCAGGTGGTCGTGGCGCTGGACCCGGTCGTACCGGTCGGGCTGGCCCTCCACCGAGATCTTGCGGATCTGGTGCTGGTCGCACAGTCGATTCAGGTTGTTGTACACGGTGGCCAGCACCACGGAGGGATAGGCTTCCCGCAGCCGGAGAAAGATCTGCTCCGCTGTCATGTGGTCGTAAGAAGACGTCACGATCTCCAAAATTTTCTTCCCGTACTTTGTCAAAACATTCCACACCACTTTTAGAAACGTTCTAAATTTTATTATATTGGACGGACGCCGGAAGTCAAGAGGAAAGGAAGGAGAAAAGTTTTAGTTTTTATAAAAAATATCAAAATAGTACACTTTTGAAATAAAAAGCTCGCCGCAAGAGATCGATCTCCTGCGGCGAGCTGAACATTGGCAGCATGATAGATGCCGGTATTGCGGGATTGGCTTTTACGGTCAAGCCGTTCAATCGAACATTACTTCATCGGCTAACTCTTGGTTGGCGCTGGATAGCTCGGGGTCTACGATGGACGCCGGAGCAGTTCGCTTCACGATTTCCTCGCCGGTGAAATCCCATCCGCCGTCGGCATTTACTTCGTTTGTATTGACCATGACTTCCAGATCATGATACATGAATCGCAGCCAACCTGCGCCAGCGTTGTCGTCTCCCAGGTATTCATAATCCTCCACACCGATCAGGGAGAAGAAGTCGTCAAAGGACATTTCATCCTTCATGTCTGGAAACAGTACGCCAGCCGTGGAGACAAAACCGGCGCATTTGAGCTGATCTTCATATACGTCCATGGCCTTTTCCGCGTCACCGCTCTGTGTGCCGAAAAAGTAGGGAATATATTCCGTATCCGGTTCCCCAAAACAGATGGCAGCATTGTCTGGGAAGCCGTCGAGCCGTACCGTAAATTCGCCTTCTGGATATTCGGCTTTGATTTCGCTCAGTGTTTTGCCCATGTCCTGAAAAAATTCCGGCGTCTGGTCGCTGGAGGCTGCGGGTGCGCAGGCAGAACATGCCAGTGATGCAAGTAAGCATAGGGATGCAAGGGCAACATTTCGTTTCATAGGGACCTCCATTCTGCCATATGGGCTGTTCCATTTTTTGTATAACTTTAGACGTAATTTTTACTGTAAATTGATGGCTGAAATAACACTGAATCTAAATGAATCATAACAAAAATCAACACAAAAAACAAGGATTGGGAAGGAAGTGCCCAATCCTTGTTTCGTCATAATATCTATTACAGAATGTCAATGTATTCCCCGTTCAGCGCCTTGTTCATGCTTCTGACGGCACAGAATTTACCGCACATGGAGCAGCTGTCCTCGTGTTCGGGCGCACGGCTGTCCCGAATGGCTTTTGCGGTCTCGGGGTCAAGAGAGCACTGCCATTGCTTCTCCCAATCAAATGTTCTTCTTGCATCGGCCATCTGATCGTCCAAATCTCTAGCATGGGGAATTTTTTTGGCAATATCGGCAGCATGGGCCGCAATCCGGGAAGCAATGATTCCTTGCTTTACATCCTCCACGTTGGGGAGGGCCAGATGCTCCGCGGGGGTGACATAGCAAAGAAACGCCGCTCCGCTGGCCGCGGCGATGGCGCCGCCGATGGCAGAGGTGATGTGGTCGTATCCGGGCGCAATGTCCGTTACGATGGGGCCCAGCACATAGAAGGGAGCGCCCATGCAAATGGTTTGCTGCAGCTTCATGTTGGCTTCGATCTGATCCATGGGCATATGTCCCGGACCCTCCACCATCACCTGAACGTCCTTCTCCCAGGCGCGCTTGGTCAGTTCCCCCAGGCGGACGAGCTCCTCGATCTGACACACGTCACTGCCGTCGGCAAGACAGCCGGGGCGGCAGGCATCGCCCAGAGAGATGGTCACATCATATTCCCGGCAAATATCCAGAATGTCATCAAAATACTCATAGAAAGGATTTTCGTTTCCCGTCATGCTCATCCAGGCAAACACCAGGGAGCCGCCGCGGGAGACGATATTCATTTTCCGCTTGTGCTTTTTGATTTGTTCAATGGTTTTCCGGGTAATGCCGCAATGCAGGGTCACAAAATCCACACCGTCCTCGGCGTGGAGGCGGATGACGTCAATAAAATCCTGAGCCGTCAGGGTGGCAAGGTCTCGTTGATAGTGGATCACGCTGTCATAGACAGGAACGGTGCCGATCATGGCGGGGCATTCCGCAGTCAGCTTTCTGCGGAAGGGCTGTGTATTGCCGTGAGAGGAGAGGTCCATGATGGCTTCGGCGCCCATATGGACCGCGGCCATCACCTTTTGCATCTCGATGTCATAGTCCTTACAGTCGCGGGAGACCCCAAGATTGACATTGATCTTGGTGCGCAGCATGGAACCCACGCCGTTGGGGTCGATGCAGGTGTGGCGTTTATTGGCGCAGATCACCACCTGACCCTTGGCAACCAGGGCACGGATCTCCTCCTCTGTCTTGTACTCCTTGGCCGCGACCACCTTCATTTCCGGGGTAATGATGCCCTGTTTGGCGGCGTCCATCTGTGTTGCATAAGTTCTCATTTTCTTACACCCTTTCAAACCGACTTGTTTTCTTTGGAAAACTCTGAGGTCAAATCAAAATTGTGCATCATCGGGCCGGAACCCTTGCCCAAGTCCAACATAGCGGCCAACGCGCCGGAAATGTACTCCTTGGCCCGCTGCACAGATTCCCCGAGGGAAAAGCCTTTGGCCAGGTTGGACGCGATGGCGCTGGAGAGGGTACAGCCGGTTCCGTGGGTGTTGGGGTTGTCGATGCGTTTGCCCTGGAACCAGTACAGCTTTCCCTCTGTGTACAGCAGGTCGTTGGCGTCGTTGATGCTGTGGCCGCCTTTCAGCAAAACCGCACAGCCGTAGCGGTCACCCAGCTGCTTTGCGGCGGTTTCCATGTCCTCTTTGCTGTGGATGGTCATGCCGGACAACACCTCAGCCTCTGGAATATTGGGGGTCACCAAATCGGCCAGAGGGAGAAGCTCTTCCACCATGGTCTGTACCGCTTGGGTCTGGATCAGGGCGGAACCGGCAGTTGCCACCATCACAGGGTCGACCACAATGTTGCGCGCCTGGTAAAGGCGAAGGGCATCTGCAATCACATGGATCAGCTCCGTGGACGATACCATGCCAATTTTTACTGCATCGGGGAAAATATCCTCAAATACAGCGTCCAGCTGTTCCTTCAAAAATTCAGGCGTAGACTCCTGGATTGATTTGACACCGGTTGTGTTCTGGGCGGTGAGCGCGGTAATTGCGCTCATGCCGTAAACACCATTCATCGTCATTGTTTTCAAATCGGCTTGAATGCCGGCGCCTCCACTGCAGTCACTTCCTGCAATGGTCAATGCTGTTTTCATCTTCATGGATTTGCCTCCTTTTTGGTTCAGCATTGTTTTCTATAGCGGCATAAGGTGGTGCCCCCAATATGCCGCTTTCTTTTTGGTGAGTCGGAAGGAAGGGAGAAGAGATTAAAAGAAGCTTACACGATTGCTTCCTCCCAGTTCAGAATGCTGCGGTCTGCAATGCTTCGGACGGTATCCCAATGATGGGCGGCGCTGCTGTCATACACAGCAACGACGTAATATCCGGCGTTTTTTGCGGTCCGCACCGCGTACAGGGCATCCTCGTACACGGCGATTTCCTCTGGCAGTGCATGGAGCCGTTTGGCGGACTCGTGGTAGACAAGGGGACTGTTCTTTCCCGCTCCCACTGCCTCACAGGAAAGCAGAAATTCAAAATATTTCCGCACCCCCAAACGGACCAAACAGGTCTCCATTAGAGGCTCCGCCGTGGCTGAGGCGACGCACATCCGGACCCCTTTGTCCTGCAGGTGCTGAAGATAGTCCTTGACGCCGCTTTTTAAGGGGATATCGTTTCGGTAATGCTCATTCATGATGGCGTTCATTTCCGCTTCCGGATTGCCGGTGACCCCAAATTCCCGCTGAAACAGGGCTGCGGATTCCGACATGGTCATGGGCTTGATCCGCTCCATGAGATCCTCCGGGATTTGTTGGACGCCCTTGCTGTGCAGGTATTCTGAGGCGAGATTTTTCCAAAAACTCATGGAGTCAATTAAGGTTCCATCCATGTCAAAAATAGCGAATGGTTTATCCATGGGCGGTCATCTCTCTGGCCTGCGCCAAAAGCAGGGCGGTGGCTTGTCCGGGGTCTTCCGCGGCAAAGATAGCGGATACCACTGCAACGCCGTCCACACCGCTGCCCGCCAATTCCATCAGGTTTTTGCTGTTGATGCCGCCGATGGCCACCACGGGAATGGACACAGCGCCGGTAATTTCCTTTAATTTTTCCACCGTGAGATTGCGGGCATCCTTTTTGGTGCTGGTCCCAAACACCGCACCCACGCCGATATAATCTGCTCCGGCTTGTTCCGCGGCAACGGCTTCCGCAACGGTTCCGGCGGAAATGCCCAAAATTTTGTCCGCTCCAATCATGCTGCGGATGTCCCGGCCCTTGATATCGGACTGGCCCACGTGGACTCCGTCCGCATCAATGGCCATGGCGATTTCAACGCTGTCGTTGACCACGTAGGGAACCTTGTAACGGCCGCACAGCTGCTTCAGCTGGGCGGCTTCCTCCTGAAAGGATGCGGCGTCCAGATCTTTTTCCCGAATCTGCAGGAAGGTCGCTCCGTGCTGTAAAACGTCCTCACAGACAGACAGCAGCGTTTCCCCTTCCTTCAGCCAGCTGCGGTCGGTGACCGCATAGAGCAGCATGCTCTGGCGAATCTCATCTTTTGTAAAGTTCATAATGTACCCCCTGTGTCAGTTGTTGTTCCTCCAAGTTGAATACGGCGTCGATCAAATCATTGCGGAACGTGGCGTTTCCGGTTTTGTTTTGAAGCCGTTTTTCTTCCGCGATTTCTCCGCTGACCCCCATGACAGCCATGGCAGAGCAGACGGCAAGAAAAGAATCCGCACAAACGCCGCAAAACGCGCCAATCAAAGAGGTCAGCATACAGCCGCTTCCGGTGATCCGGGCCATGGTGGCGCAGCCGTTTCGCAGGACGCAGCTTTCTTTGCCGTTGGAAATGACATCGATTTTTCCGGAAATGGCGATGACGGTATCCAATTCTGCGGCCAAATCAGCGGCCATAGAAATGGCAGAGTCTAAATTGTCCTCAGTGATCTCATCCAGATCGCTGACATCCACACCGCTTCCAGAGGATTGCTGTCCTGCCAGATAACGGATTTCGGAGGCGTTTCCCCGAATGGCCGTAAAGTGGACCTCATCAAGGAGCTGCTTTACGGTTTTTTGCCGGAGCCGGGTTCCGCCGGCTCCCACCGGATCGAGAATCACCGGTGTCCCGATGCGATTGGCTTCTTTTCCCGCCAGTATCATGGATTCCACGCTGTCGATGGCCCCCATGTTGCAGACTAAAGCCTGCACATTGCGCACCGCATCTTCCGCTTCCAGCGGGTGGCTGGCCATGGTGGGACTTCCGCCGGAAGCCAAAATGATGTTGGCGCAGTCGTTTACCGTGACAAAATTGGTGATGCACTGCACCAGCGGTTTTTTGCGGCGTACCGCGGTCAAAACATGTTCAAATTCCATGTTCATCCCTCGATTTCAGACAAAAAGTGCTCCAATACCTTTGAGCGCTTCAAAATGATCAATACCATCACGCCCATCAATCCGCCAACCACCGCAGAGGGGGTGTAGAAGGGAATATAGTACAGGGGATTCTGGGCATCCAATCCATAAAACAACTTCATCAAGGGATAGGAAGCCAGCGACCCCAAAAGTCCGGTTCCAATGATTTCGCCCACACAGACCAGGTAAATATTTTTGGTTTTTCTCCACAGGAGACCACCGAGAATGGGGCCGAACACAGCGCCAGTGACAGCCTGAATCGTCCGGCCAGACATCATGCGCATCACTCCGCATAAAAACGCACTGAGGCACGCCCACCAGGGGCCCAGGAATACCGCGGCAAGCACATCAACAAAATGCTGAAATGGCGCCATGGAGGGAAAATACACAAAGGTATTGAGGACAAATGCCATGCTGGCAAAGACGGCACACAGGACCATCTTTCTGATATTTAATTGGTTGTTCTTCATAAAAACTCCTTTGTCAAACAGGAAACGGCTGTATCCAGCGGCGCTTCCAAAAATAGGCGCAGCTATTTTGTCAAATCGCTGCGTGGAAGTTCGGTCGATGCTTACTGGCATCCTCTCACGCCGGAACACGGCTTCCCATCGCTGACATACAAGACTCAGGGCGCTCCCCCTCAGCCCGCCACATAAGTGGAGTTCCGTTCCTCCTTTCCAAAGAAAAACAGGGGGGACCCCTTTTGTGGTAGATCCCCCTGTTACAGAACAAACTCTTTCCTACGGTGGCATTATCCACATCAGGTATAAGGGTCGAAGGTATTGCCTTCCTCTCAGCCTGTCGCTACAAGCTCCCCCCTGTATTTTCAATTGATCAAATAAAAACAGGAGACACCAGTGGATGATGTCTCCTGTAAAAAATCCAGACGTGTGACTTCCTACGGCGGCATTATCCGCATCAGGTTAAAGGGTCGAAGTTTGATGACTTCCTCTCAGCCTGCACTACAAGCTCCCCTGTATTTATTTTCGACACATTATACATCTGCTGTTTTAAAAATGCAAGACCTATCTGAACGTGATGAGCGCTGCGAGAAAAGAAAAAAGCTCGTTGCAGGCGATTGTCGCTTACGACGAGCTGTAGCATCCCTACAGTATAGAAGCCGCAGTTTCCAAGTTTGCACCCAAAAGCAAATCGAAGCCCAGCGAAGCGGGTTCGATTTGGAAAGGAGCTGCGACAAAATGAGTGAGAGGTGACTTTTAAAAAAGTCGCCGCGAACGATATGTCGTCCGCGGCGACGTGGATAATCGCAACACTATAGATGCCGCAACTTCCAGTTTATGAAATAAAATGTTATCATTTTCTTCTGCCATTTCGATATGCCCGATACATCATATTTTTGTCTGCTGCCCAATAAGTAACATTGTGAAAGTCTTTTTTAAGAATTTTGTTCGTTGCATAGGGATTTATAAAAAGCCAGGTGTTTTTGGCAGTGTATTCTTCATGCAAACCTGCACTGCTAAACAAAATCCCCGATACTCCAGTATATTCTGGGTTGCAAAAAATCATGCTGTCAATCAGTTGATGGTTCCATTTTTCAATGCGAGGTCGAAAAGCATACCCTTCATCTATTATTTTTCGTGTTTCGGGATGAATGGTAACCGTCGGATTGCCTTTCCCAAGCAATATGCCTGTAAGTTCAATCCCGTTATTATCTGGACAAATGCCCATATGTTGAGATAATGGACCGAGACCCAGAAAAATTATATAGGGGAGGTTGGCGGACATTGTTCCCGCATCAATATGTTTTTGATAAAATCCTTTCTTGTCTCGGAGTGAACTTGTAAGCCTGCTATAAAGGAGATTTTCTTTTTTATTATAATCCATAAGACCGCCCGAAGGATTACAAATGCAAAACTTAGCCAAGCTATTTTGTTCCGACTTTCCAGCAGTACTACAAACACATTCGATCTGGTATTTCTCATTCAAAACATAATCGCATCCGGCCCGACTATGGCTATCATCCGCAACACGAACATTCCCCAGAGGAGACAAAAATTGCAGGGCTTTGATTTCATGCGCCAGCGAATAATATGCGTCACTAATCCTACTAATTTGAGATCCGGGCTGACGCTCAGCATCTTTTAATCTTCCTATGCGGAAATCTATTTCACTCGATGGAAGGCCGCTCCGAAATAAAATTTCACGCATACGTTCTGTATATTCTGTGACTTTCAACTGCGGTTCTCCTTGCCAGAATTGGTTGATACCTCATAAGTATATCACACCATCTAAATTTATTCTATAATGAAGTCCGTCCGCACCAAACACTCAAATACCAGATGCCGCAGGCTTGTGAGGAGAAGTATTATGCAAGGTTTATCGAAAACGGGTGTTCAAATAGCATCATGAAGTGAAAATAATACTTTTCCATTTGGGGATTTTTGAAGTGCGCCGCTCGAAATATAAAAAGAAAAAGCCTTGATACAACAAGGCTTTCCAAAAATGAGAAGTCCGTTTTTCGATAAAAATGTTCGAAAAACGAACCTCGTTCAAAGTTCTTCGCTATGAGCCTCCAGAACTTCGATGCGGTGATCCTGCGTCAAGATCTCCATCTGGCTGATAGCGATGGCGTTGAGTTTTGTCAGCCGCTCGGCCTGGGACATCCCTTCGCTGATGAACACCGCATTCAGGTTTTCCAGATTGGACAGGCAGACCAGCTGAGAGACATTGGCGTAGTCGCGGATGTTTCCTTTCAGGTCCGGATGGCTGTCCCGCCACTGTTTTGCGGTCATACCAAACAGAGCCATATTCAGGACATCGGCTTCACTGGCATACACCATGGAAACCTGCTTTGCGGAAAGCTCCGGCGGAATCAGATTTTCCTTGATGGCATCTGTATGGATGCGGTAGTTGATCTTGGCCAGGTTCCGCTTGATGTCCCAGCCGAGCCGCTTCATTTCCTCGGCCTTGAGTCGTTCAAACTCTTTAATCAGATAGATTTTGAACTCTGGGCTGATCCACATACCGAACTCAAAGGCGATATCTTTATAGGCGTATGTGCCGCCATATCGCCCAGCCTTTGCTCGCAGTCCAATCGCACGAGTCTTTTCGACCCATTCTTTGACACTGAGCTTATAGCTGTTCAGACCAGCCTGGCTTCTAATTATGGCGAATTCGCCATAATTAAAATCCGGGTTGTGGATCTGCTCCCATATCCCGAGGAATTCGACTGTGTTTCTGTTTCGCAGCCAGTCGGAGATGAAAAAGTCTCCGTCTTTTGCCTTAAGCATATCAGTCAGGGAGATGTAGTCCTTGTCGTCAATAGTGGTGACCGCAATTTCTGTCCCATGGACAATCAATTTATTATTCATTCAAGAAGCACCTCCATGGCTGGCTGGTTGCGACTGGATATGGCGCAGTAGTCCTCGGCAGCCTTCCTCCACATCCCGCCAGGTCGTGTCGAAATCGTCGGTGTACCACGGATCGGCCACCTCTCCGGGACGGTTGGTAAAGTCCATCAGCAGGTGCATCTTGTCGGCAAAATCGCCGCCGCAGATCCGGCACATACTCCGCAGGTTGGCCCGATCCATGCCAATCAGAAGGTCGTACTTCTCGTAATCGCTGTTCAGAAGCTGCCGGGCTCGTTTGCCAGAACAGTCGATGCCATGCTCGGACAGCTTGCGGCGGGCTGGCGGATAGACCGGGTTTCCGATCTCCTCGGTGCTGGTAGCCGCTGACTCGATTTGAATGCTCTGCTCCAGACCGGCTTTCTTCACCAGATCCTTCATGATAAACTCGGCCATCGGGCTTCTGCAAATATTGCCGTGGCAGAGAAAAAGTATCCTGATCATGCTCCGTACACTCCAACTCATTACTATCGCACTCAGTATAGCACGGAACCTCAGATTCGTCGAGTTGGATTTCCAGATGGGCGTCAGAATCGATTTTTCTCTGGAGTTCTGCCTTTGACCAGCCGAAACGACCAGCGGCACGAAGATACCAGCGCCGCTCCTCCAGCTCCATGTCTGCTTCCAAAATGACTACATTCTGGGTCCAACTGATCTCCATGGCCAGGGCCAGCAACTCGGGGGTGTCCTCATACATCCGATAGAACTCCCGCATCCGGCGAAGGTTCCGCGGGGAGAAGCCGGAAGCATCGGGGAAACGGCTGTGCAGATATTCGGCTGCAGCCACTGCCGCGCCTTTCTCCGGCCGGGAACAGACGATGCGGCCCAGTTCGCAGCAGAGTTGCATCTGGGGCAGCTCGGCGCTCAGCGCAGCCTCCAGAGCCGCAAACATGGCAGAGTAATCGATGTTTTTGCGGATGTTCATAGCTTCTCCTTTCCGGCAGGACCTGCCTTATTTTGAAACAGGCCAAAGAGAAGCACAGGAGGCGCCTCCTGCGTTTCTCTTTGGCCTGTTCACACCACTTGTACCATCTGCTCCCAGAGCAGGACGAAGCGGTCGTCGATGATTTTGTTATCGTGGTAATGTCCGAACAGCCAGTAATGAAACCTGGCTCGCTTTTTGACTTCTTCCAGGAAGTCTGTCAGGTGGTCGTGAACATAGCCGCCATTTCCCAG
>JABLTR010017093.1_pt1 | contig 24622 bp, 26 predicted proteins | sample 7160071 | NCBI WGS metagenome assembly JABLTR01 (sample SAMN14651230, study PRJNA627086) | human gut metagenome | isolation source: feces | host: Homo sapiens | reverse complement strand
GCGGGGAGCGGCAGCGCATCACGATCGCTCGGGCGATCCTGAAGGACGCGGACGTGGTGATCCTCGACGAGGCGACGGCGTACGCCGACCCCGAGAGCGAGGCGGCGGTGCAGCGCGCCATCGAGAAGCTCGTGGCGGGCAAGACGCTCGTGACGATAGCGCACCGCCTGTCGACGGTCGCGAGTGCGGACCAGATAGTCGTTATGGAGGCAGGACGCGTGGCGGCATGCGGCAAGCACGAGGACCTCCTCGCGTCCTGCCCCCTGTACGCGCGCATGTGGGCGGAGCACACGGGCTCCTTGTCCGACGACAGCGAGGAGGGCTAGATGCTGGCGATAGTGAAAAGGATACTCGACCTGGCGGGGAGCTTCTCCGCCTCCTCCCGGCGCAGCCTCGTCGTCGGGATGGCGTGCAACGTCCTCAAGGCCCTCTTCATGGCGGGCATGCTCGCTGCGGTGTGGTGGGCGCTCGAGAACCGCGACCGGCTGGGCGCCGAGGTCGCCCTGCAGTGCTTCGGAATGCTCGCCTTGAGCGTGGCAGGCCAGTTCGCGTTCCAGTACCTCGTCGACATCAAGATGGACGCGGAGGGCTTCCATGTGTTCCGCGATCTGCGCCTCAGGGTTGGCGACAGGCTGAAGGGAGCCCCCATGGGCTACTTCTCGGAGCAGCGCCTCTCCGCCATCACGACCACGCTCACCACGACCGTCCACCAGCTCGAAGAGTTCATGACCATCTGCCTGACGGGGCTTTCGGGCGGCGTGGCGATGGCCGTCATCATGAGCCTGTTCTTCCTGGCGTTCGCACCGCCCGTGGCCGCCGTCACGTTCGCGGGGATCGCGGTCGGGCTCGTCGTCCTCGAGTGGCTGCGGAGGCGGTCGACCTCGGTCACGCGCGAGGTCACGGCAGCCCAGGAGGACATGGCCGACGCGGTGATCGAGTACGCCCGCGGAATGGCGGTGCTGCGCACGTTCGCCTCGCCCGACGAGGCTCTGGCGAAGGCGAAGGCGTCCTTCGAACGCAAGCGGAAGGCCGACTTCGAGCAGGAGCAGGCCGCCCAAGGCGTGCTGAAGCTCTACGCGCTCGTGTTCAACCTCGCAAGCTGCGGCGTCCTGCTCGCCTCGTGCGCCCTGTACCTGGCAGGCGCGCTCCCCCTATCCTGGGCGCTCACGCTGCTGGTCGCCGCGTTCATGATCTACGGCGAGCTCATCAGCGCGAACAACGGCGCTTTCCTCACCAAGAAGATCGAGGGCGAGCTCGACCGCATCGACGAGGTGTGCGCGATCCCGAGACAGGATTCGACGGACAGGCCGCTTGCCTGCGAGGGGTTCGGCCTCGCGATGGAGAACGTGTCGTTTTCCTACGGCGGAGGACGCCGCGTGATCGACGGCGTGACGCTCTCCATCCCCGAGGGCACGACCTGCGCGCTCGTGGGACCGAGCGGATCGGGCAAGACCACGCTCGTGAACCTGCTCGCCCGCTTCTGGGACGTCGATGAGGGGCGCGTCACGATCGGAGGGGTGGACGTGCGCGAGGGGACGGCAGAGAGCCTGCTCTCCCTCATCTCGATGGTCTTCCAGAACGTGTACCTGTTCAACGACACCGTGGAGAACAACATCCGGTTCGGATGGCCCGACGCGTCGCGCGAGGAAGTGGTGGCTGCGGCCAAGCGCGCGCGGTGCCACGACTTCATCATAGGGCTGCCGCAGGGCTACGACACCGTTCTCGAGGAGGGAGGGGCGAGCCTTTCCGGCGGGGAGCGCCAGCGCGTGTCCATCGCGCGCGCCATCATGAAGGACGCGCCCATCGTCATCCTCGACGAGGCGACGAGCTCGGTCGACCCGGAGAACGAGCACCTGCTCATGGCGGCGATCGCTGAGCTCACGCGCGGCAAGACCCTCGTCACCATCGCCCATCGGCTGAACACGGTGCGCGACGCCGACCAGATCATCGTCGTGGACGGCGGGAGGATCGTCCAACGCGGCACGCACGAGGAGCTCATGCGCGAGCAGGGGATCTACCGCCGCTTCATCGAGGTGCGCCGCGAGGCGGCTGGTTGGCAGTTAGGAGGGGCCTCTTACGGCAAGGCATGATTCGTCCGAGGGCTACCTCGAGGCGATTCTCGTCATCCGCGCCGAACGCGGATGCTGCCGCAACGCCGACATCGCCGAGCGCCCGGGCTTCTTCAAGCCCGGGCGCCACCAAGGCGCTCGGCGGGGCTCTCCGCCCAATCGCTCGTGGAGGTGGTCGACCGCGACGTGCGGCTCACGCAGAGGGGGCTGGGCGTCGCCCGCTCGACCCTCGACAAATACGAGTTCTTCAGGCGGCTGCTCTGCGACGCCGGCGTTCATGCGCACCTGGCTGCCAGAGAGGCGTGCCGCCTGGAGCACTGCATCTCCGCCCCTTCCTTCCGCCGCCTGGCAGACCACCTTGCGAATATGCGGGAAGAGGACCGGGACGGGTAACCGGCCGAGCGTCCATTGACCCAGGCGAAACGTGCTGAACCCTGCGGCGCATGCAACCCGCGCGACGGGCGGTATGCGCCGCTTTCGCCCGCCTGAAAGGACTCGTGCGGACGACGATACGACACCGAGCGGCGGCGATGGCAACGAGCATCGCGCCATCGCCGCCAAGTTCCGCGACGCCGAGGTGTAGCGTCTGCCGCTCCGGAAGGAGCAGACGCATGGCAGTCGAATCGGCGGGATGCCCGTATGTCAAGGTTCCCGTGCCAATACAAGACACGTACTCGGTGGCGGAGATAGCGATACTCCTACGCGTGAGCAGTAACGCGGTCTACGAATGGAGCCTCCTCGAGGACGACCCCCTGCCGCTGAGGAGGATGATGGGCAGGAAGAGAGGGCGCTTCGCGTTCAGCGACGAGCTCCTCGAGTGAAGCAAGCTGCACGCGACACGATTGTAGCCAGGGCAAAACTCTCCAAGGCATTTCTTTTGTCGGCATAAGAGTTTGCAATAACTAACTTTGGTGGTAAAATCCCCAGAACGAAAGATATCTAAGTTACTTTTGAAGGGGGGGTGGCCGTAGTGAGCAACGGAAACTACCAGGAGACGCACGAGCGCATCTTGGAGAGCGGCCTTGCGGCGTTTTTGGAAGAGGGATTCGAGAAGGCGAACCTGCGTAGGATCTGCAAGGCAGCCGGCGTGACCACCGGGGCGTTCTACAAGCACTTCAAGGACAAAGAGGCGCTCTTCTCGGAGCTGGTCGAGCCGCTGGCAAACATGATTCGCAAAGCTTACGCTCAGGGTGAGGAGCGAGGTTTCGCCGGGTACGACGAAAGAAAGCCCGTGACTCCGGAGCAGGTGCGCGCCGCGCTCGAGGCCAAAGCGGCGGGGACGCTCGCGACCACGGCGATGCTGTACTCCCATCGCGACATCTACGAGCTCCTTGTGTTCCGCTCCTACGGCACTCCTTACGAGCATTTCCTGGATTGGCTCGTCGACGAGGAGGACAGAACGACCCTTCGTGCTCTTGAGCTAATCCACGGCGCAGAGAAGGCTCGAGCCGTTATCTCGAAGGAATCTCTCCACATCGTCAATCACGCGTTCTACAGCGCTCTTTCTGAGAACATCATCCATGCGAAGAGCGTCGAGGAACTCAACGCGACAACTGAGGTTATTTCAACGTTCTTCAATGCGGGCTGGGAGAAATATCGCACGCTTTGACGGCTCTTTCTTTTTTTGCCGTCAAAGATAACTAAGTCATTATTAACCGAGACTATAACTTGAGGTGGTGCCCATGGCAGAGACAAGCGAGCAAGACCGGCAACGGGACGAAGCGGGGCGAGAGGCTATCAGGCGCCTGTCTGGTCCCGTCAAGGGACGTGTCATGCTGGCGCAGGTGTTTACGGTACTCTCGGCGCTTTTGTCCTTTGCCCCGTATTTGGCTTTGGTATGGCTGGGAGACCTATTCCTAGCGGGAGAAGGCCCGCTCGCGCAGGCCGATGCCTCCAAGGTATACGAAATTGCCCTCCTTCTCGTTATGGCGTTCCTCTCGCAGCTATTCTTTCGCGCTCTCGCGCTTATTATTACGCATTTTGCCGACATGAAGCTGCGCTACGTCATCCGCAAGGGTATCGTTGAGCGGTTGAGCCACGCGCCTCTTGCTTGGTTTAGCGCTACGGAATCCGGTAAGGTCAGAAGCGCTGTGCAGGATGACACGAAGACGGTTCACACCGTTATCGCGCACGGGCCGGTCGATCGTCTCAACGGCGTTTTGCAGCCGATGGTCCTTCTGGCTTTCATGCTCTGGGTCAATTGGCGTCTGGCGTTGATCGGCGTTGCCACAATCCCCCTCTATTTCCTGCTGCAGGCGCTCTCCATGAAGGATATGGGACCGAAAACCGCCGAGATGAACGGGCATCTTGCACAAGTGTCCTCGACGATGGTCGAGCTCGTGTCCGGCATCAAGGTGGTCAAAGCGTTCGGGAAAACAGGAGAGGCGCATCGTAATTACGCGGACGCCGCATCGGCATTCTCCCAGTCGTACTGGGACTGGTGCGCCCCGCTCATTGGGCTTTGCTCGATTGCCGGCGAGCTCATCTCCTCTCCCTTGCTTCTGCTGATCAACCTCTGCGGCGGCGCAATCGTCATGGGGGCGGGGCTGGCCAGCCTCCCCCAAGTTCTCGCGTGCTCGCTGATAGCCATCGTTTTGCCGACCGCCATCAGCGCTGTCGCCAACAGCACATGGTCGTACCAGATGGCCGGCGCCGCCGCCGTCAGGCTGTGCGAGATCCTGGACACGCCGTCGATTCCCGAGTCGGGAGCCCCAATGAAGCCCGACGGGGTCGTCGTTGAGGTGAACGACGTATCATACTCCTACGGCGATAACCAGGCCTTGCGCGGCGTCAGCCTTGTCCTTAATCCTGGTACCATGACGGCGCTCATCGGCCCGTCAGGCTCGGGAAAATCGACGCTCGCCACGCTCATCGCGCGCTTCGACGATCCGGAAAGCGGCTCCATCCGTCTCGGCGGCGTTGATTTGCGGGATATCTCCTCCCGTGACCTCTATAGCGCGGTTTCGTTCGTGCTCCAGGACCCCATGCTGATCAACGCCTCCATCGGGAGGAACATTTCTTTAGCGAAGCCGGAGGCTTCTCTGGAAGAGATTCGGGAGGCTGCCCGCACAGCGCAGATCGACGATTTCATCATGTCGTTGCCCAAGGGGTACGACAGCGTTTTAGGAACGGACTGCTCGCTTTCCGGCGGCGAGAGCCAGCGCGTGAGCATAGCGCGCGCCCTTTTGGCCGACACGCCGGTTCTCATCATGGATGAGGCCACCGCTTTTGCTGACCCGGATTCAGAGCTCGAAATCCAGAAAGCGCTAAGTGCCTTGGTCGAGGGCCGAACCGTTCTGGCTATCGCCCACCGGCTTAACGCCGTTCTAGGCGCCGATCAAATAGCCGTGTTGGAAGAAGGCAGGATCGTCGCCCTTGGAACGCATGCGGAGATTCAAGTCAACGAGCATTACCAGGCGCTTCTCAAGCAGGGAGGCCTCTGCGGCAGTGAAGAAGAGGGCGATGCAGATGAGTAATTCCAAACGCTTCTTACCGAGGCTTCGTCGTTATATGGACGAGAGCGATAGGCGCCAGCACCGTCTGGGAACTCTGCTCTACGCCCTTTCCGGCGTGATGTGCGGCATTGGTCTCGCCATCATGATGCCGGCGGCCATGGCTCTCCAGTCCGGCGGCCCCCAATGGGGTTTGACATTCTGGGGCTGGGCGGTCGCGCTTGCAGCGGTGACAGTCGTCGGCTCGACAGCCTCGTTCTTCGGCACCAAACTCAGCTATGCGGCAGGGCTGGGCTTCATGCGCAATATGCAGGTGGTCATCGGGAACAAAGTGTCGCGTTTGCCGCTCGGCTGGTTCAAGGCGGATAGCGCCGGAAGGCTTTCGCGCGTGGTCACACAGGAAATGATCTCGACCGGACAGGCCGCCGCGCTTTATGTCGGTCAACTTATCAAAAACGCTGCCGCCGCAGTCGTGTTCTGCGCTGCCGTGTGGCTTTGGAGCTGGCAAATTGGAATCATGCTGACGCTTTCCATCCCGATCCTTTTCCTTCTTCTGCGTGTTTCGCAGGCATGCGTCGGAAAAGGAAACGGGCTGGAGGATTCCGCCGAGCGAGATATCGCCGCGAGGATAGTCGAGTTCGCACGATGCCAAGGATCGCTGCGCGCCTGCCGTGCGGGCGCCGACTATGCGGAGCTTGAGGGCAGTTTCGCAGAAGGTAGAAGGCGGTCGGTCCGCGGCCTGTGGTGGAGCGCTCTCGGCGAAATCCTTTCCGGAGCGAGCGTGCAGGCGCTCGTTGTGAGCATGATTATCGCGGTGAGCTGCTTGGGTGCAAGCGGAAGCATCGGAGCACTTGAGACGGTGGTCATGATCGGCGTCGCATTAAGGTTCACCACCCTCCTCAACGAGGTCGCCTCAGCCCTATTCGGGATGGAGGACCGTCGGGCAATGCTCGACGGCATGGACGAGGTGGTCGAAGCAGCCGAGTTGCCGGTTGTGGGCGAGTCGAGGGCTTGTCCGATCGACGCAAGCGTCCGAATGGGAGGGGTTCGCTTCTCTTACATGAAGGAAAAGCCGATCCTTCGTGGAGTCGATCTCGACGTTCCGGAAGGCAGTATGGTCGCCATCGTGGGCCCATCTGGCTGCGGCAAGACGACCTTGCTCAAGCTGATCGCGCGTTTTTACGACGTCGACGACGGAGCGGTCAGGATCGGCGGTGTAGACGTCCGCGATATGACGACGGAGGATCTTTTCGCTCGGGTGTCTTTCGTTTTCCAGGACGTCTATCTCTTTAACGACACGCTGCGAAACAACGTGCTTATGGCGAACCCGGATGCTTCGGAAGAGCAGCTTCGCGCGGTCGCCGACCTTGCCGGGATGACGGAGGTCGTCGAGCGCCTTTCCGAGGGCTGGGAGACGCTGTGCGGCGAAGGAGGTCGCTCGCTTTCCGGCGGCGAGCGGCAGCGCGTTTCCATCGCTCGAGCGCTTCTCAAACAGGCTCCCATCGTGCTTCTGGACGAGGCGACGTCGGCTCTCGATGCGGAAAACGAGAAGAACGTCGTTCGTTCAATAGAGACGCTCAAACGGCGCTCCACGCTCATCGTGGTCGCGCACAAGCTCGAAACCGTGCGCATGGCGGACAAGATCGTGGTCATGGACCGCTCGGGCAAGGTTGCGGAGATGGGAACGCACGACGAGCTGATCGCCCTCGAAGGAAAATACAAAGACTTCTGGGACAAGCGCAACGCGAGCTCCCAGTGGCAATTGGCATAGCAAACCGAGCAAAAGGAGGCTCACATGAAACTGAAGGACATCGCGACAATAGCGGTACTGGGGGTAATCGGATTCGCCCTCGGGATGGGCGTCGGCATGATAACCGGCATGTTCGGCGCGCTTTCCATGTACGTCTCGGCGGGATTCGCGGCCTTCTTCGTCGGTCCCGTTTACATCATCATGGCACGCAAGGTGCAAAAAAGAGGGACGGCTTTCTGCTTCTGGTTGATCTACGGCGTGCTCTACGCGATCATGGGCTTTGCCGTCGCGACGCCCTTGTGCCTGATCGCGGGCATCGTCGCAGAGATCATCGTCGGCGACTACGGAAACAAGAAGAGGGTGTGGCTGTCGTTTTCGGCATCGATGTTCATCTATTCGATGCACATGATAGTGTTCGTGCTCGTTCTGGGATCCGATGGGCTGGCGACTTTCGTCGAGAGCATCTCGCTTGAACAGGCGCAGCAGATGGTGGCGATGTATACGGTCGACATGATGGTTATCTGCGTGCTGATTAACATTGTGACCGAGCTTCTGGCCGGGCGTTTCGGAATGTTCATTAACGACAAGTTCTTCGAAAAGGGCGCAAAGGAAAGCAGGCTGGGTTGATGGGGCAAACGGATCTGCTCGACGGCGGGCGCGAGGGGCATCTGCACCCACTGACGCTCTTCGCGCTGACGCTTCTGGCGCTCATCCAAGCGTTTCTCGCCAATCAGCTGGTATATGACCTCGTGCTGGCGCTGTCGTTTCTCGTCCTTTTGGACGTCTCGCCGGCATCCTTCTTGAGGCAGCTTGTGCTCTTTGCGGTAGCGTGCGGGGTCGTGCAGCTGATCCTGCATGTCGACATCGGCTATGTCACGAGCATCTTCCTGGGCGTGGCGGTTTTGGTGGTGAGGGTCTTCCCCGTCGTCAACGTCGGTTGCGCCCTCATGATGACGAGCTCCTCGAAGCTTCTGGCGAGCATGCGCAAGCTGCACGTTCCGAACAGAGCCGCAGTCGGCGCAGTCATAGGGTTGCGCTTCCTCGATGAGATGGGCGGCCGCGTGAAGGAGATAAAGCGCGGGATGCGGGTTCGCGGGCTGCGCCCGAGCCCGCTTCGTCCTGTGCGCGCCTTCGAGCTCTACTTCGTGCCCCTGGTGTACAAGTGCCTGCACGTGAGCGAGACGCTCGTCGCCTCCGTGGTTTCGAAAGGAATCGAAGCGGATTGTGAAAAGACGAGCTACCGAAGTCTCTCCTTCGGTCTGCTTGACGGGGCCGCCTTGGGCGCCGGAGTCGTTCTTTTGGGGGTTGCTGTATGGATGTGATTGACGTCGGCATTCGGTCTTTCTCGTACAAGGGAGAAGATTTTGCGGCATTGAAGAACGTGCGGTTTTCGGTGGAGCGCGGCGAGCTCGTCGTGCTCACTGGCAACTCCGGGTGCGGGAAGACCACTCTCATGCGTGCCATGAACGGCTTGATTCCTGATCAGTGCGAAGGCGAGCTCGATGGGAGAATCGAGCTTCTCGGGAAAAGCCTGGGAGAGTTTTCCTCCGGCGAGCTTGCCCGTGCGATCGGCAACGTGTTCCAGAACCCGACCGACCAGTTCTTCACCCGCAAGGCGGCCGACGAGGTGGCCCTCGTCGGCGAGAATCTGGGCATGCCTCGCGAGGAGCTGGTCGAAAGGGTCGAGTCGGCTTTCGAGAGCATGAAAATCGCGCATCTGGCGGGCAAGGACCTCGTAGGCCTCTCGGGAGGAGAGAAGCAGCGCGTCGCCATAGCCTCGACGCTCGTCTACGACACCCAGGTGATTTTCTTCGACGAGCCGTCCGCCAGCCTCGACCACGAAGGGATAGAGGACTTTCGCCGAATCCTCGCCGATTTGAAGACCCTCGGCAAGACCGTCGTCATCGCCGAGCACAGGCTTTACTTTCTGGCGGATCTCTACGACAGGCTCTACGTCATGGCGGGCGGCCAAATCATCGATTCGTTCGCAGCGGGTCGGCTTCGTGCCGAGGATTGCGCGCGCTATGGGCTTCGTGCACTTGATTTGCGCAGCTTGAATCCGGAAAACCACCGTCAGCTCGGGGCAGAGACTGCCTCAATGAAGGGCGTTTCGGTCTCTGCAGGCGGGCGAGCCCTGATTGGGCCCTTGACGCTCTCTTTGCGAGAGGGCGAGGTTATGGGCGTCCTTGGGGCGAACGGAGTCGGAAAGAGCACGCTCGCCCGAGCGATGTGCGGTCTTGCCGGCGGGCGGCAAGCCTTCTCGTGGGGGGTTGGACCGCGGCAGAGGCTTCGCTATTCGTACTACATGATGCAAGACGTCGATTACCAGCTGTTTTTCGATACGGTGGAAAACGAGATCCTGACCGACCAGAAAGACATCGATAACGACCGCCTTGACGAGGCAGCGCGCATCGTCAAGGCCATCGGCCTATGGGACAAAAGGACCGAGCATCCGCAGAATCTATCGGGGGGCCAGAAGCAGCGTTTGGCGCTGGCTTGCGCCTTTCTAAGCAACAAGAAGATTGTCGTTCTGGATGAGCCGACATCGGGCCTCGACTTCATGCACATGGCAAGGATTGCCGAACTCATCGAGGAGCTTGCCAAAGGCCGTCCCGTGGCTGTCATCACCCATGACCTTGAGTTTTTGTTCAAGGTCTGCACTTCGGCTCTGATGGTGGGGCGGAGCGGCTGCGATAAGGTCGATCTGCGAGCGCACGGGTCCAGCGAAAGCGTCCTTAGGTTTATGGAGCACGTTCGCTAGTTGCTTTCACTTAACGCAGTGGGAGTCGACTCCATGGCTCTTTCCGAATGGCAGAAGGGGCGTGCCACATGGAGCAGACCCAGGTTTTTCTTCGATAAGGGGACAACATCGCTAATCGGTCGATCTCGTCATCTTTGCCGATGCAAAGTCGGCTCATGTGGCAGATTGCCCGCGATGCCATGTCGCCTGCAGGGACTTGGCGAACGAGAGGATGATTGGAATGAGGGATGACGCCGACGCAGGCTGCGGCCCACGGAATGGGGTGCTAACTGAGTCCTCCGAGGACTACCTCGAGGCCATCCTCGTGATCCGCCGCCTGCGCGGGTCGTGCCGCAACGTGGACATCGCCGAGCGGCTGGGCGTCTCGAAGGCGAGCGTCACCAAGGCGCTGTCGAGCCTGTCCGCGGCGGGGTTCGCCGAGGTGGTCGGCCGCGACGTGCGCCTGACTCCGGAGGGCGGGCGGGTCGCGGGCTCGATCCTCGAGCATCACAGGTTCTTCGAAAGTATGCTCTTGGAGGCCGGCGTGGGCGCCAAGATCGCCTCGGAGGAAGCCTGCCGCATGGAACACTGCCTTTCCGAGGACTCGTTCAAGAAGCTCTCCGCGAGCCTCGGGGATCGAGGTCCGAAAGAAGGTTCGAGTGCGGACTGGCGCGGCTCGGTCCCGGATCGCCCGCGGCCCGAGACGTGATGCAGACTGTACCATGTGTCGCGCAGCGGAGCGAAAGCGCGCTGTGGGCTTTTTGCCGAACCCCCGACCGAAAAATCGTGCCGCGTCGAAAAGGGTGCAATCAAACGTCTTCCTTTGAATCGTTGTTTAAGCGTCTTTTTCAAAGGCGGTGCCAAGCGTCTTACACCTGCCTTGAAGCCAAATCAGAACGCTCTTGAGCGCGTATACAAAATCTCCATGCGTGGAGAGAGAAAATAATTTTGCAACGAAACATGGAAAGGCGTTTGAACCGAGTTAGTGAGCCAATTTCGGCAATTTTTGGTCAAAACGTCCCCGTAAAACAAAAAATCAGAGCCTAAAAATCGGCTCTGATCTGGGATGACAAATGGTGCGCCGTGAGGGATTCGAACCCCCGACGTACTGATTCGTAGTCAGTCCCTCTATCCAGCTGAGGTAACGGCGCACATCGAAGCAGCAGAAGATATTCTGCCAGTAAACGCGGAAGCTGTCAACGACAATTTTCATGGTGCGGAGAAATTGCACGACCCGTGGTCCGGGCTTGGTTCCCAGAGTCCTGCCATGGCGGCTGCGGGAGCGATCCGGCGCGTCGGACCCTTTGTCTTTCTGGTTGCGGTCAGCGCATCGGTCGCGCCTGATCAAATGCTTAGGTTGCGGCGGTTGAAGACGGCTACGGCAACCGTGAATAGGGCGACGCCTATGACCGCGAGCGCAGCCGCCCCTAGGGCGGCCTCGCCTTCGCCTGCAGCCAGGCCGTAGTAGTCGAACAGCATGAGCGGGTTCACGTTTTCCAAGAACTCCAGCTTGTCGCCCGCTTGCGACAGCATCTGCATGAGGAAGAATAGGATGCCGGCGCCTCCGCCCACCCACAACGCCGCGCTCGCGCTTGCAAACAGACAGGCTGAAAGGAAGCACATTCCCGCCAGGAACACCCAGAGCGCGAGCATCCCTGCGTTCGCGCGCAGAAGCCCCTGCGTGTCTAGATCGCCCGGGAACATGAGCTCGGCGCAGCCCACCTCGGCAAGCGTGACCAGCATGGCCAGCAGCGCAAGGAGCGCCACCATCGCGCCGGCGAGCGTGGTCGCGATGCGCGTGCGGCTGTTAGGCGTGGCCAGCAGGTACGACATGGTGCCGCGATCGAGATAACGCACCATGAGCTTGTTCGCCATGATCACGATCAATACGAACGAGAACATGGTCAACAAGAAGCCGTACAGGTAGTTCAGCATGAAGTCGGTGAGCGTGGTCGCTTGGGTGGCCATGCCGAACGCCGCGAACAGTTCGGGCATGCTGGCCATCATCATGTCCAAACTCTTTCCGAGTTCAGGGTCGAACATGCTTACGACCACGGCGATATACATGACGAGCACCGCATATACGATTCCGAAAACGAACAGGTTCGAGCGTAGCTCTTTGGCGAACAGGGTCCTATTCATGGGAGCCTCCCTTCTCCGACGCATCTGCTCCGTACAGATGCATGAACAGCTCCTCCAGCGACTGCTCACGCGCGGCTAGGTCGGCAACGGGGTAGGCGGCCAGGTCCTTCACGAACGCATCCGTCGATCCCGTTGCCGAATGCGTTATTCCCGTCATCGGTTCCGTTGTCGAACGTGCTGCTTCCGACATCGATGCTGACATCGATGCTGATATCGATCCCGCCGAATGCGCCGCAGCTCCTCGAACGGGCGCCTTCGATCCCGCCACGGTCACTTCAACCACGCGCTCGCTTTTGCCCACAGCCTCGGGGTGTGCCGTACGGTAGCGCTCGCATGCGACGGCATCGGCGAACGTCACCGAGAACACGCGCTTGCGTGAACGGCGCACATCGTCCATATTCTCAACGGCGGCCAACCGGCCCGCGCGGATGAACGCCACGCGGTCGCATGTGCGCTCCACCTCCTCGAACAGGTGCGACGAGAGCATGATGGTGGCCCCGCGACGCTTCTCGGCCATGACGAGGTCGATAAAGCGGCTCTGCATGAGAGGGTCGAGGCCGCTCGTAGGCTCATCGAGCAGCAGGATATCGGGCCGTCCCATGAACGCGCATACGAGGCCCACTTTCTGCTTGGTGCCTTTCGACATCTTGCGTATGCGCCGACCGGCATCAAGCTCGAAGTAGTCAACCAGCTCTCGCATGCGGTTTCGGTCCTGCAGGCGTTTCATGCGCGCCATGAACTCGAGGAAGGCGGTGCCCGTCATCTCGTCCATGCAGGCGATCTCGCCCGGCAGATAGCCCAGCGATTGCTGGATACGCGCCCGTTCGATGAAGCAGTCCCGCCCCCCGATACGCGCCGTACCCGCGTCGGGCCTGATGAAGCCCATGAGATTGCGCATGGTCACCGTCTTGCCGGCACCGTTTGATCCGAGGAATCCGAACACCTCGCCCGGTTGCACGGCGAACGAAACATCGAATACGCCGCGACCCTTGCCGTAATCCTTCACAAGGCCGCACACCTCGATAGCTGCCGTGCCGCTGGTGACTTCGCGGCTGCGCTCTTCAGCGGCGACTCCGCTCCCTTCGAATACCTCACCTACGAGAGAAGCTTGGTTCTCGCCGCATGCCTTGTCTTCGGTAAGCGCATCGCCTTCGACGGAACCACCCTGCGCTTTCTGCGGCGCTTCGCGTAACGTCATAGGTACTCCTCCTTGTACGAGTAGGCCTTTAGCATGGCGCACCAGCGGTACATCTCGTCCAGCATCGCGTCCATGTCGAGGCGCTGATGCAGGGCGCGCTGCTGGTGCAGGTAGCCGTCAGCCAGCCAAATTAGCAGGTCGAGCACGTACTTCGGGTCGATGTCGTCGCGGAACCGGTCAAACCGCACGCATCTGAAGTACGTGGAGAACATCAGGTCGATTTGCCGCTGCGTCCAGCTGTCCATCGTGTCTTTGATGTCTTTATGCTCCGGGTAAAAGGCCCGGACGGAGAATTCCAACAGATAGGGGAAACGCGAAAGCACCTTGCGCTTGGTTTCCGCCGCGTAGATGAGCAGCTCGAAGAAGTCGTCGATCTCGTAGAACCCGTCGTCCACCACCAGATCGGACACCTTCTCCATGAGGTGCTCCATGAGGTAGAGGTACAGCTCCTTCTTGTTCTTGAAGTAGAAGAACAGGAGGCCTTTCGATATGCCAGCTTTGCGGGCAATCTCCTCGGTTGATGCGCTTTTGTAGTCGAAGCGTCCGAACATCTCAACGGCGGCTTCGACGATTGCGTCCTGCCGCTCTTCGGGAAGGCTCTCGAACTTCTCGAACTCCTCCTTCCGGTTGCCCATTGTCGCCTCCTTTCGTCGTCGACCGGCTGTTCGCGCGCCGCCGTGTTGACCGGCCGGTCAATCGTTCTCGGATTTCATCCTATACGGTTGACTATTTTTATGAAGGGGTCGAGGACGGGATTTTCACACGCCCTCCCCGTCGGGACGATTGTTTGGGAAAGGGGCACGTTCGGGCTCTGTGCGAATACGTGTCGCGGAATCATTCGCTGGGCGGTGTGCAGAAGGTTACCCAAGCTACTTCACGTTCGTTTCGGAAGGCTGTCTTCAGTAAAGCATCCGGCCGATTCGGTGGGTCTGGCGCCCCGGACGGGGGGGGCACATACTTCCGATACTTGTCAGTAAAGACGTTCGCATGCGAAGGGGCGATTGCTGAAGTCGCGCCAGAGGCTTCTATCGTGCATAGACGCTGCGCTTGCGGGCGACGAGTCGCTCGACGAACCCGCTCGCGGGATTCGCAAGCACATCGTGCGGCGATGCGTACTGCACGACGCGTCCAGCTTCCATGACCATCACTTTTTCACCCAGGTCAAGTGCTTCGTCGATATCGTGCGTGACGAACAGGGTGGTGACGCCGGTCTGGTTGTGGATGCGCTTGATTTCGTCCTGCAAGCTTGCGCGTGTGATAGCATCCACGGCGCTGAAAGGCTCGTCCGCCAGCAGGATGTCGGGGCTGGCTGCCAGCGCGCGGGCGATTCCGACGCGCTGGGCCTGGCCGCCGGAAAGCTCGGCGGGATAGCGGTCGCGCAGGTTGGAGGGCAGCCCTAGAAGCCCTATCCATTTGTCTACCGCGGATTCGGTGCGTCGCTGGTCGCGCCGGTTCAGCAGGCTCGGCACGTACGCGATGTTCTGCTCCACGGTGAGGTGGGGGAACAGCACGCTGCCCTGAATAACATAGCCTATGGTGCGCCTCAGCTCGATAGGGTCGGCTTCGGTGGTGGCGCTGCCATGCACAAGCACCTGCCCCTCGTCGGGCATGACGAGAGCGTTGGCTAGCTTGAGCAGCGTCGTCTTGCCGCAGCCCGAGCTGCCGATGATGGTGACGAACGATCCGCTGTCGACGCTCAGACTCACGTCGTTCAGGGCGACGGCATCGCCGAATCGCTTCACCACATGGTCGAATTCGATGGCGGGCATGTTCCTCTCCTGCGCACTCGGGCTTCCCATGCTATACCAGTCCCCTTTCGGACAGAAACGCGTCGGCCACGTCCTTCGGCTCCCTGCCCTCCATTTCGACCGCGCCATTCATGCGTGCCATATCGGCGTCGCTTATAGCGCCGTCCAGCTTCAACAGCACGTCCTGCAGCTCGGGGTGCGCTTCCAGCGTGTCCCTGCGCACAATGTCATAGCACCGGTACGACGGGTAGAAATGCCGGTCATCCTCCAATACCACGAGGCGCTCGTCGGTTACCTGTCCATCGGTGGTGGACATGGTGATAGCGTCCACCTGGCCGTCGAACAGCGCCTGAAATTTCAGGCTTATGTCCATGTCGGCGGTGGTTCCGAAGTCCATGCCATAGGTGGCTTGCAGGCCGGGGTAGCCGTCCTCCCGATCGTAGAAATCGGGCTGTGCGCCGAACGTGAGCTCGGGAGCGACTGCTGCAAGGTCCGAGTACGTGTGCAGCCCGTAGCGCTCGGCTACGTCTTTGCGAACGGCGATGCCGAAGGTGTTGTTGAACCCGTATTCGCATATCCATTCGAAGCCGAATCGATCCTCATAGGCCTGGCGCAGTTCGTCGAACATCGACTCGTCATAGAATTCCTCGCGTTTGAGCACCGTCGTCCAGGCTGTGCCGGTATATTCCGGGTATAAGTCGAAATCACCGCGCTCCATGCCGGTATGGATGTTGTATGTTCCGCCGCCGATACCCTGGGTAATCTGCACGGAGAGATCGGTGTCATGCTCGATCAGCGTTTTGAGCATCTCGCTGAGAATGTATTGCTCGGTCATGGGCTTCGTGGCTATATCGATGGTGCCGCCGCCGTTGTCTTCCGCGAACTTCGCGTAGGCGAAGGTGCCGCCCGCGATCAGCACGACCGACGCAGCAACGGCTGCGACCGCCCGTCCGCCGCGCCTCAGTTTCTTGGCGCGGACAGTTGAAGGCGAGGGCTCCAAGTGGCGACGTGCGCGCTTCTCGGCAAGGCCCAGCAACAGATCGACGACGATGGCGAGTGCGGCAATCAGCACGCTGCCGGCCAGCGTCATAGCCAGATTGTTCGTGGTAATGCCGCGATAGATGGCCACGCCTAAGCCGCCCGCGCCGATGAAGGACGCGATGCCGGCCAGCGCAATGGTCATGGTCGCCATATTGCGGATGCCGCTCATGATGACGGGCGCTGCCAACGGCAGTTCGATGCGATAGAGCGTCTGCCGGTCGGTGGAGCCCATGCCGCGCGCTGCCTCGATGATGGCCGGGTCGATGGCGGTAAGGCCCGTGTAGGTGTTGCGCACCATGGGCAGCAGCGCGTAGATGGTGAGCGCCGTCACGGCGTTGAGGTCGCCGATGCCGGTAAGGGGGATCAGAAAGCCGAACAAAGCGATGGAGGGGATGGTGTAGATGAAGTTCACAAGCGCAAGCACCGGTTTCGCGCCGCGCCGCCACTGAGCGATAGCAATGCCGAGCGCCAGCCCGATGATCGCAGCGAGAGCGATGGAGACGAGCGAAATGGCGATATGCTGGAGCAACAGGTCGATGAACCAGTCGCGTTTTTCGATGAGTAGGGAAAACATTGATTCTATCACGGCGTGGCCCTCGCTTTCGGACTGTCGTGGAGGTCAGTCTATACGGCCCGCCTGCACCACGCTTTTTCAGGGAAAGGCGGTTGCCGAACCGTGAGCGTCCCGTCGCGTTCGCCGACTAGTTCCCTCCCTGGGATTGCGCCGCCCGCCTGCTCGCTCTATCATGCTAAAGAAGCATCGCTGTATCTCCCATCCACCAGAGCAACGGGAGGCCGTACGCCCCGCGGACGGCCGGATATGCGCATTGCCGGAACAAGGAGAAGGGGCCGCGTTCGGCGCGGCAGGAAGGATGTGCTATGAGCGACGAGAAAGAGAGGAAGATCGCCCTCTACGAGAACTTCAAAGCGATCAATGCCATCGACGCGGCCTACTACGACCAGTACGATGTAAAGCGCGGCCTGCGCAACGCTGACGGCACGGGGGTCGTCGCCGGACTCACGAATATTGCGAACGTCCATGGCTACGTGGTGTCTGACAACGAGAAGATCGCCGACGAGGGAAGCCTTCGCTATCGCGGATACGATGTGTACGACCTGTTGGGAACCGATGCTGCCGAGCGCCGCTTCAACTTCGAAGAGGTGGCATATCTGCTGCTTATGGGCGAACTGCCCACGAAGGACCAACTCGACCGGTTCGTCTCGGTGCTCGACGCCGAGCGCGAGCTGCCCAACGGGTTCACTGCCTCCATGATTATGCGCGACACGCCGCCCGACATCATGAACGTGCTCGCGCGCTCCATTCTGCTGCTGTACGCGTACGATCAGGACGCGGAGGATCGCTCGCCGCATCACGAGATTCATACCGCCATCTCGCTCATCTCCCGTCTTCCGCGCATCATGGTGCTGACGTACTACGCCAAGCGCGCCCGTTACAACAACGAATCCATGATCATGCATCGTTTCATTCCCGGCCAGTCCACGGCTGAGACCATCTTGTCGATGCTGCGGCCCGACCGCTCGTTCACTCAGGAGGAGGCGCGCATGCTGGACATCATGCTGTGTCTGCATGCCGAACACGGCGGTGGCAACAACTCCACGTTTACGACGCGGGTGCTCACTTCGGCCGACACCGATCCGTACTCTACCTATGCAGCTGCCATGGGCTCGCTCAAGGGCTCGAAGCACGGCGGCGCGAACCACAAGGTGCTCGCCATGCAGCAGGAGATCAAGGAGAACGTGTCCGACTGGAGCAACGACGATGAGGTTGCTGCCTACCTTGCGAGAATCGTGAACAAGCAGGCCTACGACAAGACGGGCCTTGTCTACGGCATGGGCCACGCCGTGTACACGAAGTCCGATCCGCGCGCCGTGGTGTGCAAGCGCTTTGCTGAGGAGCTGGCAACGGGTACGGAATACGAGGCCGAGTTCAACCTGCTTCGCAGTATCGAGCGCCTCGCGCCCGAGGTTATCCTGCGCGAGAAGGGCACGAGCAAGGATATGTGCGCCAACATCGATATGTACTCCGGCTTCGTGTATTCGATGATGGGGATTCCCGAGGATCTGTTCACGCCGCTGTTCGCCTGTGCGCGCATGCCTGGTTGGGCTGCGCATCGTTTCGAGGAGATCGTCTCTGGCAAGCGCATCATCCGCCCGGCGTACAAATCCACGCGCGGCGGCAAGCGCCCCTACGTTCCGATGAACGAGCGGTAGTTCTTGCTCGGTATCCGAAACCGAGTCGAGCCCCTCGCACCGAGGGGCTCGACTATGCACGTCCGCGTTGCGGGTTCAGCGAGTCGACTGCTCGTGGAACGACTGCACGGTGGTCGATGATGGCGAAAGACGATAGCAGGCTTTTCTGCGGAGCATTTTCCGCACAGTCCTGTCTGCTGGTCTTCTTCGGCAGATCCTTTTCGCACATCGACTGAGCCCTGACCTGCGATCTGGAATACCGCCAAGACATAAAAAGCTTGCATCGGATTGAGGGAATCTATGTGGCGGAGGCGGTAGGATTCGAACCCACGATGCCTTTCGGCATAACAGTTTTCAAGGGTAATGCCAACCTTGCTAAGCTCATTATGACACCAGGTCAAAGCATCGTTATCCTCGAAAATCAGGTGCCAAGATGTGCCATGTCGGTTTCGACTGTTATCAGGTCGGTCAGAAGATCGGCTATCATGACCATCCCGCGGCGTGTCGCTCGCTGGTAGTTCCGGCCCCTCGTGGTGCCGTCGGAGTGGCCCATGGCCAAGGACACGAGCGAGTCTGGCGATCCCGCCTCGCCGTGCATGATCGACCACGATTTACGCAGGCTGCCGGGAGTCACATACTCCACGTTGTTGCGTTCGCACCATCGGTGATAGTTTTTGGTAATACTAATTGGCGAAGAGTAGTGTCGCGCTTCCCATGGCTTTCCTGTCTCGCGAGGCTCGCCGCTCGGGCATAGCGGCCCATCGCCCTGGATCAACTCAAGCAAGCGAGAGGCGAATGGCTCCCCTATGATGCCCTCGCGCACAGAGAACCCGTTCTTCGTTTCTTTTAACTCGCGGCCATGGCGCGTGGCTACGAGAGCCTTATCGATGTTTACGGCCGCGTAGACGCGCCCCCGGTGGTCGAAGCGCGACACGTCTGAGCGCAAAAGCCCGCACGCCTCTTCGTGGCGTAGACCGCCGCCACACTCGGCGAGTAGAAGAGCCTCGTATTTGATACCGCGGACGCTCTCCATCCACGCCGCGACCTCGGAGGCGTCCAGAAGGCGCTTGTCGCTCCTTGGGAGCCTATCGAGCCTTATGTACTTATCGATAGGGTTGTCTGGGCGTACATTGTGCCGGATCGCTATGTTGCACATTTTCTTCCAGAGCTGGTAGGCCGAACGCTGCACCCAGGGCGACGCGATCTCCCTCAGCACGTCCTCAGCTCGCCCGCAGGTAGTCGATGCCACGAGTTCGCCGCCGATGCGTGGTCTTAGCTCCCGTGCCCATACACGCTCGTAGTTCTCCACGGTCTTTGTGGCAAGCCCGTCACGCTCGAACGATGGCTGCACCTTGGCTGCCCACAGCTCGTTATATGTCATGTCATCGCTGCAGCCAAGCAGCCCCACGCGAATTTTCGCCAGGTAGAGTTCTGCGTCGTCCTTTGTGCCGTTGACAATCTTTGACGCGCGCTTGCGCTTGCCATCGTCCATTCGCCCGGCTTCCCACCAGACGCGATACTTGCCTTTGGAGACGTACTGGATCGTCCCGAAGTTCGAGCGCGGCATGATATACTTCACCTAGCCTTCCGTTAATGCGGTTGGTTATCTTTTCGAAGCCTCGCGCTAGGGTTGCCGCCCTATGATGCGCGGGGCCTTCTTCACCTCTACTCCCGCGCGAAGAAAACTTCCTCTACGGCTTCGATGCCCATCTCGTCGAAGGGGACGAGCTCCTTGTCCAGGTCGTTCGCTATGCCGATGATCAGCTTCATCACCTCGAGGCTCATCCTGTTGCTCTCCTGCTTGGTGAGCACGAGCCCGAGGTCCTTCAACACGTCTGCGAGAGACACGTCCTTGGATGGAGACACCCTTGCGCAGTAGAGCCTCTCGTCGTGAGCGCAGATGTTGCGGAAGTCCTTGATATGGTCGTAAACCAATCGCAGCCTCCTGACATGTATGCGCTCCTTCTTCGAATGGGTTTCGTTGTACAGGTCCGTGAACTGCCTGGCGATGGCGTTTCTCATAGGCTCCGGCTGGTAGTCGTAGAACTTGAACACCTGGCCCAGGCTTAGGTAGTTCATGAGAACCCAGATGGGAACCTCGTCGTGGTTGTTCGCATAGTGCTCGATGTACTGGCGCCTGAACTTCGGCTGCCTGTCGGGATCCTTCCCGAGGATGTATTCGAAATCGCTGATCAGCCTCCCGGCGAGGTGGTCGAACTTCCTCCCCGGGCGGTAGCTCTCCCTTTTCAGGTAGGGCTCGGCCTCGCCTTGATGGGCTTCGGCGAACTTGTACGAGCACACGGTCTTGAGCGTGGCCTCGGCTATGGCGAAGTACCTGAACATCACCATGCGAAGGTCGCGGTCGAACTCGAACAGCCGGTGGAGGTCGGCGAAGGACGTTCCTTCCCTAAACCTGTCCTCCCCGCCGGCGGCCGACTTCGCTCGCTTGTCGATGAAGGGGTCCTTGTAGCCGTTGACGACGGAATAGTACCCCTCGCGCTCCAGGGTGCGCGCTGTCTCGCCGTCGGTGGCCATGCCGCGGCTTTCCAGTATGGCCACCTGCTCGGCGATGCTCTTGAACGGCTTGTCCATTTCTTCCCCTTAAACGCGAAAACCGCCTTTCGGCGGTCTCGCGGATTGCGCCGGACGTACCGTCGCGCAACCTCATCACACCGCTTACTTTACTTTCAAAAACCGGTTTCGTCAATCGAACCAAGTAAAAAATAACTTACATTTTCGGTAGAAAACTACAACATTTTGGTACTCTAGTACAGTTTTTCGGTATTTCTTTCCGCCTCGCGCTAGGATTGCTGCCCTGTGATGAGCGGTGCTTTCTCGCTTATCTATCGTTCTCCTCGGCCTCTTTGAGTAACGAGTCGAACGGCTCCTTATTCTCCTTAATGAACGCACGATACTCACCTCGGAGCATCCACGGGACGTCATCAGCGTACCTTATACTCGCCTCCCCGCCTGCGATGGCGGCGATTCCTGCCTCAAGAAGTGAGAGGAGGATCGGATCGAACGTACTGTATCTATAGCAACCTTTCATGTCGTAGAGCTTTCCGACCATCCTAATCTGATCGATGCTCAGCTCGTTAAGCTTCCTTCGCGCCTTCAATGCCGCCGATTGCTCGGCCCGCTCCCTATCTCTCGCCTCCTGTTCTTCGCGCATGCGCTCTAAGTCTCGTTCTTTGTCCGCTTGGATGCGGGCTTGCTCGGTCGACTCTTCCGCATCTTTCGCCCGGCGCTTCGTCTCCTCAAACTCCTTGACAGCGGAGAGTCGAGCGTCGGCGTTCTTCTTTCCAAGGCCGGAGGCGATCACGCCTACGAACGCTCCCAGAAGGATTGCTGCCGCCGTCCACCACCAGAAAGCATTCGGGCAGGCGGCCGCCATGTCCTGCACCTGCGAGGCGATAGAGCCGATCAGGCCTATCGAACCGAAGACTCCGAATATGATGCTGACGATGTTGTCCTTGATCCAGTCCTTCACCTACGCCCCCATCGCGGTCGATATTCCAGCATGTTCTTCCCTGTCTTTTTCGATTCTGACGGAATCGCCGTCGCTCATGAGCCTCGCGCTCTCCACCAACGTGGCGCGCCCGCGCTCGTTCATGGAGTCGTAGTAGCCGACGAGGGCGTTCTTGCCGGGGTCGCCGAACTTCTCGCCTCGCCACTCGCGACCGGCAAGCTCGTCGAGTGTGCATTCGAGCACGTCGGCGATGCGGCAGGCGTCCTCGAATGGCAAGGACGTTTCACCGCGCTCCCAGGCGCTCATGACGCGCATCGTGGTGCCAATCGCATCGGCGAGATCCGTTTGTGTCATTCCTCGAGCTTTTCTCAAGGGCTTGAGTTGCAGTTTCATTCCAGCCTCCTGTCGCAACACAGAAGTATACACGGATTACGTAAGGAAGTTAACAAAAATCGTAAGTTTGTATTGACATTTAACGGTTCTCGGTTAGTATTGACCTCACACTAACGGTTTTCGTTAGTTTCGAAGGAGGAGCCGTGGAGAAGTACGAGAAGTCGGTCGACAGGCTCAGGCTCGACGACCACAGGGCGTATCTGGGTTGCTGCACGTTCTTGGTGGTCGGGCTGTCGCTGTTCCACATGGGCTTCGAGTGGGCAGGGTGGGGTGTGGTGACGGCGGCGTGGGCTTGCTGGATCACCGTCGCCGCCATGTCGTTCAAGCGGGACGTGCTCGATGAGAAAGGGGGTGAGTAGATGACCGACTACAGCAAGGAGGCCGTTGGCCGCCGCTTGAAGAGCGGGCTGGTGGACAAGGGCCTGTCGAACGAGGAGTTCGCCGAGAAGATCGAGGTGAGCGGCTACACCGTCAAGGAATGGTGCGGCGGGCGCACTGGCATGTCGTTCGAGAACGCCATCGCCGTGGCCGACGGGCTCGACTGGCCGCTGGACAAGCTGGCCTGCCGCGGCGAGTTCGAGGCGGGATAGGGAAGGAGAGGTCATGGAGATCGACGAGCGCACGAAAGTCGAGGCCCGGCAATGACCGAGCTCTCGGCAACCATATCGGCGGCCAACTCGGCTTTCAAGGTTTCGAGCATGTCGGCGGACATGAGGTTCGGGTCGCCCCTGCGGGGAATGGGCTGCACCTATGCCAAGGCCGACAACTCGACCGACGGCGTCACGTGCGAATCGCTCCTGCGAGACTTGCGGGCCGTCCAGGCCCGGGACGACGCGCTGCTCGGCCCGACCGAGAAGGCGCTGCTCGTGATCCTGGAGCGGATCGTCGACGGCGGCGTGCGCGACGAGGGCTAGCGGCCCTCGGCACCTTCAAAATCGAATACCTGGAAACGCGGCGGCCGGAAAGGAGCCGCGTATGGACAAGATCCTCCCCGCCGCTTGCATATACGTCGTCGGGTTCGGTCTGGCGGCGATCGGCGTCTACTTCGCCAGCCGCTGGCATTACAAAGAGCGGTGGACGCGACGCGATGCGGTCGTGTTCTCCATCGCTTGGTTCGCTGTCTGCGTCGTGGCGAATCTGGCCGGGTTCGTTCTGGGCAGGCTGTTTCCCTAGGAGCGGCCCCCGAGATAGCCGAGCCCGAAGCTTATGAGCATGGTCAGAAGCGACAGTCCGATCTGGAATCGGCGGTCGCTCCAGATCTTGGCGCGCTCTTCCTTCTTGCGCTCTTCGGCATCCTTGAAATAGCAGCGGCCCTCGCTGGTGAGGCGGCCGTAGGGGAAGCAAACGTCCCAGTTGCCGTCGTGATGGCTGGGCTCGATGAGGCCCTCTTCTAGAAGCCTCTTGAGCATGGGCTCGATGACCTGGTAGCCGAAGCTCGTATCGTAAGGCTCGCCCGTGGCCGCAGCGACGTCCTCGGCGTTCAGCCGAGGGCGGCGGATGCGGTTCACGTACTCCCCGGCGGACTCCCCGGACTTTTCGTGCCGGATCAAGGTCTTCAACAGCCTTTTCTGCTCGCTCGTTATGTCGTTATCGAACATCTAAGCCTCCGTCGCTCCATGCGGAGATTCTACCAGACCGCCGCGTTTCCGGGTATTCGACCTGGTGTACCGCACCTTGACAACCGAACCGACGCGGCGGTAGGTCCCGCACGCGCCCCCGCACATCGAGGCGGGTGCTGCACTGGAAAGGAGGTGATGAGGTTGGAAGAGATCATCGCGGTGGCCCCTGTGTGCGTCACCGTGCCGCAGCTCGCGGCGCAGACGGGCACGAAGCCGTCGAAGCTGATGGAGTACGCGGCGAGGTCCGAGGACCCCCTGCCCGTCCGCTACGTGCGCGGCAAGGTCCGCAGCGGGTTCGTGCTCGTCTCGGAGCTCGACGAATGGCTGGCACGCAACACGTGCCTGTACACGGAAAGGGGAGAGTATGCCCAGTAGCTTTTCAACCTGCGCCCCGCGGGGGACGACGAAAAAAGAAGCGCGCCGAAGCCTGGAAAGCGGGCGCGCATCCGTCAATGAAGACAAGCGGATTGTACCCCAGGAGGAATGGGAGCGAGGCTGCTGGGCGATCCCGGCGGCTTTCGCCGTAGTAACCGTCCTCTACGTTTTGATCGAACTGACGGCTACAGCTTTCAGATAAGGAGCCTATATGAACATCACGCTGACCGTGCGCGGCGCGCTCGAAGAGGACGCCGCGCTGCAGGAGATAGTCTCGATCCTCTACCGCAAGGCGTCCGAGGCTCGCGGCGAAATCGAGGCTGGGAAGGCCGAGGCCGACGAGGCAAAAGGCAACGCATACGTCCCGACGCCGAAGCGCGGCGTCCCGGCGCTCAGCGCCGACGCGGCCGAGGAG
>JABLTR010079641.1_pt1 | contig 24663 bp, 20 predicted proteins | sample 7160071 | NCBI WGS metagenome assembly JABLTR01 (sample SAMN14651230, study PRJNA627086) | human gut metagenome | isolation source: feces | host: Homo sapiens | reverse complement strand
GGGGTTGCGGGGGTCATCCTCGGGGATGCCCGCCTCCACCTTGCCCACCAGGTCGGCGCCCACGTCGGCGGCCTTGGTGTAGATGCCGCCGCCCACCCGGGCGAAGAGGGCCATAAAGGAGGCGCCCATGCCGTTCATCACCATGATGTTGCCCAGAGTCACCGGGTCGTCAATGCCCGCACCCAGGCGGAGGATCACAAACCAGATGGAGATGTCCAGAAGTCCCAGACCCACCACAGTGAAGCCCATGACGGAGCCCGAGGAGAAGGCCACCCGCAGCCCTCGGTTCAGGCTCTCGCTGGCGGCCTGAGCGGTGCGGGCGTTGGAGTTGGTGGCGATCTTCATGCCCACCAGTCCGGCCAGCATGGACCAGATGCCCCCGGTGAGGAAGGCGAAGGGGGTGAATTTGGAGAGCATCTCGCCCCCGGTGCCGAAGGCCATCACAAGCAGAAGGAAGAACACCACCACAAAGACCTTGGCCACGGTGGCGTACTGGTGCTTCAGGTAGGCGTTGGCCCCGGAGCGGATGGAGGCGGCGATCTTCTGCATGGCCGGGGTGCCCTCGGAAAAGGACAGCACCCTGCGGCTTTGCAGGAAGGCGAAGAGGATGGCGGCAAAGGCCCCGACAAATCCGATCCAGAACAGGTTCTCCAACATGATGCACGCTCCTTCTTTGCGGTCAGAGTGGCGCCCTGGGGTCCCGACCGATGGGAGTCCCATGGGGATCTGTTTGATAAAAATATTGTACCACGGCGGGCACGGATTGCAAGAATATTTTAAAAATATGAAATTTCTAGAAAAATATTTATGCAAATTACATAAGCGCGAGCAAAAAAACGGCGCTCCCGAAGGAGCGCCGAAAGTCTTGGGGAAAACATCCCCGGAAGGCGGCTTAGCCGCGCCGCCAGGTCTGATAGCTGAAGATGACCAGGATGGGGAAGATCTCCAACCGGCCGATGATCATGCAAAGGGACATGGTGATCTTGGACAGGTGGGAGAAGGCGGAGAAGTTGCCCATGGGTCCCACCACCTCCAGGCCGGGTCCCACGTTGCTCACGCAGGTGAGGGCGGAGGAGAAGGAGACGGCAAAGGACTGGTTGTCCAGGGAGATAATGAGGGTGGCGATGAGCACGATGAACACATACAGGCCCACAAAGACCATGGCAGAGTGGATGGTGCTCTCGGGGACCACCTTGCCCTCCAGCTTCACCACCTCCACAGAGCGGGGGTGGGTAATGTGGTGCAGATCACGGCGGATGGAGCGCCACAGCAGCAGCACACGGGAGCACTTCAAACCGCCGCCCGTGGAACCGGCGCAGGCACCGCAGAACATGAGCAGGATCAAAATGCACTGGGAGAACTGGGGCCACAGGGCGAAGTCCGTGGTGGAGAAGCCGGTGGTGGAAATGATGGAGGCCACCTGGAAGAAGGAGTAGCGCAGGCTCTCCAGAATGCTGCCGTAGTAGGGAACCAGATTGATGGTGATGAGGGCCGTGGCTCCGGCCACTACCCCCAGGAAGAAGCGCAGCTCGTCACTTTTCAGAGCTTCCTTGATGTGGCGGTTGATGACCAGGAAGTACAGGGCAAAGTTGACGGAGAACAACAGGGCAAAAACGGCGATGATGACCTCAATAAGAGGGCTTCCGTAGGCGCCCACGCTGAGATTGCGGTTGGAGAAGCCGCCGGTGCCGGCGGTGGAGAAGGAGTGGATCAGGGCGTCATACAGGGGCAGCCCCGCCAGCTTCAGCAGAATCACCTCGGCCGCGGTCATGGCGAAGTAGATGGTGTAGAGGATCTTGGAGGTCTGAGACTGCTTGGGCACCAGCTTGGAAAACACGGGGCCGGGGGTCTCCGCCTGGGTGAGGTAGTGGGGACGCACCCCCAGGGAGGGGACGATGGCCGTGGCCAGCACCAGCACGCCCATGCCGCCCAGCCAGTGGGTGAAGGCGCGCCAGAAGAGGATGCCGTAGGGCAGGGCCTCAATGTTGGTGAGGATGGTGGCGCCGGTGGTGGTAAAGCCGGAGCAGGACTCAAAGAAGCAGTCCACAAAGGAGGGGAAATAGCCGGAGAAGTAGAAAGGCAGAGCGCCCACCACGCCGGTCATCAGCCAGATGAGACCCACCGAGACAAAGCCCTCCAGCAGAAAGAACTCCTTTTTGGTGGGGATGTAGGACAGGGACAGGCCCACCGCCAGAGTGATGAGGATGCTCCACACAAAGGGCATGGGGGCCTCCCGGTAGAGCAGAGCCACCACCAGGGGCAGCAGCAGGGCCACGCTCTCTACCAGCAGGATGCGGCCCAGCAGCTTGAGGATCAGCTTAATATTCATTGCCCGCCTCCAGTCAGAGGAAAGGGAGTATCGTCATCGGCATAGATGTCGTTGAGGTCCAGCAGGCGGTACTCCCGGGCGATGATAATGACCGAGTCCCCCTCCTGGATGTAGGAGGAACCCTCGGGAATGATGATCTCGCCCTCCCGCATGATGACCGCCAGCAGGATGCCCTTGCGCAGGCGCAGCTCCCGCAGGGGGGTGTTCAGATGGCGGGTGGCGGCGCTGACGGTGAACTCCATGGCCTCGGCAGAGCCGTCGGCAATGCGGTAGAGGGTGTTCATGACGCTGCCCTCGGAGTTCTGCATGCCGCGCACCACCTGCAGGATCTGGGCGGCGGTAATGAGCTTGGGGGAGATGACGCTGTCCAGGCCCACAGCCCGGGCAATACCGGCGTAGTTCTGCCGGTTGGACTTGGTGATGACCTTGTGCAGGCCCTTCTGCATGGCGTACAGGGAGATGATGAGGTTGTCCTCGTCCCGGTCGGTGAGGGCCACGAAGGCGTCGGCGGCGGTCATGCGCTCAGACTCCAGCAGCTCCTGGTCGGTGCCGTCGCCGCAGATGACGGTGGCGTGGGGCAGGGTCTCGCTGACCAGGCGGCAGCGGTTTTCGTTGAGCTCCACCACCTTGATGCGGATGTGCATCTTATCCAGCAGGGCGGCCAGGTACAGGGAGATCTTGCCGCCGCCCACGATGAACACGCTCTTCACCTTGGGGCTGTAGCGGCCCAGCAGACGGAAGAACTGGTCCAGGCTGGTGGGGCGGCCAATGAGGTAGAGCTTGTCCCCCGCCCGGGGCACAAAGGAGCCGTTGGGGATGATGACCTCGCCCTCCCGGTCCACGGCGCAGAAGAGCAGGGAGAGCTTTTTCACCTGGGAGGACAGGGCGTGCAGGGGCTGGTCCACCATAAAGTCGTCCTGCTGCAGGCGGAAGCCCATGAGCTCCACCCGGCCGCGGCAGAAGGTCTCGATGTTGGCGGCCGAGGGGAAGCGCAGCAGCCGGGAGATCTCCACGGCGGTGGCGTTCTCCGGGTTGATGACCATGTCGATGCCCATGTTTTTCTTCAGGTCGTGAAGTCCCGCGTTGTACTCCGGGTTGCGGATACGGGCGATGGTATACTTGCTGCCCAGACGCTTGGCGGTGAGACAGCAGACCATGTTCACCTCGTCGGAGTTGGTGGCGGCCACCAACAGGTCGGCGTTCTGTGCGCCCGCCTCCTGCAGGGTGGCGGCGGAGACGCCGTTGCCCTTGACACTCATAATGTCCAGGGCGTCGGAGGCCCGACGCAGGGCGTCATCCCGCATGTCCACAATGGTCACGTCATATTTTTCCGAAACCAGCTGCTCGGCCAGGGAGAAGCCAACCTTGCCGTTGCCAACAATCACGATCCTCAATGGGATCCGCCTCGCTTTCTATGTATCTGTCGTTATCGTATCAAGAAGGAAACTTATTTGAATCAAATGGTCCACTCGCCGTGGACCACCCCCACCAGCTGCCACTGGGAGGGGCCGGGGGAAAAGACCAGCTTCAGGGAGCACCAGTCCAGCCCGTCGCTCTCCGGGTCGCGGCTGGGATAGCACAGGTCCACAAAGCGGCAGTCAGGATAGGCTTCCGGGAGATTCTCCAGGGCGTTGCCCGAAATCTGGATCTCATCCACCCCCACCTTGGGAGCCTGGGTGTAGTCCGCGTCAAAGACGTAGCGCTCCAGATACTGGGGAATGGTCATCTGGATGGGATCGCCCCGGCCGTCCTCATAGCCCCAGGTGTAGCGGGTGGTGTCCTGCTCCAGCTCCCGGATCTGCTGGGCGGTGAGGGTCAGGTCGGTTTTGGGGTCCACCGTGGAATATGGTGTAAAGGTAACTCCCCTGTCGGGATGGACCATCTTGGAGAGCGCTTCGTAGTCCTTGTCGTGCAGGGCCTGGGCAGCCTGGGCAGCGGACTGGAGCAGCTGTGTGGTGCTGGGGATGGTGTCCTGGGAAACGCTGACATCGGGGATACCGGCGGCTGGGCGGGAAAAGTGCATCAGTGAGACCGAGCACAAAAGCCCCAGAGCAAAGCCGGACAGCAGAAACAGCAGGGGAAACCGCAGGCGTTTCATGGTGAACGCTCCTTTCGCCGAGGGAGAAATATCGGTGCAATGGTGACAAAAAATCAGTATATATTATAGTGGGGCCCCCAGGAAAAAGCAAGAGCGAAAGAAGGGCCGGAGAGGATAAAAAATCCAAGCCCCTTTTCAGGGGCTTGGATCAGGAAATACAGGGCTGTGGGGCGTTTTCAAGACGCTGGATCAGCGCCAGTTTTTCTCCCCGGCTCAGGCCCTTGATGGCGGCCTCCCGGCGCAGGGCGGCGCTCTTGTCCGGGACCTCTTCCCGGTAGACCAGCTCCACCGGGCGGCGGGAGCGGGTGTATTTTGCCCCCTTCCCGGCGTTGTGGGCGGCCAGGCGGCGGGACAGGTCGTTGGTGCAGCCGGTGTACAGGGTGCCGTCGGCGCAGCGCAGGATGTAGACCCAGTACGTCATGGTTCTTCCTCCTCCTCCCACAGGGGCAGCAGGAAGGAGATGCGGGTGCCGATGCCCTCCCGGGAGACCACCTCAAACCAGCCGCCGTGGCGGTCCACGATCCACTTGGCGATGGACAGCCCCAGCCCGGTACCTCCGGTGCGGCGGTCCCGGGACTGGTCGGTGCGGTAAAAGCGCTGGAAGATGTGGGGGATGCTCTCGGGGGCGATGCCCATGCCCTCATCCTGGACGGTGACCCGGGCCAGGCCGTCCTTGGCGGACAGGCGCAGATAGACCCGGCTGCCCGGGGGGCTGTACTGCACGCTGTTGTTCATCAAAATGCGCATGACCTGCTTGATGAGCCCCTGGTCGGCCCGCACAGGGATGGGTTCCTCCCCCCAGCGGGGCAGAAAGACCCGGTCCTCGTGGATCATCTCCTCCTCCCGCAGTACCTCTCCGGCCAGGGCGGTGAGATCAAAGAGCTCGGGCTTCACCGGCTGGGTGTCGTTGTCCCCCCGGGCCAGGAACAGCAGCTGCTCCACCAGCTCCTCCATGGCCTTTGCCTCGCTGCGGATGGCCTGGATGGACTCCTGGAGGGCCTGGGGGTCGTCCTTGCCCCAGCGGTCCAGCAGGGCGGCGTAGCCCTGGATGACGGCGATGGGGGTGCGCAGCTCATGGCTGGCGTCGGAGACAAAGCGCATCTGGGCGGAATAGGCCTTGTTGATGCGGTCCAGCATGTCGTTGATGGCCCGGGCCAGGGCCCGCAGCTCCTTCTGGGTGGAGGGCAGGTCGATGCGGCTGTCCAGGTGGCGGGCGTTGATCTTCTCCAGCTCCCCGGCCAGGGCCTGCAGCTCCTGGCGGGACATGTGGGTCATGGAGTTGAGCCGGGCCGCCGTGGCGGCCAGGTCCTGGATGGGCCGCAGCACCTTGTGAATGGAGCGGTTGCTGCGAAACAGCCCCGTGATGAGGGACAGCCCCTGGCACACCAGCAGCACCACTCCCGCCCAGTACAGGGCCCGGTAGATGCCGGAAAGGGAGACGGTGATGGCGTAGGGGATGTTGTCCTGGACCAGCTCCACGGTGTAGTAGCTGGTGAGGTCGTAGCTGCGCAGGGCCTGCTGGGTCTCGCTGCGGGGGGTGAGCCAGGGCAGAGAGAGGGAGATGCCCTCAGGCTCCCGGTCCAGCAGGGAGATGGTGTAGTCCGAGGCCTCGATCCAGGGCAGGGCCTCGGCGGAGGGGACGCCCCGCTCCTCTACCAGAGCGGCCACATCGGCGCAGCGGGTCTCGCCATATAAAAAGATGCCGAACACGGCCATTCCCAGCAGCAGCAGGTCCATCATGAGGAACACTCCCAGCTGCCGGAAGAAAAAGCCCAGGTTCAGCCGAAAGGCCAGGGAGGTTTTGGCCCCGCCCAGGGGGTCCTGGGAGGGGGGCGCTTGAAACCGGGTGTGTCTGGGCATAGGGCCCTCCTTTCTCAGCGGAGGGACAGCCACTCCCGGATGGGCCGCAGGTGCTCAAAGGCCACCATGCTGCCGCCCCGGACCAGGAAGGCCAGCTGGGCCTCCTCTTCCTTGGTGCGGCGGCTCCCCTTGGCCTCCAGGGCCTTTCGGGTGGAGCGGGTGACCATGCCCACCATACGGCGCTTGAACCAGCCCACCTTCTCCGGCGCCCAGCCGCCCTGGAGGTAAAATACCTCGGTTCCGGACAGATAGTTGGCCTTGCTCATGGTGGTCAGCACCGACATGGAGGGGGCGGACATGCCCACCCCGCACACGGCGACCACGTGAAAGGACTTCCGGGCCCGGTCCAGGCCGTTGATGTGCCCGGCGGTGAGCCCGCCGAAGAAGAATACCTCCTCCTGGGAGGAGACGTTTCCCTTGGCCTCGTCCAGGGAGAAAACCTTCAGCTTTTCCGCCTGGCCCAGCATCTGGGCGTACTGCTGGGAAAAGCCGGTGTTGGATTGATATACGATGACCATAATATGATGCTCCTTTTTCGGCTTGCGCCGCCTTAGTCCTCCCGGATCACATAGCCCACCCCGCGCACGGTGTGGATGAGCTTGATGCCGAAGGCCTCGTCGATCTTGCTGCGCAGAAAGCGGATGTATACATCCACCGAGTTGGTCTCGCCTATAAAATCAAAGCCCCACACGCTGTCCAGCAGGGCTTCACGGGTGAGTACCCGGCCCTTGTTTTCCAGCAGGTGGCGCAGAAGGTCGAATTCCTTCTTGGTCAGCTCCACGCTCTGGCCCTTCACGGTGACCGCGTGGCGCTCCACGTCCATGACCACCTCGCCGGCGCACAGCAGGGTGCCCTTGGCCGAGCCCCCCTTGCGCAGGGCGGCCCGGATGCGGGCCAGCAGCTCCTCAATGGCAAAGGGCTTGGTGATGTAGTCGTCCGCCCCGGAGTCCAGGCCGGAGACCTTGTCCACCACACTGTCCCGGGCAGTGAGCATGATGACGGGCAGGTCGCTCTCCCGGCGCAGGCGGCGCAGCACCTCCATGCCGGACAGCTGGGGCAGCATGATGTCCAGCAGCACCAGGTCGTGCTTGCCGGACAGGGCCTGTTCCAGGCCGGTGCGGCCGTCAAAGGCCTTGGTCACCTCGTAGCCCTCATAGCGCAGCTCCATCTCCACCATGCGGGCCAGCTTTTCCTCGTCCTCCACCAAAAGAATCCGTTCTGACATGGCTTACTCTCCTTGGTCCCCGCGGTCCTGGCCGTCGGGGCGGTTTTTCCGCTTCTGATACTTCTCGTGCTGGGTCCGCAGCTCATCCATCACCTGCCGGCCAACCCCGGCGGCGGTGTCGGCCATGCTGTCCATGACGCCGTTGATGGTGTCGTCCTCCAGGTCGGGGCCGGAGATCTGGTAGCGAAAGCCCAGAAACAGGCCCAGAATGAGGGCGGGCAGGGTGACGTAGAAGGGAAAGACCACCAGCAGGATGACAATGAGCACCGGCAGGGCGGTGACAGGTTCGCCCCGGCGCCAGATCTCCAGCTCGTTGTCCAGCAGCAGGCGGCGGATCTTCTGCAGCAGAGAGCGCGTGCCCCCCTTGTGTCCCTTTTTGGCCTGGGGCTGCTCCAACGGAGCGGGGGCCTGAGGAGGCGGCGGCGGGGGCGTCTCACTGCGGGTGGAGTAGTAGGCCTCCTCGGGGCGGGGGATGACCCCTTGTTCTTCCAGATAAATCAAAGCATCCAGCAGATTGCCGCCGCTGTATTCCAGGGCCTGCTTGGCCTGCCCGTAGGACACGTTGGCCTTTTCCCGCAGGCGCTCGACCTGTTCCAATGTAATTTCCATGGCGCTAACTCCTTTCACCTGGAAACAGGATACCACAGGGGCATTGAACGGGGCTTTATCCTTTCTTAAAATTGGATGAAAGGCCAAAACCACCCGGCTTGCCCAACCGATTATACTATGTTATAATCCCCATATCAACACCCGGAAAGGAGGAGATTTCCATGAAAAAACTGCGCCGGGCGGTGCTTTTCACCCTGGCTGTGGTGCTGAGCCTGACCCTGTTTTTCCCCGTGCGGGCGGCGGAGACGGTGTATTTTACCGCCATCAACGACAGCCTTATGACCCTCAGCTCCGACACCATGCCCCTGTGGTCGGGCGGAACGCTGTACGTGCCCTACACGGTGTTTGATGGAAACAACTCCACCGGGGTGAACCTGGGCATCAGCTCGGGCTACAGCAGAAGCAGCGGCACGGTGACCCTGTATAATTTGCAGCAGATGCTCACCTTTGACCTGAATAACGGCACCAGCTACAACGCCATCACCGAGGAGCCCCTCAGCGGCAAGGCCATCCTGCGCAACGGGCGGCCCTATGTGCCGGTGTCCCTGGTGTGCAGCTTCTTTGGACTGAGCTACTCCAATATCTCCATCTCCCAGGGGGTCTACCTGGTGCGGATCAAGAACGGAGACGTGGTGCTCAGCGACAAGGTGTTTGTGGACGCCGCCAGCCAGTCTATCCAGCAGCGGCTGCGGGAATATTACCAGACCAACCAGAGTATCCCCACCCCAGGCGTGCTGCCCCCCACCGAGGAGGATACCCAGCAGGGCACCCAGTCGGGAGACAACCAGCAGCAGGAGGGCACTCAGACGGAGATGCCCGAGGATGTGGTGCCCGTCTACCTGGGCTTTGACTGTGAGGAGGACCAGGGGCTGACCCAGATTTTGGACGTGCTGGACAGCCGGGGGGAGAAGGGTATCTTTTTCTTCCGTCCCCAGCAGCTGGAGGAGCAGGAGCCCATCCTGTACCGCATTCTGGGCAGCGGCCACAGCGTGGGGCTCATTGCCGATGGCAGAAGCCTCAGCGCCACCCGGCAGCAGCTGGAGCAGGGCCAGCAGGCCCTGGCCATGGCGGGCTACACCCAGACCACCCTGGCTATGGTGCCCGAGAGCCAGCGCTCGGCCCTGGAGGACGAGGGCTGGGTGTGCTGGGAGGAGACCCTGTCCGCCGTGCCTGAGGAAGGCGTGTCCGCCGCCTCTTACGCACAGAAGATCACGAACCGACTGAAAAAGAATAAAACGAAGGTGTGCCTGACCCTGGACGGGGGGACGGAGAGCGCCCAGGTGCTGTCCACCCTGCTGCGGCAGCTGACCAGCCAGTCCTATTGGGTGGACCTTCCCTTGGAGACAAAGCTATGAGACAAGTAGATCTGAGCCGCCGGGGTACCCCGGGCGACCCCCGCACGGCCCGGCTCACCCGGCACCTGAAGGCCCGGCTGGAGGACTTTGGTCCCGGCGGGCCCAAGGTGGAGGAGAGCGACCAGCAGCTGGGCCTGGTGCGGGCCGTGTTTCCTGGGCAGGACACCGCCCAGGTGCTGAAGGCCCTGGAAGCCTTTGGCGTTCAAGCCGGACAGGAGGGGGAGCAGGCGGTGTTTGCCCTGAATCCCCAGGTGGAATTTGAGCAGCTGGACTATGTGTGGGGCTGCCTGTTTCAAGTTTTATAAAGAAAAGTGGGCGGCCTATTGGTCGCCCACTTCAGTTTTTGGAGAACTTTCTCGAAAGAAAGCCTCGCAGAGTTCCGTCGTCCGCAGACGACGGAATAAAATGAAATCCTGTCATTTCCAAGGACATGTGCCTGGGAAATGACACTTCTCATGACGGATGGGGTGACAATTTTGTAAGAAATCGAACCCTGTCCGTCATGCAGCTTTTTGTCGGAAAAGGCCCTTGGCCTTTTTCGACAGACTGAGGGCGCGGCCGATGCGGCCGCGCCCTTTTGTTGTGCTATCCAGAAGAATCCCGGTCCTGGAGCATGGCCAGTACCTCGTGGCGGGGACAGCGCCAGTCCCCCTCGCCCCGGCGGTAGTAGGTGCCGGTGTAGGGGTCCTGCCCCACGTAGACAGGGCGGTCCTTTTGTCCCGCCCGGGGGACAAAGATGACCACGATCTGGTTTTTTCCACTGCGCAGGATCTCCACGTCCTGGGGCTGGAGAATGTTGGCGCTGACCACCGTGGGGTCGTTCACCATGTCCCAGAACTCATCCACTAGCTCCTGGGGATCAAAGAGGGGCACGGAGTACAGCGCGCCCCCTTCCCCCTCGGCCACCCCCAGCAGGATGACGCCCCCCAGGGTGTTGGCAAAGGCGGAGTAGGTCTCCCACAGACTGTGGGGCAGGCCGCCCTGGGCCCGCTTGGCCTCGATGCGGTTGTCCTCCCGGTATTCCTGTAAAAAGTCCAGTTCATCCAGCGGCCACATGGCGGTCCCTCCTTTTCTTGAGTATACCGCCTTGTGGAGAAAGCCGCAAGGGTTAGGGCAGATTGGCGCGGAAAAATGCCTGGGCGTTGCGCCAGAGAATATTTTCCGCGGTCTCTCGGCCAAAGGCGCCGGCCAGGGCTGCCCCCAGATTCAGCATCTTTTCGCAGCTGTCCAGGCAGGGGGGGAGGGAGGTGCCGTCAAAGTCGCTGCCCAGAGCCAGGCAGTCCCCAGCGCCCAGGGTCAGGAAGTGCTCCGTATGGCGCAGGATGTGGGAAAAATCCGCCGGTTCCCCGTCGTTTCGGAGAAATCCGTTGGAGAAATTCAGGCCGATGAGACAGCGGCGGCGGACCATCTCCCGGATTTGCCAGTCCTCCAGATTGCGCAGGTGGGGACACACGGCCCGGGCGTTGGAGTGGGAGGCCACAAAGGGTTTTTGGGCCAGCTCCAGCACGTCCCGGAACCCGGCGTCGTTGAGGTGGGACACGTCCAGCAGGATGCCAGCCTCCTCCAGGGCGGGCACCGCCGCCTTGCCCAGGGGGGACAGGCCGTGGTCCGTTTCATTGCCCGAGCCCAGGGCGTTTTCCCCATTCCAGGTGAGGGTGAGCAGGCGCACCCCGTCCCGGTGCAGCTCCTCCACCTTGTCAAGGCCGGTGCCCAGCAGGGAGCCGTTTTCCACCGTAAGGATCAGGGCGGTTTTCTTCTGAGCCCAGGCATCTTCCATCTGTCCCGCGGTGGTGCAGACCTGGGCCAGGGCGGCAAACTGCTCCCCCTGCCGCTGGAAGCTGCGGCGGTGGAAGCGGTAGTACCCCAGGGCTTCCTGGGCGGTCAGGCCGTCGGGGACGAACACGGCGCAGCACTGGCACCAGCGGGTGTCTTCGGGGATTTTGCACAGGGCAAAGTCGGAGCAGGGATCGTTCAGGGTGTCCCGGCAGCGGGTGGGAGCCTGAAAGGCGGTGAGGGTGTCACAGTGCAGGTCGATAACAGAATAGTTCATGGCGGACTCCTTTCCGGTTTTCCACATTCTATGGCTCCGGTGTGGAATCTTATCCCTGACCGGGGGCCTTCATGGTGAGGCTGATGCGCTTTTTCTTCTCGTCCACTTCCAGCACCCACACGGTGACCACATCGCCCACGGAGAGCAGCTCGCTGGGGTGCTTCACCCGCCGGGGCAGCTTGCTGATGTGGACCAGGCCGTCCTGGTGGACGCCGATGTCCACGAACACGCCAAAGTCGATGACGTTGCGCACGGTGCCCTGAAGCTCCATGCCGGGTTTCAGGTCCTTGGCCTCCATGACGTCGGTGCGCAGAATGGGGGGCGGCAGCTCGTCACGGGGGTCCCGGCCGGGCTTCATCAGTTCCTTGATGATGTCCGCCAGGGTGGGTACGCCCGCCCCGCAGCGCTCCGCCAGAGTTTCCAGACCCTGCTGCTCAGCGCGCTGCTTCAGCTCGCTCAGGTTGCCGGCGGCCACGTCGGAGAGAGTATAGCCGCAGGCAGAGAGCAGCTTTTCCGCCGCAGCGTAGCTCTCGGGGTGGACCCCGGTGTTGTCCAGCACGCTCTTGCTCTCGGGCACCCGCAGGAAGCCTGCGCACTGCTCAAAGGCCTTGGGGCCCAGCTTGGGCACCTTCAAAATCTGCTTGCGGGTGGTGAAGATCCCGTTTTCCTCCCGGTATTTCACCAGATTTTTCGCCGTGGTGGCGTTAAGACCGGAGACCCGCTGCAGCAGGGAGGGGGAGGCGGTGTTCACATCCACGCCCACGGCGTTGACGCAGTCCTCCACCACCCCGTCCAGGGTCTCGCCCAGGCGGGCCTGGGGCATGTCGTGCTGGTACTGGCCCACGCCGATGGCCTTGGGGTCGATCTTCACCAGCTCGGCCAGGGGATCCTGGAGCCGCCGGGCGATGGACACGGCAGAGCGCAGGTTCACGTCAAACTGGGGGAACTCCTCGGCAGCCAGGGGGCTGGCGGAGTAGACGCTGGCCCCCGCCTCGCTGACGATCATGTAGCTGACGCCGCCCCCCAGGGACTTGATGAGCTCCACCGTCATCTGCTCAGTCTCCCGGCTGGCGGTGCCGTTGCCGATGGCGATGTGTTCCACGTGGTGCTTCTTTACCAGCTGGGACAGCTTCTGGATGGCCTCCTGCTTCTGGCGCTGGCCGTAGGTGGGGTAGACCACCGCCGTGTCCAGCACCTTGCCCGTGCCGTCCACCACGGCCACCTTGCAGCCCATGCGGTAGCCCGGGTCCAGACCCATGGTCACCTTGCCCTTCACCGGGGGCTGCATGAGCAGGGGCTTGAGGTTCAGGGCGAACATGTGGATGGCTCCCTCGTTGGCCTGGTCAGTGAGCAAGGTGCGCACTTCACGCTCCAGGGAGGGCTGAATGAGACGGGTGTAGGCGTCATCGGCGGCGGCCCGGACAAAGGCCATGGCGGGAGAGCCGGGCACGATGACGCTGCGGCGCACCGCCACCAGGGCGGTGTCCTGATCCAGTTCCACGGATACCTTTAAAATATCCTCCCGCTCGCCCCGGTTGATGGCCAGCACCTGGTAGCCCTGGAGGCGGCTGATGGGGGACTTGAAGTCGTAGTACAGGCGGTACACCGTGTCCTCGGGCTCCTTCTGGGCGGCCTTGGACACCAGCAGCCCACGGCGCAGGATCAGCTCCCGCAGCTCCTTGCGAATGGCGGCGTCGTCGGAGATCTCCTCGGCGATGATGTCGCTGGCCCCCTGCAGGGCCTGCTCCACCGTCTCCACCCCCTTCTCGGGGGCCACAAAGTCCTGGGCAGCCGCTTCGGGGGCGGGGCAGTCCCGGCCCTGGGCGAAGAGCAGGTCGGCCAGAGGGGCAAGGCCCTTCTCCCGGGCCATAGTGGCGCGGGTGCGCCGCTTCTGCTTGTAGGGGCGGTACAGGTCCTCCACCTCGGCCAGGGTGGCGGCGGCGTCGATGGCGGCGGCAAGCTCGGGGGTGAGCTTTCCCTGGTTTTCAATGGCGGTCTTGACCTCGCCGCGGCGCTGGTCCAGATTGCGCAGATATTGCAGCCGCTGGGCAAGCTGCCGCAGCAGCTGGTCGTCCATGGAGCCGTGGAGCTCCTTGCGGTAGCGGGCGATAAAGGGAATGGTGGCCCCCTCGTCAATGAGGCGGACCACGTTTTCCACCTGCTGGGGGGAACGGCCCAGCTCCTGGGCCAGAGTTTGGATGATGAGGTCCATCAAAAACGCTCCTTTTTTATGACTACCATTTAGTGTAGCCAAAGGGAGGGGGAAAGTCCAGAAAAAAATGGAACACCGGCGGCAGGTCATGGTATAATAAGGTGGTATTATGATGGAAGTGAGGGAACAAGTGTTGCGGGGACTGACACAGATCGACCGGGACCTGGAGCAGGCGCGCCGGGACCTAGAACGGGCCAAAAAGCTGGACGACATGGTGGCGGAGATGCGGGAACAGCACAAACTCCGCCGTGAGGCGTCGGAGCAGGCCATGGCGGTGCTGGGCCGGGAGGAGGAGCGGGCATTGGCCGGAGAGAGCGGCCCTTTGACCGCCCTCTGGGCAGGAATGCCGGCGGACCCGGTGAAACGGGAGGAGAGCCGGGAACTTATGGAGGCCCAGGCCAGATATGAGGCGGCCCTGTGGGATCTCAGCGACCTGGAGGACCGGCTGTGGACAGCCAAAGAGGAACGGGCCGGGTTGGAAGGCGTGGAGGAGCGCTACCAGGCCCTTTTGGGAGAGAAGGAACGGTTTTTGTGCTGCACCGGCAGCACCCAGGTCCAGCGGCTGGTGCAGATCGCCAAGGAGTTGGGGTCCGTGCGCAGCGGGCTTCAGGACCTGAAGGACGCCGTCCAGGCGGGAGAGGCGGCCCAGGTTCAGCTGCGGGCCATGACGGGGACGCTGGAGAGCGCCCGGGAGTGGGAGAGCTGGGAGCGGGGCGGCCTTCTGTCTGTGGTGGGCCGGACGGCGGGACTGGAGGAGGTCCAGGCCCAGGGTGGAGAGATCCGCCAGGCTCTCAGCCGCCTGCGGACCCAGCTGGCCCGGGTGCCCCAGGAGAAGGTGCCCGGGGCCGACCTGGAAGGATTTTTGGCCTTTGCGGACTACTTTTTTGAGGGGGTGTTTTCCGACCTCTTTTCCCACGCCGGCTTGGAGCGGGCCCAGGGGGAGGTGGAAAACATCCTGTGTGAGGTAGACACCCTGATGGAAAGCCTGCGGGAAGGTTTGGACGCCCTGCAGGCAAAGGAACAGGCCCTTCGGCAGGAGCGGGAGACGCTGCTGGCGGGGGAAGAAAGGAGCATGAGCCATGGAACTGACACAGCAGCTGGAGACCCTTCAGACCTGGATTGACGAGAGCCGCCGGGCGGTTTTCTTCGGGGGCGCCGGGGTGTCCACCGAGAGCGGCATCCCCGATTTTCGCAGCGTGGACGGACTGTACCACCAGAAGTACGACTATCCCCCGGAGGAGATCCTGAGCCGCAGCTTTTTTGACCGCAACCCGGAGGAGTTTTACCGCTTTTACCGGGACAAGATGCTCTGTTTGGACGCCAAGCCCAACGCGGCCCACAAAAAGCTGGCCCAGCTGGAGCAGGCGGGACACCTGAGAAGTGTGGTGACCCAGAACATCGACGGCCTGCACCAGGACGCGGGTTCTCAGCGGGTGTGGGAGCTGCACGGCTCGGTGCGCCGCAACCGGTGCATGGCCTGCGGGCGCTCCTACCCGGTGGAGTACATCCGGGACAGCCAGGGGGTGCCCCGCTGCGCCTGCGGCGGCATCGTCAAGCCCGAGGTGGTCCTCTACGAGGAGAGTCTGGACGCCCAGGTCATGGAGGGCGCCCTGGAGGACATCAGCCAGGCCGACCTTCTCATCATCGGGGGAACCTCCCTGGTGGTCTACCCCGCCGCGGGACTTATCCGCTACTACCGGGGCAAGCGCCTGGTCCTCATCAACAAATCTCCCACCCCCTATGACCGGAAGGCTGACCTGGTGCTCTCCGGCCCCATCGGAGAGCTGCTGGGACAGATCCAGGTGAATTAAATCAGTATAGTAACAAAAACGCGCCGCGAACCAAAGAAAGGTTCGCGGCGCGTTTTTATCGTCTTGCTTAGAAACGGAACACCGTGGTGTGGTCCCAGACCTGGCCGGGGCGCAGCACGCACTGGGGGAACTGGGGATGGTTGGGGGAGTCGGGGAAGAACTGAGTCTCCAGGCACACGCCGTCCCGCTTGCCGTACCGGGCGCCGCCCTTGCCGGTGGGGCAGCCGTCCAGGTAGTTGCCCGCGTAGAACTGAACGCCGGGCAGGGTGGTCTCCACCTCCATGGCGATGCCGGAGACGGGGGACTCTAGGCGGGCGGTGGGACGCAGCTGACCCACGGGGCCGTCCACCACCCAGTTGTGGTCGTAGCCGCCGCACAGCTGCAGCTGCTCAAAGTCGGCGTCGATGCGCGCGCCGATGGGGGTGGGGGTGCGGAAGTCCATAGGGGTGCCCTCCACGGGGGCGATCTCGCCGGTGGGGATGCTGCCGGGGATGACAGGGGTGTAGCTCTGGGCGTGGAGGGTAAGGATCTGGTCCATGGCGCCGCCGGCGTCGTGGCCGGCCAGGTTAAAGTAGGAGTGGTTGGTGAGGTTGCACACCGTATCCCGGTCGGAGGCGGCCTGGTAGTGCAGGCGCAGCTCCCGGCCCACCAGCTGATAGGTCACCTGGGCGGTGAGGCGGCCGGGGAAGCCTTCCTCCATGTCCTGGCTCTCGTAAGTAAAGGTGACCCCGTTCTCACAGGGCTGAGCCTGCCAGATCTGGGTGGAGAAGCCGGTGGGGCCGCCGTGGAGGTGATTTTCCCCGTTGTTGCAGGCCAGTGTGTACTCCTGACCGTTGAGGGTGAACCGGCCCTTTGCGATGCGGTTGGCGTAGCGGCCCACCACAGCGCCCAGATATTTGTCCTGCTCCTGGTAGGTCTGTACCTGGTCAAAGCCCAGAACCACGTCCACGGGCTGGCCGTCCCGTCCGGGCACAAAGAGATTGGTGAGGGTGGCGCCGTAGGTCAGAATGCAGCAGCGCAGAATGCCGTTGTCCAGCGTGATCCGGTCCACCTGGCGCCCGTCGCTGGTGACGCCAAAGGGGTTGACTTCCATCATAAAAGTACCTCCTGAAACGAAATGGGCCCGTTTTTCCCAAACAGGCGAAAAAGGGATGTTTTCAACGACAGTTTACTCCAAAGGCACCCCCAGCACAAGGGGGAAAACTGGAAATTCCAAAGGGGCAAAAATGAAAAAGTATGCAGGCTGCATATGATTTTCCGGAAAAAACAGGGAAAATAAAAGAAAATTTTGAAAAGTTCGGGGTAATTTTTTTCCTGTAACCAACGGGGAACCTTTTTGGTTTAAGATTAATTTAAACCTGCACCGCCCCGCTCCGGGGCATGGAAGCGCACAGGGACGACGCACCGGAGAGGAGCGAGACAAGAACTATGACGGATAAAGAACTGAGAAAGCTGCGCCGGGTAGAGCTGCTGGAGCTGCTGGTGGACCAGGCCGCCGAGATGGAGGAGCTGCGCCGCCAGTTGGACCAGGCCAACGAGGCCCTGGCCCAGCGGAAGATCCAGCTGGAGGAGGCGGGCTCCATCGCCGAGGCCGCCCTGCGGCTCAACGGCGTGTTTGAGGCCGCCGACAAAGCGGCTCAGGAGTATCTGGACAGCGCCCGGGAGATGGCACAGAAGCGGGAGGAGCTGCTGCGCCGGACCCAGGAGGACGCCGAGCAGATGGCCCGGGAGCTCCTCGCCCGCACTCGTGAGGAGTGCCGCAAGCTGGAGGCCGAGACCCGGAAACAGTGCCAGGCCATGCTGGAGCGGGCGGCCCAGCCTCCCGTCTCCGGGGAGGATGCCCCATGAAGGGGCCCAAAACCACCCCGCCCACCCTGGAACAGCTCCGGGCTGAACTGAAGCGGGAACGTCACCGCAAGACCTACGGCATCACCCTTCGCAGCACCATCTACTCCCTGATCACGGTGGCGGCTGTGGCCGTTCTGGTGGCCACCCTGCTGCTGCCCGTGCTGCAGATCTACGGTACCAGCATGACCCCCACCCTTCACGACGGCGACATCGTGCTGTCGGTGAAGACGGGCAAGCTGGAGCAGGGCGATATCGTGGCCTTCTACTATAACAACAAGATCCTGGTCAAACGGGTCATCGCCGGCCCGGGCCAGTGGGTGGATATCGACGAGGAGGGCAATGTCTACGTAGACGGAGAGCTGCTGGATGAGCCCTATTTGGATGACAAAGCTTTGGGCAGCTGCAACATTCAGCTGCCATACCAGGTCCCCGACGGACGTTGGTTCGTCATGGGGGATCACCGCTCCGTTTCGGTGGACAGCCGTGACCGGGCGGTGGGATGCGTGTCCGAGGAACAGATCGTAGGCCGCCTGACCTTCCGGGTCTGGCCCCTGAACCGGGCATCTTCCCTTCAATGAGTGCAAACGTGTGAGTCGAAAGAGAGGTAGCGCCTATGAAACACACATTGACTTCCAAGGCGGCGGAGCTGATGCGGAAAAATGGCCGGCACAGACGGTGGCGGCGTGCGTTTTCCGGCATGGCGGCTGTGGTGGTCTTTATCACCACCTATATGCTGATCCTGCCCGCCATCACCATGGAAAACCAGGCCATCTGCGGCATGGCGGAGCACACCCATACCGACGCCTGCTATGAGATGCAGCTGGTCTGCACTCAGGAGGAGACGCCCGAAGGTGCCGATGTTCATGTCCATGGGCCCGAGTGCTATGAGCAGCAGCAGGTTTTGACCTGCACCAAGCAGGAGGGAGAGGGTCACACCCACACCGACGCCTGCTACGGCTATGTCTGCGGCCAGGAGGAATCCGCCGGCCACACCCATACCGACGCCTGCTACACCGAGGTCACCCACCGGGAGCTGACCTGCACCGAGCCTGAAAGCGCGGGCCACACCCACGGCGACGGCTGTTACGATGCCGACGGCAACCTGGTCTGCACCGAGGCTGAGAGCACTGGCCATACCCACGGTGACAGCTGCTACACCGAGACGGTCACCCGGGAGCTCACCTGCGGCCAGGAGGAGTCCTCCGGTCATACCCACACCGACGCCTGCATCGGTCTGATCTGCGGTCAGGAGGAGTATGAGGGCCACACCCATACCGACGCCTGCTACACCACCGAGGATGTGCTGGTCTGCACCCAGCCCACCGGCCATACCCACGGCGACGGCTGCTACGAGAAGGTGCTGGTCTGTGACGTGCCCGAGCACACCCATACCGAGGAGTGCTACCCCGCAGCCGAGCCCGAGGAGCCTCAGGAGCCTGAGCTCATCTGTACCCTCCCCGAGCACAGCCATGAGGATGCCTGCTACGACGCTGACGGCAACCTGATCTGCGGCATGGAGGAGCACACCCACACCGAGGAATGCTACGCCCCCGTGGAGATCCCCGAGGAGGAGACTCCCACTACCGCGTTCCCCGAGGAGATCCCCGAGGGATATGTGGAATATACCTTTGACAATGAGGCGGGCCTGACTGTGACCGCCTACGCCCCCGAGGGCGCCTTCGGACAGGACGTGCAGCTCTTTGCCGAGGTGCTGTCCGAGGACAGCGAGGAGTATGCCCAGGCCAAGGAGAACCTGGACAAGGCTGAGAACGCCCCCGAGTACACCGGCATGGCGGCCATGGACATCCGCTTTGTGGATGCCGCCGCTGAGGACCCCGCCGCTGCCGAGGAGATCGAGCCCGACGCCGAGATGGGCCAGGTCTTTGTGAAGATCGACGCCCAGGCCCTCATTCCCGAGGACGTGGACGAGAGCACCCTGGCGGTGCAGCACCACGCCAAGGTTTCTGACGGCGGTATTTTCGGTACCGGTATCTTCGAACATACCGACGTGGTGGTGGAGACCGTGGCCGACAACACCGAGGAGACCGGCGATATTACCGCCGTTCCCGACGAGACGGCCCTGCCTGAGACTCTGCCCGCTCTGGCCGACGAGCCCGAGATGGCCGAGGCCGCTACTCTGGAGGAGCCCGCAGCCGAGACTGAGACTGAGACTGAGGAGACCCAGCCTGCGGCCATGAATGTGGAAGCGGAGTTCGCGGTGAATAGTTTCTCCACCTTTACCATTACGTGGAAAGGCAATTATTATAGTGGATCTGTAACAGTTCATTATGTGGATGAAAGAGGTACAGAAATCACAGGAAGTCAGACTTCTCGTGTAGAGAAAAATAATGGTAATTGGGTCGATTTGAAACAGTACAGCAAGGAAATAGAGAACTATACCTTTAGTGGATACTATTACGGTTCCACGTTTGAGAATAAGCAAAAGATGGCCGATGCCAGTGCCAGTGTGATACAGGTGCGGTACACAACTGATTATTATGGGAGTTATTATTATCGTACCCAAAATTACGGTTATGGGACGTATATGCAGTTTGATGAATATTATAACCGCAATATCTATTTGGTCTACAAAGGGACTTACAACATCCCTACCATTAAGACCGTAGACAGTGCCAGCGCAGGTATTACCATCAATCTCTTTGACTATTACAGAAATGGTGGAGTCGGCGAGTTTGCACTTGGCGATGGAAAAGGTTGGACCGGAGGAGGCATGGGCGTCCGTCAGGATGTTGTCAAGCCTTCTCTGGAGGACGGATTCCCTGTTGTAAATGTGAATGGAGGAAAAAGTCTGAGTGGCCTGTTTGGAGCCGATTTGAAGATAGGAGACAAGTTTGAGGCAGATCGTTATAATGGAGACAATAATGTAACTATTACAGATGTAAGAACCAACTTGAATAATTTGTTCTACATCGATAAAGATGGGTATTACTACTATAATAGTGCAGAAAACTTTGCTTCCTTGCAGGACGACGGAAACTTTAAGGTGTATGCGGTCCCTGTTGGTTCCAGTGGAGTTGAGGCTGCTTATCCCAAGTTTATCCCCTTTATGGATCTTCAGCAAAAAGCCCCTCTGGTACAAGATGGAAATACATATTATTACCTGGAAGGCCTGAATGTTTGCACGGGGACAAACAGCAATGATGACTTTATAAAAGCGGTAGACCTTCACTTTGGCATGAACATTGATTTTGAATTTTTGATGCCAAAAGATGGAAAAATTGAAGGAGCAAACGGCGAAAAGCAAAACATGGTGTTTGAGTTTGCCGGTGATGATGATGTGTGGGTGTTCATTGACGGCGCGTTGGTGCTGGACATGGGCGGTATCCACGACAACTACAACGGCTCCATCAATTTTGCAACGGGCGATGTCTATGTTGAAAAGGTCTATAGCACTGATGGTGCTAAGGAAAATCAGCACTACGACCTGGGCGACCTGATGGCTGAAGCTAAAGACTGGGAGTGGGTAAGGGCAAACATGCATGAACTCCCCGGTGGAAATTGGGTGTTCAACGACTATACGACCCACGAGTTTGATTTCTTCTATCTGGAGCGTGGTTGGTACGGCTCCAACTGTAAAATTAAGTTTAACTTGCCAGCACTCCAGAAAAACTCTCTGAACGTCAGTAAGACGCTGGAAGCTGTAGACGGAGCCAGTGAAGAAATTAACCAGTACCTGAACAACTTGGAGTATAAGTTCCGGGTCCTGAAGGATGGTGCAAAGCCCTCTACCACAGATCCGAGCGATCTGTTTATTACCCCAGGAACTAACTTCGATATTTACAAAAATAACGTGGATACCGGAAGAGACGGAACGGTGGCTCCGGATGGAACCTTTGTCATCAAGGCAAATGAGACAGCGGTGTTTACCAATATCAGCGAGAACGCTGGCAGGTACTATGTACAGGAAATTGTGGAGGAAGAGTATAGTGAACAGTTTGGTGGTGTTGAGGTAAACGTTAAACCAGAAGGTGGAACTTCCTACGGCGAGGAAAATGGTGTGACCATCGATGATCAGAAGTTTGTGGGTATGATCAGTGGTAGTGTGGATGCTTCCGCAACCGGGTTTGTAAACTTTACCAACAAAGTTGACATCAAGGAACTCAGTCTTCTGAGAATTACCAAAGATGCTGCCAACGGCTCCAGTTTTGGTGATGATGAAGAATTTACGATCCGTGTTACCATGGGCGGCGAGGATGTCCCCGCAGGTACCATCTATCAGCTGTACGAAGACGGTAGCGACATTGCAACGACTGGAACTGTTAGTGACAGCGGAGAAATTACCCTGAAGCCCGGACAGACTGTGGCCTTCCGTGTACTGACTGGTACGGAGTACACTGTCAGTGAGGTAAACGGCAGCACCTACCATGTGGGTTACACAGCTACTCAGACCATTGGACAGACTACTTGGACGAGCGATGACGATTATACATTGATTGTAACAAGCCCTGAATCTGGTGACGCAGTTGCCAGCGGCGTGGTAGGCCAGGCTATCGGTGATATTACGGATACCACCAATGCCACGGTGGAGGTCACCATAACCAACCAGAGTTACGACTTCAATACTTTTGTGAATGTTAGTAAGACATTGACAGGTTACTCTGCTGGTACTTATGAATTTACCTTTAATGTGGAGCAGGTAAAGGGAGCTGGCGACCACACTGCAGCAACCAACAAAGTTGGTACGCCGGTTGGTGCGACTCTTACAGTCAACAGTAGCAATGAAGTGCTCGGAGCGGTATACTTCGGCTTCAAAAATAACGAAAGCTCCGGTACCTATTACTACAAGGTTTCTGAGCAGAAAGGAACCGATGCGACCATCAGCTACGACGAGAGTTACTATATTGTAGAGGTGAAGGTTGAAGCTGGTACACCTAAGACAGCCAGTGTGACCGATGTGACCAAGTACAGCAAGAATGGTGCCAAGGACACAACCTTTATCTGGCCTGAGAACACAACCCTTCCTTTCACCAACAGTTTGGCTGGCAGCTTGAGTATTACAAAACAGGTGACATACAACGGTAACCCCGACTATCAGAGCAATGCGGTGTTTACCTTTGATGTGGTGCTGAACAGCAGCGATTTCACAGGGACACCTGCCGTGACCTACACCGAGGTGCCGGATGGTGTGACTTGGCCGGGCGGCAGTCAGCCCACCAGTGTGAGATTCTCTGATGGCAAGGCTACAGTTTACGTCCCGGCGGGAGCCACGCTCAAGATTGACGGCCTGCCCGCGGCGGCTCAGGCGACGATCACCGAAACCACTACCGATGGCTACGCGGTGAGTTGGAGCGGCGATACTGCTACGACGAACGATAGTAAGACTGCTTCTATTACCACCAAGCCAATTTCTGAAGATCCTGTAGTTATTTGCACCAACACCACCGGTGCGGTGCTGCCCAGCACGGGCGGAATGGGAACCACCCCGTTCCTGGCCCTGGGAACCCTGTTAACTCTTGGCGCGGGAATGCTGCTGGTGCAGCGGCGTCGAAAGGAGGGCAGCGACGCCGTATAAGTCACCTCCAGCGCCCACGCCGGCGCAAATAATCCTAAAATTTGTAAGCAAAACACTTGTGTAAAGGAATGAAAGGAGTTATTGTAATGAAGTACACAAAGAAATTGCTGAGCCTGGTCCTCGTTCTGGTCCTGGCCCTGGCCCTGGCCGTCCCCGGTATGGCGGCTACCATCACTATCACCAATGCTGTTGAGGGACAGCATTACAACGCTTACAAGATCTTTGATGTAAGTAAGAGTGGTAGCAATTACTCCTATACCATTGACAGTGGCGAATACGACGAAGAAAGTGCTACTTATGGAAATCCTTGGTTTGCTACTGTTCAGGCCTTTGCGACTGAGGAAAATGGTATGACTCTTACTCGAATTGCTGGTACTACTAAGTATACCGTAAGTGTTACGGATACCTTTACTGCTGGCATTGAGGGCAAAGCTGGAGCTCTTGCGGCCGCTTTGAATGACGCTTTTCTGCTGATGTCTGATGAAGTCAAGCCTGATCCTGATGGCAGTGTGCAGGCCAAGGGGCCTGAGGAGAGTACTGAGGTTACCGAGGATGGTGTTGAGGCTATTATTTCTGACCTTACCCCCGGCTATTACTTTGTAGACTCTTCTCTCGGCGCTTTGTGTGTGTTGAATACCACTACTGATAATGTGGATATTACTGAGAAAAACGATAAACCCACCATCGACAAAACTGCGGATACTGGTAGTCATGACGTTTCCAAGAACATTGGTGATACTGTGACTTATACCATTACATTGACTATCGGTGGTGCGCTCGGTACTGAGTATACTGTTCACGATACGATGACTGACGGGCTGGACTTTAAGTCGAATACTGTCAAAGTGACTACTGGTGCGGCTGGTACTGGTACTCCTGTGGATACTAAGAATTACACCCCGGACTATGAGCCTGAGGATGGTCACACTTTTGATATTGTCTTTAATACTGACTATACTGATACGCTTGCTGCTGGTTCTAAGATTTATATCCAGTATGAAGCTGTTATCAATGAAAACGCTGATACCGGTAAGGTTAACCCCGAGACTAATAAGGCAATTCTGGATTACGGTGAGTCTTCTGATCAGACTGAGGAGCCTACCAAACTTTACACCTATGCGTTTGATGTGATTAAGACTACTGAAGACGGCACCCTGTTGGGTAACGATAGCGACGACTATGCCGTGTTCAACCTTTATAAGAAGGGTAGCAACGATAAAATCAAGCTGTACTACGATGAGACAGATGGATACTACCGTCCTGCCGTATCTGAGGATGAGAAAAAGGCGATGACAACTGATCTGAATGCCTACAATGGTCAGTTGAAGATTTATGGCCTTGCTCGCGGCGAATACGAACTGCAGGAGTATAGTGCTCCTAAGGGCTACAACGTGTTTGAAAGCCGGATTACCGTTGATTTGACTGATGACAATCGACTCTGGACTGATACGAATAAAAATAATAAGTATGATGCTGATGAAGGTGGCTACCAGGTAATCAATAAGACCGGCGCTGTCCTCCCCGGTACCGGCGGCATGGGCACCACCATCTTCTACACCCTGGGCGGTGTGCTGGTTGTCGGCGCTGCCATCCTGCTGGTGACCAAGAAGCGCGTCCACGACGTGGAGGGCTAACCCTAAATAACCACGTCCAGCAACTCTACTTAACTTTTACGCGGCGCGTCTGACGCCCGCGGCCTGTCTCCCCCGGGAGGGCTGAACCCTCCCGGGGCC
>JABLTR010079248.1_pt1 | contig 24671 bp, 18 predicted proteins | sample 7160071 | NCBI WGS metagenome assembly JABLTR01 (sample SAMN14651230, study PRJNA627086) | human gut metagenome | isolation source: feces | host: Homo sapiens | reverse complement strand
CGGCCGGCGGGCGCGGCCGGAGCCGCGCAAGCCTGCGCTCCCTCCCTTTGCCCGTCCGCCCCTTTTGCTCCGCGTTTCGCGTTGACGCGGCCCGCCAAACCTGTTATAATACAAAATGGCTCGTTTGTGAGCGGGCGAATAGGGAGCAGTACTCAAGTGGTCGAAGAGGCGTGACTCGAAAGTTTGAGGCTTTCTGGCTGATTCGTCCGCAGGGTTTGGCTTCACACGGGGCTGAATCCGGGGTGTGTATCAAAATTTTTCCCGCTTATCTTGCATCGAAATCTTGCATTTTTCCAAATATCTTGCAAGGCGGTGCTTGAAAAATTCAATATGGAGAGTTGTCCGAGTGGTCGATGGTGCAGCACTCGAAATGCTGTGTCCCGAAAGGGACCTAGGGTTCGAATCCCTAACTCTCCGCCACGTCGCCGCAAGCTGTGTATCGCTTGCGGCGACTTTTTTGTAAAAAGTCACCGCGCGCTCACGCCGCTGCGGCTCCTTTTCCCCACGAAACTTTGCTGGCGCAAACTTTCGCGGGGGCCCCTTTGCCTGGCGTTATGTCGAGGTTTATCGGCATAGCGCCATTTTTCCATTAGGCGCTACTGTCCTGAAGCCGACAGCATTTTTTCTTGACTTACCATCGGCTTTCGGGCAGTTCCTTGGGCAGCGCCAGGGCCTTTTCCATAGTAGCGGCGCTCAGCTGTTTCGACTGGGAATCCAGATGAGCGTAGATGTTTGCCGTGGTGGAGATGTCGCTGTGGCCCAGCCATTCCTGAATGTGCTTCATGGGCACACCCTGCTTCAACAGCAGGCTGGCGCAGGAGTGCCGCAGATCGTGAAAGCGTATTTTCCGCAGGCCGTGCTCCTTCAGCAGCTGGGCGAAGTTGTCAGTGACGGTATTGGGCAAGATAAGGTTTCCCATCTCATCCACGAACAGGTAGCCCTTGAATTTCTGATTGTAGCAGTTGCCGCAGAGTTTCTCGTTGTACTTCTGCTGTTCCTTCAGCGCCCGCAGCCGCTGGGCAAAGCCCTCTACCAGTGGAAGGGTTCGCAGGCTGGATTTGGTCTTGGCCCGGTCCGCCTGGATAAGCAGGTGCTTTCCCTCCACGCTGGCAGTGGTCACCGTGTGGCAGATGGTGAAGGTACCCGCCGCGAAGTCGATGGCATCCCACCGCAGGCCCAGCACCTCACCCCGCCGCAGTCCGTAGAAGGCCGCAAACTGAATGATGAGTTCCAGCCGATGCCCACGGGCGGCTTCAAACAGCTGCTCCATCTCCTCGGCGGTGTAGTAGGCGGCCATGTACCGTTCTGGTTTGGGCCGCTCCACCTTGTCCACCGGGTTGCCGGGGATGAGGTCCAGCTTCACCGCCTGTTTCAGCGCCTTGTGGAGATTGGCGTGCAGCCGCAGCACACTGGTGGATTTCAGCGTTTTCCGCTCGTGGAGATAAAAGCTCTGGATGTGTCGCGCCTGCAGGCCGCCCAGCGTGATGCCGGTGGGCTCGAAATAGGGCACGATGTGGTCCTTCACGTTGAAGCAGTAGGACGACCAGGTGGTGGGCTGTACCGAGGAGCGGATGATCTCCAGCCAGTAGAGCATGTAATCGCTGAACAGCATATCCGGGCTCAGATCGCCCTGGCGGCTGGGCACCGGCGGCGTGAAGGCCCGGCGGGCCTGCCGTAGCAGTTCGTCCGCCTTTTTCTTGTTGCCCTTCACCGGCAGCCCGGTGCCCTGCCATTTCTGCACCCGCTTGCCGTCCGGGCCGTTGTAACTGAGTACGATGTAAAAGTAGCCGTTCTTTTCGGCCAACCGGCCTGCTACCATGGACATTCCTCCTTTGTTTGGTTGATGGGTGATTCTCCGGGTCCGACACAAGAATACCCGGAAGTTGCCTCGAAAGCTATTCACAAAACTGCACAAGGTCACGTGCCTGGAATGGGTACATATCCACCAGACTACCCGCGCCGGTTCGCCCGGCGCGGGCGTTTTGGTTTTAGCGGATCTGCGTGCGGTCGCGGGGTTTGCGGCGGGGTTTGTCCCGCTCCTGCTGGCGGCGGACTTCCTCCCGGCAGGCGGCGGTCTTTTCCACCTTCTCGATAATGCGTTTGGCGGCCGCGTCCTCTTTCCGCAGAGCGGCGATTTGTCGGGTCAGCTCCGCCCGCCGCTGAGCCGCCCCAGGCGGCGGCTCTATCCACCGCAGCTGCCGGGCGCAGTCCGCCCGTTCTTTGCAAAGGGCGGTGATTTGCCCCGTCAGGGCCTCCCGGTGGGACTTTACCTCCGCCACCGTGGAAAAGCCCCGCTCACTGGTCAGATGCAGTTCCTCCAGCGTCTTGCCGATGTCCCGCCACAGGGCGTTGATCTCCGGCCAGTTCACCCGGGGCGCGGGCTGCTTCGGGTAGATGCCCAGCTGGTAGCAGTAGTAGAGGTACAGCCGGAACAAGCTGCTCTTTTGGCCGGTCAGTGAGCCTTTGCAGCGGCAGCGGCGCGGGGCTGCCCTGGGTCGCGACACGGGCCGCAGGCTGTACTTCGGGTTGAAGTTCAGGTCATAGAAGTGGGGGCCGTACTGGAGATAGTTTTTGGCCAGCGCCCGCTCCATGGCAGGCCAGTCGTATTCCGCACCCAGCCGGTAGACCCGCACGGCCCGTCCGCCGTCCAGCGAACGGAGGGTGGCGTACTTGTGCCCTTCCTCCCGCCGCCAGAGATACCCCTGCTGCCGCAGCACCCGGGCGAAGTCACGCTCGGTACTGCATTGTGAAATGGCCTTGCGGATGGCCCGGCGCATCGCCTCGTACCGGGTCTGCCCCTCGCTCTCGTAGAGCGGCCGGGGCTTTTTTTCGCCCGGTTTCTGAATTACGGAGAGAGCGTACTCCCGGCACAGCTGGTCGGAAATTCTCCGCAGGTCCTGATATTGGCTCCGCCGCTGCTCGTACTTCTTGCCATCCACATAGGACACCGCATTGATGACGAAGTGGTTGTGCAGGCAGCCGGTGTTCAGATGGGTGGCCACCAGCACCTGGAACCGCCCGCCCCACACCCGGCGGGCCAGTTCCACCCCGATGGCGTGGCACTGTTCCGGGGTCACCTCCCCGGGCTTGAAACTCTGGTAGGCGTGCATCGCCACCACTCCCTCGGTCTTGCCGAACTGCTCCTGCATCGCTCGCATCTCCGCCCATGCGGTCTCGGGGCGGCAGTGGATGCCGCTCACCAGCTGGGCTGTTTCCTGTAGAGTGGTCTTGGCGTCGTTCTCCGCGTAGTGCAGCGCCTGGGCCAAACCACTGTACTCGGTCTTATCCGGGTTGGCGGCGTAGTCCACCACCCGGCGCAGACTGTCCCGCACCGGCCAAATTTTAGTGGTCGCCAGAGGCATCCTCCTTCCGCAGAAGGCTGTCCAGCAGCCCTTCCCGGCAGCGGCGGAACTCATTGGCAAATGCCGGGTCGTATTGCGCCAGCTGATCGGTGAGGTGCTCCAGCCGATCCAGACTGTCAAAGAAGGCTTGGGGCGGATGAAAACGGGGCGTATATCCCAGCGCCCGCTGGCGCAGATATTCCGACAGGGTCAGCCCGCACCGGCCGGCCGCTGTTTGGATTCGATATTTCTCGGCGGGGCTCACCCGCACATTGAGGCCCACGTTTCTTGTTCTCACAGGGCCACCTCCGGGAGCGCGGGGCTTGGGGCTGGCCCCATGTTGGCGAAGTGTTGCCCGGTGGCAACACAAAGCCCATGCTTGTTACCCCCAAGCGCCTGCTGTGACGATGATGACGGTGCTGACGGTGTTTCCGGGATACCCCCGCCGTCCGGGGGTGTGCCGGTTTTATCGTCATCCGCGTCATCACCGTCATACCACAGCCGAAGCTGCCGGGCGCTGGCGGTGCGGCGGCTCTCGCAGTGGATGCCCAGGGGCGCCAGGTCGGTGGGATAAAATTCCACCAGCTTGCGGGTCAGCTGGTTGGGCTGCACATCGACGATACCGGCGGCGGCCAGCAGTTCGGTGGCGGTGCCCTGCCAGCATTTCTGCTGCTTCACAAAGTCGGCCACCGCCCACACACAGGCGGGTACGGCCTTGCAGGCCAGTTCCTCGGAGGTCTCCTCCTGCTCCAACTCCCAGCGGCAGTCCTCCCAGCGCAGGTCCAGGGCGCGGCTCTCCATGTCCCGGCCGGTCACGTGCAGCTGGGCGTTCAGGCTCATTCGCCGGCGACGCAGCACCCAGCTGGTGTCCGCCCCGCCCATCAGGGCCACCGAGCCGGAAATGTCATCAAAGGGGTCGCCGGTCTGGTCCTTGCGCTGGTGGTGCACCAGCAGGATGCCGATGTTGTGCCGGTCGGCCAGGGATTTCAGGGCGCTCATGTCCCGGTAGTCGCAGGCGTAGACGTTGCCGTTGGTATCGCCGGTGCGTACCTTTTGCAGGGTGTCGATGACCACCAGCCCGGTGTCCGGGCGGGCGGTCAGAAACTGCTCGATCTGTTCCTCAAGACCGTGTCCCAGTCCCTCGCAGGCGGTCTGGAAATAGAGGTTGTCTGGCATCTCCTCCTCGCTCAACCGGAACAATCGGTTCTGGATGCGGCTGTATGTATCCTCGAGGCAGAGGTACAGCACTGCCTGGGCGCGGAGTTGCCGCCCCCAGAGTTCACCGCCTTTGGCCAGCTGTAAACACAGCCAGAGGCAGAGCCAGCTTTTGCCGACCTTGCTTCCGCCCGACAGCATGGACAGCCCGCCGGACAACAGGTCGGGAACGAGCCACCGCACTGGCGGCAGCGGGGTGATGGAAAGAGTTCGCGCGTCAATGGGTTCGAATTTCGTCAAAAGCATTTCTCCTTTTCTGTTGGTTTGATTGGATGAGGCGGGACGCGGCCACAGCGGCCCCCAACAGGCCCGCAAAACGGCCTTTACCCCGGCGCTGGGGAAAACGCCCGCACCGCCTGTCAGGCCCCGCACAGGGCGAACACCGGGCGGACAGCGGCGAGGGACGTTTTGCGGCGCGGGAGGGTCAGGAGCCGGCGGCCCGGGTGGCGGGCTGTACGCCGTTCTCCACCACATAGCGGATCACGTTGATCTTGGGAATTTTGTAGGCGTTGCCGAGTTTGAGCCCCCGGATGCTGCCGTCTGCCAGCAGGTCATAGGCCGCGTGGCGGCTGATGCCCAGCATGACCTGCAGCTGGCGCACCGTCACGATGTCGGGATAGTCGGCGAACAACAGTTTGTAAAGGGTTTGGATGTCAATATTCTTCATCGATCACCTGCTCTCAAAAATTTTTCGCGGCACGAAAACGCGCCTGGGCGGATAAACGGACAGCGGACGCCGGCCGGAAGCGGCGGTACCCCTCCTTTCTGTCGGATTGTTTGACGGCGGCCAAGGGTTCCTTATGCAGGGTTCCTTGTTTTGAAGGTGACGGGATTCCAGGGTTCCTTATGTAGGATTCCTTGCGGCGACGGATGGTAGAATTTGCCCGAACAAGGAACCCATCATGTAGGGTTCCTTACCGCGGTGCCTTGGCTGGGAAAAAATCCTCTCATTATATACCAGTAGCTCAGACCCCTGAAAACGCTCACCCCTCCAAAAATAAATTTGGAAGTTTGGCGAATTTGACGGGAAACAATCACAGAAAAAAACCTCTCGTTATATACCAGTAACACGGAGTGCCGCAAACGAACACCTTCCAAGAAAAACTTTAAAAGTTTGGCGAATTTGATGGGGAGGCGGCTACAGAAAAAAGCCCTCTCGTTATATATCAGTAACACGGACCCCCTTCAAAATTTCACTGTTCCAAAAAGGAATTAAGAAATCTGGTAATTTAACGGCAAGTTGGCTGCAGAAAAAGTCCCCTCATTATATACCAGTAGCTCAGACCCCCTCAGAATTTCACCCTTCCAAAAAATTTTCAAAAGTTTGGCGAATCTGACGGAAGTCTGGCCGCAGAACCCCCCATTATATCCTTGTGACACGGATTCCCTCAAAATTTCACTCTTCTAAAAATAAATTCGGAAGTTTGGCAAACTTGACGGGGAGTCAACCACAGAAAAAGTCCCCTCGTTATATATCAGTAACACGGACCCCCGAAAACGAAACACCCCCCAAGAAAAAACGGTAAAGTTTGGCGGTTTTGACGATGCCGCAGATCATGAAAAAAATACCCTCCATCTTATATAAGTTACAAAGACGCCTGAAAACGAAACACCTTCCAAAAAAATAAAAAAAGTTTGGCCATTTTGACGGTTCCGCGCGTCATGAAAAAAATACCCTCTATCTTATTTAAGTTACACAGACCCCTCAAAACGGCCACCCTTCCCCCAAAATTTTAAAAGTTTGGCGAATCTGACGGAAGTCTGGCGGCAGAAAAAATCTCCCCATTATATCCTTGTAACACGGCCCCCTCGAAACGAACACCTTCCAAGAAAAAATGGTAAAGTTTGGCGGTTTTGACGATGCAATGAGCCTTAAAAAAATACCCTCCATCTTATATAAGTTACACAGACCCCTCAAAACGCTCACCCTTCCAAAAATAAATTTGTAAGTTTGGCAATTTTGATATATCTTATGGCCCCCAACGCTTTTCCCGTCCACAAGGAAGCCTAATTAGGCTTCCTTGTCAGGTCGAAAGAGCAAATTGTTAGCAAAAGAGGAAGCCTTATTAGGCTTCCTTTTTCTTTTTGCGGAGATCTGCCAGCGACGCTCGCCAGCTGCGAAATACCCTGAGCACAGTTGCCCGCTGCGGCTATACGAACAGCGCATCGCCGGCCAAAGGAACAGTGCCTGCAGCCCACAAACCTCGCAAAACAGCCATTCCAGCCGCATACCTACTGTCCCAAAGCCCCCGAAGATACAGTTTGTGATACACCCAGCATACAGAGCAAAATGCGCGGCCAAGTCATTGCTGGTCAAGGGTACCCGATGCTTTGTTCGCTCCAGCGGGTAATAGGTCCTCCTTTCCGTGGCCGCGAGGAGGATTGCCGAAAACCGCGTGAGCAGGGCAACAAAAAGAGCCGCATGAATAAAGGCTTCGGAAATAAACCGAACACCCGCTCACACGGCCCTGGTAGTCTTGGCTTTGAAACGCTAGCTCCTAATCACTCGTTGTCTGCTATTCAGTTATGGATTGTCTGTTGGGTATCACTTCTAATCTGTGTTTTTAGAATAACACAAATTCAAGAGTCAAAGCATTTCTGGTATAGGAGTATCATTTGCTATGCTTCCTGAATCCAGTTCATCCCACATTACGTTTCCGGTTTTACCCGGAATATATGAGAGTTTGATGGGGTCCCCCAAATCCAACACTTGTAGTTTACGGTTTATGCTATCTTTGTTTTTAATGGATGCATACGGGAAAGTTCTTTTAATCGGAATTTCATAGATTTGGCCCCAGAGCGATATTGAGACTGTACCGGATAGCATAACACAAAATTCCTGTGTCGTTTCTTTAGTTTCTACAGATTCTTTCAATCGTTGGCTTACTTCAAAATCAACTGAAAATTCTGACCAGCAACTTTCACATCTTTCGCCACGAATTAGACTTGCAATGTAATCAACAGTAGAAATATCATCTTGTTGGATAGGATTAGGGAGGGTGATTTCTTTCTTAAAATATTTTTCAATATCTTCAAGTTTTTCAAAGAAGGCAATGTCCTCAGATATTGAATCAAATATAGGCGAGCAATTAGCAGGTTGCATGTTTCCCGAGGCTAAAATAACTCCATGTTTGAATGAGTACAATTTGATGACCTTAGACTCGGTCATGTCTTTAATTACCTTTGCAATGAATAACTTTTCTTCGGTTTTCCCATTCCACGCTGTGATATGAAAATGAAAAATATTCTTCTTGTCGTTAAACTGAAACTCTACTTTGGCGGGAAACCCCGATTGCTCTTGGTTTGTCACAATATATGTTCCATCATCCAGAATTTCTCTGGTGCGGAGTAACAAATAGTCAATAATTACATGATTATCGCCAAGCATAGAACAAGGAAATGCAGGCGGAAACTTTGGAGGATACAACTGGTATTGTTTCCCAACCTCACGCTCAGCTTCGTGCTGATATGGATCCAACTGATCTCCCAATAATTTTCGCGCTTCCACAACATTTAATATTACCGGAATTTGATGGCGGTACGAATGATTCAAGCAGTTTGCATCGAATTTTTTGATTGCTTTCCCGTCAAGGGTGGCCCTTACGCCAACCTCCAGTTTGGACGCATACTCTTTTGGCATGTTTTTAACCGCCGGGCAGCTGAAGAATTCCTCCCGCCCATCAATGGTCCGAATACCGATCCGATAATAAGGATTCAGAGGATGTAGAGATTCGATTGCACGGATGGCTGCAGTTACATTTTGCTCAACTTCTGCATAGTTGCCTTTTTGCAACAACTCAATATTTCTATCGGCTGACAAGAGCCATTGAGTTCTAATTTCTTGGGCGAGCGTCTCTTTTGTCTTTGTAACGCTTTTTGTAATTATGTCCGTTTGCGCTTTCTGGTGTTCCTCGAGATCATCCACAATTTCCCCGGCGACCAATCGCATTTCGCGAGGAATTTTCTTTTCATAAAAGTGCTTTAGCAAGTCCATTAAAGAGGTTACCATGCGTTCAACTCTATCGATAGAGAGTTTTGTATGTGCCTGAGCATAAACTACCGATTTGCGCAAAATATTTAACCGAGCAGAATTACGTTCTTCCCTGCTACCAAAAAGTCTAGTTTGCATATCCACGATGAGTTCGCTTCGAATATAATCGGCCAGTCCTTCGAAGTCGATTTCTTCTTCCCGGGAAGAAAGTAGGTTCTCTCTTAGCTTTCGGGAAAGGTACTTTTCAAGTCTTTCCTGGAGCTCTTTTTGCTCGTGCACAGACTTGATTTTTCCTTCCAGAACCTTCAGCCCCATATCAAGAACGATATCCCACCATTTTGGCACAATGTTTTCTTCTGTGATACCCATAGATTTATTCCTTTCCTTTTTATAGAGAACGAAATAATCACAATTTTTCCTTGATGAGTCAAGGGCTTTTCAAAAAAGGTTATGTCGCAAGATATATGGATATCTCCCATCGAGCTCCGCGAAAACTTGAGAGTACGCGAATATGCCTATGAGAAATGCTCTTCCACAATTGCATTCAACTGCGCAGCAATCTCAGAAAAATCCCGATACAGGTCAAGGGTTCGGACGCTGATCTTGTTGCCGCTCATCTGATAACTGTTATTCGGCTGGATCGCTTCATCTGCTGTTGCATAGAGCAGCATTCCGGAAACGGTGTGTGGTGTTTTCCCAAAAGAAAATTCCTTGTTTTTGACATAGGTGAAAATCTGGTACAAATTGCCGGAATGAATTGTGTGGACGTCGTACTGAGTCTGCAGTGTATGAGCGTAGTATTTTGCGTCAACGATGAGAACCTTGCTGCCGCAGGTGAGCGTGATATCGCTTTGCATTACTGGCAGCAAGGTGCCTACGCCGTCGTCCAATGCCCATGGGATCTGGGAGGCCCGTGCTGTCACCTGAGGACATTCCTTGGCGTAATATTCAAGAATGAATTTCTCATACAGCCGGTTCATCCGCTGCTCGTCCAGGAAGGATGCCAGCTTGTACTCCCCAGAATCTGTGGTCAGCAACATCCCCTCCAGCACAAGTTGACACAGGCTGATCAGCATGCGGTAGGTATTGTTGTTCCGCTGAAACCGAATGGATGTCCAGTGGATCATGGTAGGATCAACGGGATCCACACCGGAGAAGAACAGCATTTCCTTTTTTAGCTCACCTTTGTATTCCTCTTTTACCCGCCCATGTCGTATCAGCAGCAAGGCGGTTGTCTTGAGGATTTGGTTCAGAAGGTTGTTTTCTGAAAGTTCATCGTACTCACAAGTAAGAACCTTCTTTTGAGCGAGGCGGTTGCAGATCGTGCCGGATATGTCGATTTTGCCGTGGAGAACTGGGGTGTCCTCTTTGCAATTACGGTATTCTCGATATAGCCCTTGTTTCAACTGCCTGCCGATTCCTTTTGCCAGAATGGCTGCAAAGAGATCATGCACATTTTCAAATTTTTCAGTGGCAATCTCCTCATATCCGCCCTGGCGTAACACGGTGAAGGCGTAAGAGAGCATGTAATAGATATTTTTGATGAAGATACTCTTGTCTTTTGTCATTGGAATACACCTTGCAGAAGGCTCTCCCAGCGGCGGAATTTCGTCTCATCATCGAACCAGTATTCCTGCAGCATAGGGAGAATATCGAAGTCTACAATCGAATGAAGCCATTCGTCGGTGCAGCTCTTGCAATCGCAGAAGTAGCTATGGCCGATACAGAAGCCCCGTCCCAGCGACTTGTCGAGGGCAATCTCCCGATTCAGATCCTTTACCTTGACGATCAGCTCATTCAGGGTTTCATTGTTCAGACTGTTTTGGTATTGGACAAATCCCTCAGTGTCAAAGCCTGGCTCCATTTCAAAGAAGCTGAAACGACGCCGTAGCGCATAGTCGATCATTGCAAGGCTGCGGTCTGCCGTGTTCATCATGCCAATGATATACAGGTTGCGTGGCACTGAAAAAGGCAGCCCATTATAGGCCAGAGTCGCTTTTGTACCCCGGTAGCTTTTTTCGATCAGCATGAGCAGTTCGCCAAATATTTTGCTCATATTGCCGCGGTTGATTTCATCAATAAGAAAGAAGAAATCCTTGTCTGGCTGGTTCGAAGCCTGCTGGCAGAAGCGGTAGAAAATCCCATATTTCAACTCGAACCCATTTTCCACCGGCTTATATCCCATTATGAAGTCCTCATAAGAGTAGTTTTGATGGAACTGCACAAACTCGATGCGGCTGTCATCCTTTTCTCCCATCATCGACCAGGCGAGGCGGCGTGCAGCAAAGGTTTTTCCCACACCAGGGGCCCCCTGCAAAATGAGGTTCTGCTTATTCTTGAGGACAGCTACAAGACTGTCATACCGGGTTTCGCTCATGTACACATCGCGCAGGAAATCATCCTTTGTATAGGCGTCGGTGGGCTTTGTCGGCGCTATGGGGTTTTCCTCACGGATCAGGTCGAGAATGAAGTCGTATTCTCCTTTGGTGAGTTTGAACAGGCTGCCCTGGGCATTCTGGAAGTACTCCATCTGTTCCAATTCCGGGCACTCTTTCAAAGTTGCATAATCAATGGGAGAAGCGAGTCCTTCTACTTTTTCGAAGTACAGCTTTTCCCCATCCTGTTCTGTGCTGACACGGGCAAGGGCGACAATCTGTTTGACGGGGTTGGACTCGTAACCGATGACCAGGTCACCGGCTTTTGCGTCCAGAAAATTTTGAAAGATTCGACGCTTATTACCATTGTCGTTATACAGGGTATAGGCTTGTACCTGACCGACGGCAATGTTGGAGAAGCTCCAGATTTTCGGATTGGCGTTCAGCCACCAATAGCCACGGCTTTCCTCGCCGGGAGCCGTAGGAGCATAGAGCGCAATGCCGCTCAAATCCTCTTTGTCGAGCGCCGCAGACAGTTCATCCCGCAATTTCCAAACAAAACTGCCGTCTTCCTCTTTCCAGGCATTACGGCCCGTATAAAGCACAGGCCACCATTGCGGAGAGCCATCGTCTCTTTTGGCCGGAGAAATCCCTGTGGATTCACAGACTTTCCTTGCAAGCGCAACAGAGCCAGAATTATAGAAGTTCTTTGTTTCACCATATTTTACAGCCAGCTGTGTACAGGACGCCGCTCCACCGTAGTCTTTCATGCGTTTCATAATTTCAAGTGCATTGGTGGTAAAGACAGACTTGTCCTTCAGCAATCGACTCCAATCGTCAACGGAAAGCCCCGGATCATATTCTGTCCCATACCAACCGTCGGTATCCCCCGCGCCGGAGTCCTTCTGCGAGTAGTATCGGCTGATATAGAAACCCACATCAATGGTCAGCGTTTTGAGTTCCGGATCGGGATAGCAGGCATCCGTGAGCTGTGACTGCAGCAGATTCACCAGCTCTGTGTCGGCTTTCAATGCAGCGCTGATCTCATCGTACATTTTAAGGAAGTTCCGGACATTATCTGCATAGGCACCCTTCTTAAAATGGTAATCCGCCTCGAGCACGTCTGCCACAGTTTTGATCTCGCTGAATTTGTAGATGTAGTATTTGTCGGGGTACCGAAGCCACAGATAGGTACTGATTGTGTTTTCGTATTGATAGTGCTGTGCGGCGCCATTCCCGTATTTTTCCAGAAGCACTGTGGATTGGAACTTAAAGGCTTCCATTCGCTCAAAAACATCTTTGCTTTCGTCAAACAGGGCGACGAACATAGAGCGAACTTCTTCCGGTGCAGCCTTGGCAAACAGAACGATCATTCCCTTGGGGAAGTAGTTGGCGGAAGACAGCAGATTGTAGGTCTTGTCCAGCGCACGGTTCAGCATTTCCGCGAAATCGGGAGCACTCACATCCCAATTATCCTGGAACCATTTTACAGCTACCCATTTGTATTTTTCCTCGTCCCATATTTGGGAGACAAAATTCTGCTTGTATTTTGCCAGTGCATCCTTCAAACGGAATTGTTCAATCATGGATATGCCTCCTTATGCATCGCGCAGACTTTTATAGATTTCACCCGAGAACCATGACCTGACATTTCGTTTCGGCAATACTTTGCACTCCGTCAGGCAAAGAAAAATAGCGCAAGATTATAGCTGGATGTATCCCCTTCCGTTTTTGGCGATGCCGGCCCATTCTAGAACAGCAGCCAACACAAACACCGGGTCAAAGCAGGACTCGCCGGACTTCTTGCCAAAGTAGTGAATCGCAATGGCACCTACGACTGTGTCCGCCGTGCAACGGCCGCGGCCGACTTTATCCTCGGGGCCGCGGGAATTTCCCTTGCGGGCCTTTCCCTGCGGAGAGTGCTGCAGCAGTTCCGCAATCACATCAAAAACGGATAGCCCGTACCGGAATCCGTTTAGCTTGTCGCTGGTAATGGCACGCTCCTTGTCCACGAGCATGATGGTGCAGGGCTCACCTCTTTGAAGAGGGATAACGGCGGTGCCGCCGCTTGCCAAGAGCTTTTCGCGCACGATGTCGGACGCCTTTTCGCCGGAAGTCAGCATTACATTTTTCCTCCTTTGATTACAGTTCAGCCGCCTCAAACTCATGGAACAAGAAGTGCATTTTTTCAATTCGCTTGTTGATGTGCCAGTGCCCGCAATACCAGGCGTCGCAGGTCAGGCGGTCGTCGATGGTATCCAGCCACCGCTCGGTAGAGGCGTCCACGCTGCTCTGGTCGATGCCGGGCAGGAAGGCTTCCACCGGCTCGTACTTAAAGGGGCAGGTGTGGCTCAGCACCACCGGAACCTGCCAGCTCCGGGCGGCCAGCACCTGCTCCACCTTGGCTTTGGTGGCTTCGTCGGGCTGTTCGTCCTCCCACCAGCGGAAGCCCCGCATCAGGCGGTAGTACTTGTCCACACTGTAGGCGCCTCCGATCACCAGATGATCCCGCCCTTCCAACGTGTAGACCTCACCGTCTACGGCAAATAGGATATGGGGGTATTCCGGCTGCGCATATACCTGGCCGCCGTTCCAATCCCGCAGCCCATACCCGGGCACATGGACAGGCCGGCACTCGTGGTTGCCGTGAATGCACAAAACCGTGGGGCCGCAGGCATTGAGCTGCTCCTTGACGTATATATCCCGTTTGTTCAGATAGTAGTTGGCCCCCACATCGCCCAGGATCACCAGGGTGTCGGCGGGCTGCAGCCGCATTTGCCGGCAGAACTTCACGATATCTGCCACATCGCCGTGTGGATCGCCTGTGTAGAAAACCATACCACTCACTCCTGTCACCCCGGCACAGCAGGGGCCATACCGGCATTATGGACAATTCAGAAACAAAGGGACTGCAAGTCCAAAGCACGAAAAATCAAGAAAAGTGTGATTGCAACACACGAAAACCCTTATAAAAATGTGATTTTGTGCCAGAGGGTTCTAGAAAAATCGAGAAGACTGCAAAACAGAACCTGTTTACCCTGCCACAAGATAGATCTTCTTGTCGTCAAAGCAAATCTCGTTTGTTTTCCCGTAGATCTGAATGAGATCGTTCATCTTTTCCGCAAAGACGCCGACGCCCGGATTGCTGAGTTCGGCAAAGGCCCCGACGGTCTTTTTCTCAAGTTGAACCACATTCTCGCGCATCTGCTGCCCGCTGCCCTGCAAAAACTCATCCACGGGGCCTTGGCTGACTACCGGTATGCGCTCGATCGCCTTGCCCACCGCCTTGCTGGCCGTTCCAAGGCCTTTCAGAAGGTTTGCCTCCAGGGAAGTATCGCTCAACTTCTCTAAGTATACCGAGCATTGCCCGAAGATGTCCCGGTATGCCGCGGACATGCTTTCGATCTCATCTCGGGCGCAGCGGATGTTTTCCTCCTTGAAATCGCCGCTCAGCAGGATCTCGATAAAGGACGCCAGGGCAAAGATATACAGGGAAAGCCTGTAATACCGGAATTTCCGAAGCAGATCGTTCAGTGCGGTGCTTACCTGCCCGTGGGAAAAGAGCAGCTTTTTGGAGTTCAGGGCCTCCGTGACCTTTTTCTGATACAAATTGATGTGCTTGCGAGCAGTCCGCTCAATATCCAGCACAAGCTTGTGGTTGCTGGCAACAAAGTGTTCGTTGTCCCAACTGAACTTGTACTTTTTGATGATGGAAGACAAAGTCTCTAAATCTGCCTCGATCTCGGATTCTTTTTCAATTTCCAGGAAGGAGAGGATCTGCCGTTCCATCTCTTCAATGCTGCCCAGCTTTTGCTCGATGGAAAACAACGCGACCGCAATCATAACGGTGGCTGGATCGATGGGCATGATTGTCGTGGAGCTCGCTGGAGCGAAACCGGCGGCCTGAAGTTGTGCGAACTTGGAGGTGCCCTGCGCGGTTTTGAATGCGCCCCAGAAGTTCCCGTTTTTGGCGACCTTCAGTGCGTCCCCGACACCAGCGTTTGCCAGCCGGTAAAGCCCATCCGCGTGGACGATGGTCGTCTGTGTCACCGTTCGGAACGCAGGCAGAAGCGAGGCAACGCCCGCCCCCAAGGTCGCCAGCTCCGCAATCGGCATACTGATGACCGGCTTGTCCGCAATGCGGGCCCTCGTGTCCAGGAGAATGCCGTCGGTGATCCCGGCCAGGTCGTCACCGCTGCTGTTTTGAGGCTGCATTTGATTTTCACCATTCAAGTCGTCGGTCTTTTTCATAATGATCCTCCATTCAAGCTACCGCCCAGACTGCAGACGTTTAATCATACATGGTGGATGAATGCCTTCTTCGTTTGCGAGAAAAATGAGAAGTTTTTTGCTGGGTTCGTTTTATTCATTATAGCAGAGAATAGGTACTATATTTCGGAAAATCAAAATTTATAATGCACACCACTGGGATTTCTTCCTTCAACGACGTTGAATTTCACATGCGCAGTAAAATTAAAGGCATCGCGGCAATTTTTTAGAGGGGTTTATAGAAGTTTACAGGCGTTTCTGATATACTTTGAAATAGAATCGTGCGATTTTTCCAAATCAAAAAGAACATGAGGTACGATATGGCTATCCGCTATAAAAAACTGTTTAAGCTGCTCATTGATCGAGATCTTAAAAAGAAAGATCTGCGGGATATGACAGGCATCAGCTATGCCACGCTGCAAAAATTGGAGCGCGGCGAAAATGTGATGACGGATGTTCTGAACACCATCTGTCTTGCCTTGCATTGCAAAATAGAGGATATTGCTGAGGTCGTTCCCGATGAACAGGACGTTGAAACAACGCCTGGATCCAGCGTGCAGCAATCCGCAGGAGGAAAATCGAAAATATGATACCGCAGAACAAGAAAGCGCTCAAAGAGGCGAGTCCATATACCGGCGTCATCACACGGGAACAGTTCCTTTTTTATGAGATGCGCACGACTGCACGGCTGGTGGAAGAGAAGCTGACGGACGCTGAAATAGCAGACCGGATATGCAACGAGAATCTGTTTCAGTACCCCACGGAAAAGTCGGTGCGTCAAATGGCGTTCACCTGCATCCGACGCTTGAAGGCACTGGACGACCCGGTATTAGTGTCCGCTGTTGCAGCCCAACCAAGTGACGTTGCAAAACAGATCTGTCTTTACGCGATGATGAAGCAGTATCGGCTGGTTTGGGATTTTATGGTGACAGTCATCGGTGAGAAATACCGTTTAAGGGACTTATCTTTTGGTAAAATCGATTTAAATACATTCTTCATGCGCCTGCAAGAACAGGATGACTGGGTCGCCGCATGGAGCGAGGCTACGATCACGAAAATCAAGCAGGTGCTGACAAGGGTGCTTGTGGAAAACGAATACCTGGACAGTTTGACTTCTGATCACCTGAACCCGGTTCTGATCTACCCCATTTTGGAAAATGCGATTCGGGACAAGGGCGATGACAGAGCACTGGCTGCATTCAATTGTTTTTCATAAAGGAGAGCTTCGGGCATGAGCAAACTAAAGGAGCGGCTGGACCTGCTGCGGGCTGAGATTCAAAAGGATGACTTCCTGAACGGGAAAGGCCTCAGCAACGAAGTCAATATCCGAATCTTCTGCTACGATGCAGCAGAGGAAATGACGGTGACCCATTTTCTCGGGCAGCTGCGCACGGACACCTCCCTGCGCTGCCGGCTTATCGAGTGCAATCTGTACAAGACGTTTCTTTCGATTTGTGACGACCTGGGTATCACTGAGGAGATTCCTGAAATGGAAAAATGTGACGGGAGCGATTACCTCTTGGAACAGTTTCACTCCTCAATTGGTGTAGATGATTTTGTCCGAAAGATCCAGTATGCGCCCCATCGGCGTGGCGAAGATGTTTTGATGCTGACCGGTGTGGGTGATGTGTTCCCGTTTATGCGGGTGCATACCCTGCTGGAAGCCATGCAGCCTCACTTTTCGGATATACCCGTTTTGGTGATGTATCCCGGCGAGTTTGATCGTCATTTTTTGAAGTTGTTCGGCAGATTGGAACCCAACGATTATTACAGGGCATTTAATTTGTTCACTGAGGAGGGCATGAAGCCATGATGATTCGGGATATGTTTGCCGAGGATATCAACCGACCAATCAACGGCGTGATCAAGGTCGACCAGGACGCGGAGGACGTGATCGAGCAGGAAGTTCGGGAATATGTCATTACCAGGGAATTGAAGAGGCATTTCATTTCCTTTTTCAACTATTACAGTGATGCCTTTGAAAAGCCCACCGCTGACATCGGCGTATGGATTTCCGGCTTCTTTGGAAGTGGTAAATCTCACTTTCTGAAAATGCTGTCCTATATTCTGGAAAACAAGTCGGTAAACGGAGTGTCCACAGTTGAGCGTTTCCGGCAGAAGTTTGCGGACGATCCCGCCACCTTCATGCTGATCGACCGTGCTACCCGTGGCAAGACCGAAACCATCCTGTTCAATATCGACATTGAAGGCTCGATCAACAAAGACAAGACCGCTGTGCTGCGGGTTTTTGCCAAAGTGTTTTACAACCATCTGGGCTTTTACGGCGATAATCTGAAGGTAGCCATGCTGGAACAATACATTGAACAGCTTGGCAAAACCGAAGAATTCCGGCGCGTTTTTGAGGCAAAGAAGGGCAAACCTTGGGAAGAGCAGCGGAAAGTCTTCGCCTTCAACGGCAAATATATTGTGCCCACCCTGATGGAAGTGCTGGACATCAGCGAGGAGGATGCCCAGCACTGGTTTAATGACAAGACGGCGGTGGAGTTTTCTATTGCGCAGCTGGTAGAGGACATCAAAGCCTATGTGAATAAGCAGCCGGAGAACTTCCGCCTGCTGTTCATGATCGATGAGGTGGGCCAGTATGTGGGCACCGACACCGATATGCTGCTGAACCTGCAATCGCTGACCGAGAAGATCGGCAGTGAGTGTGGCGGCAAGGTATGGGTCGTCTGCACCGGCCAGGAGGCAATCGACGAGATCATCAAGGTCCGTGCTGACGAGTTTTCCCGCATCCAGGCCCGCTTCAAAACACGGCTCAGCCTGTCCTCCTCCTCGGTGGATGAGGTCATCCAAAAGCGCGTTCTTGCCAAAAAACCGGAAGCGGAAAAACTGCTGGAGGGCGTTTACCAGGAGAATGACTCTGTGCTCCGCAATTTGTTCAGCTTCGCCGGCTCTGTTTTGGATATAAAAGGATATGGGGGCGCCAATGAGTTCGCGGAGAACTTCCCCTTTGTGCCCTATCAGTTCATCATCATGCAGAAGGTGTTTGCCGAGATCCGCAAACATGGCAATTCCGGCAAACATCTGTCCGGCGGCGAGCGGTCGATGCTCTCCGGCTTCCAGGAGGCAGCCCAGAAGATCCAGCAGCGGGACGAGTATGCCCTGGTGCCGTTCTTCCGCTTTTATGACACGGTCCATGGCTTTCTGGACAGTTCCATCCGCCGTGTGATCGAGCGCTGCCAGAATGCCGCGAACAGCGGTCTGGGCGTTGAACCGCAGGACGTGGATGTGCTTAAGCTGCTGTATCTGATCCGCTATGTGGACGATGTTCCGGCCAATGTGGACAACATCGTGATCCTGATGGCGGATGATATTCGCACAGATAAAATCGTCCTTCGGGAAAAGGTGGCCGAATCTCTGGGACGCCTGATGAGCCAGAACTACATCGGGCGGTCGGGCGACATTTACAACTTCCTCACCGACGAGGAACAAGACGTTCAGCGGGACATCCAGAACACGGTTGTGGATACGGCGTCCATCGTGGAGCGCATTGCCCAGATGATTTATGCCGACATCTACCAGACCAAAAAGTTCCGCCGTGATAAATATGACTTCGACTTTGACAAAATGGTGGACGGCGTTACCACCGGCGCTGTGACCGGCGGGATGAAGCTTCGCTTTTTGACCGTTGCCACCGACGCCATCGAGAAGTCCGAACTGCGCTTGATGACGGAATCTCACGGGCAGGCCATTGTGGTGCTTTCCGGCTCCTCTTACTATGAGTCGCTGGAGAGCGCCATGAAGATCCGCAAGTTTGTAAAGCAGCGGAATGTGGCCCAGCTTCCCAAATCCATGCAGGATATCATCCGCGACCAGCAGGATGAGGCTACCCGCTATGAGCAGTCCGCCATGGAGGATCTGAAGCAGGCCATTGTCAATGCGGCCTACTATGTGGACGGCGAACACATCGAGATCCGGGGCGGCGACGCTAAATCCCGTATCGACCAGGCGCTGGATTATCTGGTCACCCACGTTTACAGCGAACTGGATCTGATCACAAAGAACATGACCACCGATGAAGATGTTGCGGAGATCCTGACCGGGAATTTCTTCCCTGGCGCGGAGCCGAACCGGGATGCGGCCGCCAAGGTGGAAGAATTTCTGGTGGTGCAGGACCGCACCAAACTGCCCACCTCTATGTACGATGTGCAAAGCCGGTATCAGGGAATTCCCTATGGCTGGCGGGAGATCGACATTGCCGCCGTGGTGGCGCTGCTCATCAACCAGCAGAAGGTGACCATCAAGTACGGCGGCGCAACCATCCAGCCGAACGATCCCAAGCTGCCGGATATGCTGCGGAAAAAGAACGAGATCGGCAAAACCAGCATCTCCATCCGGCAGGCGGTGACCGCCGTCAAGATGAAAGCGGTGAAGGAGCTGCTGCGGGAATTCTTTGATGTGATGGACGTCCCCGATGATGAGGACGGTCTGGTCGCCTACATCGTCAAAAAGTTTGAAGAGCTGCAACTTCATTATGCGGATTTGAACCAGCGGTATACCACCGGGCGCAAGTATCCTGACCAGGACAAGGTGCGGCAGGCAATGCAGTTGACTGCCGATGTCCTCTCCCAGAAAAAAGACAACATCGCGCTCATCGACCGGGTACTGAAACTGGAGGATCAGCTGTTTGACAGCAAGGAAGACCTCCAGGCTGTGGAGGGCTTCTTCAAAAACCAGGTGCAGGTGTTTGATGCGGCGGCTCAGATGGAAGAGGACCTGCGCAACGACCTGGATTATCTCTCCCGGGAACCGGCAGCCAACGATGCGCTGAACAAGATCCGGCTGATCGTCGCCGTGCAGGGCGGGTTCAGCTATCAGAAGATTCCTGAACTGAACGGCCTGATGGCTATGGTCCGGGAAGGCCATGGCCGCTTGCTGGATGCCAAACGGACGGAAGTGGGCGACATGATCACCCAGTGCATGGGTGCGGTACATCAGGCCGCGAACGGTGATCTCAAGGCAAAAGACCTGGTCGCACGGGCGGATGAATTCTACACCCAGCAAAAGCAAAAGGTCCGGGATTACCAGAGCCTGGCCCTGCTGGACGGTCTGATTCCGCCCATGCTCCAGTACAAGGACGACACGGTGGAACGTCTGGAGACATTGCTGGCGCCCCCGCCGCCGCCCAAGCCTCCGGTTCCGCCTGTGGATGGCGGTCCTGCGCCGACCGCCAAAAAGGTGATCCGGCCCTACAACCGCTCCATCATCTTCCCGGCAAAACAGCTGGAGACGATGGAGGATGTGGACGACTATGTGGAGAAGATCCGGGAACAGCTCAAGCAGCTTTTGAAAAACTGTGACGGTATCCAGCTGAAATAAAGCGAGGAATGAAGGATGGACAAAAACGCGATAAAGAAATATGCGGTCTGGGCCCGGCGGGAGCTGATCTCCCGGGTCAGTCAGCGAGCGGCGTATTACGGAATTACAGAGGATTGGGATGGTGACACGACGGCGGAGATCGTCATGGGCCGCGTTCTGTCCGCCGAGGAAAAGACCCAGCGGCAGGCGCTTGGTACTCAGATTCGGCAGAAGGGCTACCAGCAGGTAATGGAAGAAGTGGCCTATACCTGGTTCAACCGCTTTATCGCTTTGCGCTTCATGGAGGTAAACGGGTATCTGCCCTCCCATGTGCGGGTGTTCACCGACGAGGCCAACCAGTTCAAGCCTCAGATTCTGGCCGAAGCCATCCACATGGAGCTGGATGGTCTGGATATGCAGAAGGTCTATGCCTTCAAGAACGCAAATGACGATGATGGACTGTTCAAGTATATGATTATCGTCCAGTGCAACGCACTTTCCGCCATCCTGCCCGGCATGTTCCAGCAAATCTCCGACTACACCGAGCTGCTTTTCCCGGATAACCTGCTGCGGGAGGGCAGTGTTCTCCAGCAGATGATCAAGCTGATTCCCGAGGAGGACTGGAAGGATGCGGTGCAGATCATCGGCTGGCTGTACCAGTATTACAACACAGAGCTGAATGAACTAGTTTATGATGGCTCCATGTCCAAAGCGCGGATTACCAAAGAATTACTTCCAGCGGCGACCACGATTTATACGCCGGACTGGGCCGTTCGCTATATGGTGGAGAACTCCCTGGGCCGCCTGTGGGTGGAGGGCCACCCCAACGACGAGCTGAAAGCCACCTGGAAGTATTATCTGGAGGAAGCTGAACAGGAGCCGGATGTGCAGGTGCAACTGGCCGAGATACGCAAAGAGTATGCCGCCATGACCCCGGAGCAGATTAAGTGCATTGACCCCTGCTGCGGCTCCGGCCATATTCTGGTTTATCTCTTCGATGTTCTCATGCAGATCTATGAGAGCTACGGCTATACCACCCGAGAGGCGGTAGCCAGCATCGTTCAGAATAACCTCTATGGTCTGGACATTGACGACCGCGCCGCCCAGCTGGCCTATTTCGCGGTGATGATGAAGGCCCGCCAGTACGACCGGCGGTTTTTCAGCCGAGACATTCACCCCAATGTGTATGCTATCCAGAATAGCGAACCCTTGTCCCATGAGGCGTGGGAATTCATGGGTGAAGAAGAGGAGATTGCCCGCCGCCTGTGGGATTCCTTTGCAGATGCCAAAGAATACGGCAGCCTGGTACAGCCAAATGTCACGTTGGAAGAATTGGAAAGACTGAAAAAACGGGTCATTGAGGTCGACCACATGGTCAGTTATGGCAATCTCTTCACCGACGCCATAAGCTTTGAGGTGTTGCGTACCTTTTGGCCGCTGATGGATTTGACTACAGCGTTGGTGCAAAAATACGACGTGGTGGTGACTAATCCGCCTTATTTGGGTAGTAGCCGTTTTTCTCCGATGCTCGATAAGTTTGTAAAGGAAAACTATCCAGATGTCAAAAATGATCTAAGCATGGTCATGTATAAGCATGCACTTGCCGACTTAGCAAAACCGAACAGGTACACCGCATTTATAACGACGTCTTCTTGGATGTTCCTCTCCGGCTTTGAAAAACTCCGTAAATTTGTTGACTCCACAGCAGCAATTACAAGTCTCGTCGATTTCGGCACGGAATTGTTCGATGGAAAGGTAGGGCATAATCCGATTGTATCGTGGGTCACATACAGCGCCAATTTAGATTACAAAATGACTGCGGTTCGTTTGGTGGAATACTGTTATGCTCGCAGAGACGAAAAAGAACCGGAATTCTTTAATCGAAGAAATCGCTATACTGCCCAACAGTCCAACTTCTCCAAAATTCCGGGAAGCCCTGTGGCATACTGGGTAAGTAAAAATGTTCAATGTGCGTACCGACTTGGTGAAAAGATAAATTCAATAGCAACTGTTTTTGAAGGCCTAAAGACGAGGGACAACGAAAGATTTCTTCGTTTGTGGTTTGAGGTAAACAACACAAAATGGGTTCATTATGCAAAAGGTGGACCTTTTAGAAGATGGTACGGAAATGGAGAGTATGTAGTAAACTGGGGGATAAACGGAGAAGAAGTAAGAAATTTTAAAAAATCAAGTGGGGCAAATTTTGAATATTACTTTGAACCGACAGTAACCTATTCCGCATTAACTTCTTATAAGTTTTCCGGAAGATACATTGATAATATGATTTTTGGAGGTGGCGGAGGGGGAATAACAAACAGCAATAATATACTTTTAATTCTAGCTTATGTAAATACGGTGGTTTTCCATTACTTTATGAATCTACTCAGTCAAACACTCAATTTTGAAGTGGGTCAAATTGGCAACCAAAGATTGTTGATTTCTGAAACATTGCAAAATGGAATTGAGGAGATTGTAAAAAAGAATATCAGTATGTCTAAAATCGACTGGGATTCCTTTGAAACCTCTTGGGATTTTAAAACACATCCTTTGATATAAAGAAGAGCAAAATATAAAAATAATGAGGAATTTCTGTATGTATACTGATATGATTTCAATCGTATTATCATTCTTGGCAGTAGCGTTTTCATTAGTTACCTTTTTTGACGAGCGCAAACGAAACCGAAGTGAAGCAACCATTCACGCATTTGATGAATTGCAAGACCTTGTGTTTTCTACAGAGAATTATTCTTCTCTAGTTTCAAATGCAATAGATGAGTACAATAGCGACCAACAGAACAAGGCATGGCAGTTCGCAACAAATTATCTATCACGAATTGAGCATTTTTGCGTTGGAGTCCAACTTAAAACCTACGACATTGATACGTTAAATAAACTGGCTGGCGGCTTTATGATTGAACAGTATTCGTACTGGATTCCGGTTATTGATATAAAGCGGACAAAAGATGCTAACCAAAAAATGAAGCATTATGATGAGTTCGAGGCTGTAGCTAAAAAATTATGTAAAATCAGAGGAGAAAAATGGGAACACTAATTGCCGATAAATTTGCCACCTGGCAAGCTGAGTGTGAAGCCCGGTTCCAGCAACTGAAAGCCAACGAGGAGAAGCTGAACCGCATCTTTATTGACATCTATGGCTTGCAGGATGAGCTGACGCCAGAAGTGGCCGACAAGGATGTCACCGTACATAGAATTTTCAACACAAAGGATGACGTTCCCGAGTCCATGAAGGGCAGCAGCTATGTGCGCACTCTCCGGGACGAAATTGTCTCTCTGATCTCCTACGCCGTGGGCTGTATGTTTGGCCGCTACTCTCTGGATATGGAGGGTCTGGCCTATGCCGGCGGCGAGTGGGATGCCGGCAAATACACCACTTTCCCCGCGGACAAGGACAACATCCTGCCCATCTGCGACGATGAGTATTTCGAGGACGACATCGTGGGCCGGTTTGTCAAGTTCATCGAGACGGTCTACGGCAGTGACACGCTGGAAGAAAACCTCAAATTCATTGCCGATGCCCTGGGCGGCAAAGGCACGCCCCGTGATGTGATCCGCAGCTATTTCCTCGATGACTTCTACGCCGACCACTGCAAGACCTACCAGAAGCGGCCCATCTACTGGCTCTTTGACAGTGGCAAGAAAAACGGCTTCAAGGCGCTCATCTATATGCATCGCTATCAGCCGGATACCATCGCCCGCATCCGCACCGACTATGTCCACGAGCAGCAAAGCCGCTACCGCACCGCCATTGCTGACCTGGAGTCCCGCATTGCGTCAGCATCTACCACCGAACGGGTGAAGCTGAATAAGCAACTGAAAACATTGCAGGAGCAGGACGCCGAGCTGCGCACCTACGAGGAAAAGATCCACCATCTGGCCGACCAGATGATCTCCATCGACCTGGACGACGGCGTCAAGGTAAACTATGCCAAATTCCAGGATGTGTTGGCAAAAATCAAGTGAGGGGGGTAATGTCCTGTGAACGACGAATTTCACATGACCATTTCGATACCTGCCGATGATGAAGGATATGTCCTCTTGCAGTGCAAACATTGTGGGACATTTTTTAAGGCAACTCCCTTTGATATAGAGGATGATGGAGTGCTGCATATATTCTGCCCCAGCTGTGGATTAATCAGCGAT
>JABLTR010023980.1_pt1 | contig 24705 bp, 17 predicted proteins | sample 7160071 | NCBI WGS metagenome assembly JABLTR01 (sample SAMN14651230, study PRJNA627086) | human gut metagenome | isolation source: feces | host: Homo sapiens | reverse complement strand
CCGGTCTTGACCTTCTCCATCTTGCCGATGGCGCCGATGTCGCCGCAGGAGAGCTCCTTGACCTCCTCGGCCTTCTTGCCCCGCATCTGATACAGGCGGCCCAGCTTCTCGGTGTTGCCGGTGCTGGAGTCCACCAGGGACAGATCGGAGGTGATGTTGCCGGAGAGAACCTTGATGAAGGAGTACTTGCCGTACTGGTCGGAGACGGTCTTAAACACGAAGGCGCAGGGCACGCCGCCGGGAGCAACCGCGAACTCCTCCTTGGTGCCGTCGGGAGCAACGCCCTTACGCATATTGCCCTCGGCGGGGTTGGGCATGAGCTCCACGATGTTATCCATGAGCATCAGGGAGCCCATGGTGTTCACGGCGGAGCCGCACAGCACGGGGAACAGGGACAGCTCCCGCACGCCCTGGCGCAGGCCCTGGATCATTTCCACGTAAGTAAAGTCCTCGCCGGAGAAGAACTTGTCCATGAACTCCTCGCTGGTCTCGGCCACGGACTCCTTCAGGGCGTCGTTGAACTCGGTGATGACCTCTTCCTTGCCCTCGGGGATGTCGATCTCCACGCGCTTGCCGTTCTGCATCTCGTAGGCGCGCTTGTTGAGCACGTCGATGATGCCTGTGACCTTCTTGTTCTCGTCCCAGATGGGCACCACCACGGGAGCGATCTTGTTGCCGAAGCGCTCACGCAGGGCCTCGAAGGTGGCGTTGTAGTCGGAATTCTCCTCGTCGGTCTTGGAGATGTAGATAAAGCGGGGCATGTCCCGCTCCTCGCAGTACTTCCACGCCTTCTCCAGGCCCACGGAGATACCGTCCTTGGCGGAGCAGACGATGATGGCCGCGTCGGCCACGGTCAAAGCCTCCATCACCTCGCCGGCAAAGTCAAAGCCGCCCGGGGTGTCCAGCACGTTGATCTTACAGCCCTTGTATTCCAGGGGGGCCACGGAGGTGGAGATGGAAATCTGACGCTTGGTCTCCTCGGGGTCGTAGTCACAGACGGTGTTGCCGTCCACGGACTTGCCCATGCGGTCGATGGCGCCGGTCATATAGAGCAGGCTCTCTGCCAAAGCGGTCTTTCCGCTTCCGCCGTGACCCAGCAAGCAGACGTTGCGAATGTTTTGTACAGAATAGCTCATGTCGATTCCACTCCTTAAGTTTCAAGCATCCATGTCATATATCTGCCCAAATTGACGGGACCGATATAGTACAATCTGTTGGGTATTATATCTTAAAAAATGGTTTCTGGCAACTGTTTTTTTGGCGCATAGCACACCGCCGCCCCCGTGTCCGCCGGTCTTGACGTCCTGTTTTTCGTGAAAAGTGCCCAATTTTAGTAAAAACACACAAATCCAACTACAAAACAAAAAAAGCCCCGGATTTCTCCGGGGCTTTCCGTTCCAATTTTTTCTTGTCTCAGCCGCCCAATACCACCCGGCACTGGCTGCTCCAGGGGCGGGCGGGGACCTCCACCTGCTCCCCGGCGTCCTCCAGGGCCTTTATGATTTGCTCCAGGACGGAGGCGTCCACCAGGCAGGAGACCTGGCCGTTTTCCTCCACCTGCCACTCATCCAGGGCGGGCAGCAGGGCCCCCACCGACTCGGGCAGGGCGTCCAGTACAAAGACGGTCTGGGTGTTGGCCGCCGCGGTGTAGGCGTCCGACTGGGGAGAGCGCTCCTGGCTGGGCACCTCCTGCTGGGCCTGGCCGCTCTGGACGGCGGGGCTGTCCTGTTTGGGCTCCTGCTGGGGCTGCTCCTGAGCGGGCTCCTGCTGGGGCTGCTCCTGAGCGGGCTCCTGCTGGGGCAGGTCCCGGGTCTGCTGTTCCTGCTGGGGAACGCTGTCCGACTGGGGAAGCTCCTCCTGCTGGGGAACGCTGTCCGACTGGGGAAGCTCCTCCTGCTGGGGGGTCTCCTCCTGCTGGACGTTCTCCTGTCCCCGGTTGGCGGGGGCGGGCTGGGACTGGGAGGTGCCGCTCTGCTGGCCGGGCACCTGGCTGCTTCCGGACAACAGGCCGGGGTTGAAAGCGTACAGGCCCAGGCAGATGACGGCGCAGGCGGCAAGGCCGCCCACCGTGCGGAACCAGGGCCGCAGTCCCAGGGGCACCGGCTTCTTCTCCCGGCGGATGGCCGCCATCACCGAGGGGGCCAGGGTGTCCGGGGCGGGGGTCTCTTCCAGCTCTCCCATGAGCTGGTGCAGTTCCGTCAGCTCCCGGGCCAGGGCCCGGCACTGGGGGCAGGCTGCCAGGTGTTCCTCCAGGGCGGTCTGCTCCTGAGCGGTCAGGTCGCCGTCCAGCCCGCGGCTGATCTGCTCCAGGCTGTCTTCACAGTTCCACAGGGCCATGGCGGTCACCTTCCTTTCTTGCCTTTGCCCGGTTCTTCTATTGGGGTAGACGCTTCCGGGGCAAAAAAGTTCCCCTTGGCGGTAAGAATTTTTTTCAGGGCCAGACGGGCCCGGGCAATGCGGGATTTTACCGTCCCCGGGTCCAGGTCCAGAGCCTGGCCGATCTCCTGATAGGACAGCCCCTGCAGCTCCCGCAGCACCAGCACCTGGCGGTGGGGGTCGGAGAGGGATTGCAGCCCCTCCTCCACCGCCCGCCTGGCCTCCTGACGCTCCAGCTGAAGGGCGGGGTCGGCCTGGTGGTCGGCGGGCTCCCAGGGGCGCTCCTCGTCCTCCAGGGACCGGGCGTCCTCCACCTGGGACCTTCGTTTTCGCTTGCGCAGGTGGTCGATGCAGGCGTTGCTGGCCAGGCGGTAGAGCCAGGTGGAGAAGCTGCTGTCCCCCTTGAAGGAGGGCAGGGCCCGCCAGGCGTTGAGGAAGGCCTCCTGGGCCGCGTCCTGGGCGTCCTCGGGATTACCCACCATCCGCAGGCAGAGACTATATACTTTGTTCTGATGGGCCAGCATCAGCTGCTCAAATGCCTCTGGGTCCCCCCGTTTGGCCCGGGCGATCAGTTCCCCTTCCTCCATCTTCTCCACCTCCTTCCCTCCCGCTTTCTTGAAAGAAAGCTTGGCAAAGAACTTTGCGGAAAACTTCGTTTTCCTTCTGTGTGATTTCAGTACCATATCCCGGGAATGGGGCTTTCCCTGTTTCAGGGCGCGGGCGGATGGGGACATCCGCCCCTACCCCCAATACGGCAGTCTTTCCGTAGGGGCCGATGTCCTCATCGGCCCGTGAGCCACCGCCAGGTTCAACAGCTTGGCACAACCCAGGCGGACCAGGTAGGAGCGGCAGGTCCAAACCTCCGCCCTGCCAGGGCCCAGTGACCCGGAAGGAGGGGCAGACGCCACTCAGGGTTTGCCCGCCGGACGAGATTTCCCGCCGAAGGGGCCCTTCCAAAACGGCGTTTTGGTTCCTTTGCCGCCGCGGGCAAAGGAACCCGCCGCCGGGGCGGCGGAATTCCCCCAGAAACGCTGCCATATCGGTACGGGCGGATCATATCCGCCCCTACGAATGCTTTCCCGTGGGTAGGGGCCGGTGTCCTCATCGCCCCGCCCGGCGGAACTCTTTAGGTCAAATCCCGCAAAATCCCCTTGGTGACCCGATACACGTCCTCCAGGGTGGTGATCTTCACGATCTGCTCCTTGTAGTACCCGGCGTGGGGCACGCCTTTGAGGTACCAGGCGTAGTGCCGCCGGGCCTCCAGGCAGGCGATCTTCTCCCCCTTGTTGGCGGCGGAGAGTTCAAACTGGCGCACGGCGGTGCGGCAGCGCTCCTCCAGCGGGGGCATCTCGGGGATCTCCCGTCCCTCCAGAGCGGCCTTACACTGGGCAAACAACCAGGGGTTTCCAAACACGCCCCGGCCGATCATGGCCATGTCCGCCCCGGTGTACTTCAGGATGCGGGGGGCGTCCTGGGCCTTGAACACGTCTCCGTTGGCCATCACGGGGATCTTCACCGCCTTTTTGACCTCCCGAATCCAGTCCCAGTTGGCCGTTCCGGCGTACATCTGGTTGCGGGTACGGCCGTGGACGGCCACGGCGGCGGCCCCCGCCTGCTCCATGGCTTTGGCAAACTCCACGCAGTTGATGGAGCCCTTGTCCCAGCCCAGGCGGAATTTCACCGTCACGGGGCAGCCCGCGCCCCGGATGACCGCCTCCAGCACCTTCACCGCCTTGTCCGGGTCCCGCATGAGACCTGAGCCGTCCCCGGAGTTTGCCACCTTGGGCACAGGGCAGCCCATGTTGATGTCGATGATATCGGCCCCGGACACCTCGTGGGCGATGGCCGCTCCCTCCTGCATGCACACGGGGTCGCTGCCGAAGATCTGGGCGGCGGCGGGGTGTTCTCCCTCTCCCAGCTGCAGCAGGGGAATGGTTTTCTTATCCTGATAACACAGGGCCTTGGCGCTGACCATCTCGGTGCAGGTCAGTCCCGCCCCCTGCTCCCGGCAGATGGTGCGGAAGGCCACGTCGGTGACCCCGGCCATGGGGGCCAGGGCCAGCGGTGTTTCGATGTTGATTCCAGCAATGGATACCATGCTTCCTCCTATGGTACAGGGCGGAACAGCCGCCCGAAATATCCCCGTCATTGTATCACAGGGGGAAGTCGGTTGACAAGGCTGGGGGAAGTCATTAAAATTGGGACAAACCCTGGAAAAAGGAGAGAGAACCATGGAATTGACCACACTCAGCGCCGCCCTGGCCGGGGTGTCCGCTTACCGTTATCTCCTGGACGCCCCCCTTCTGTCCCTGGCTGGCCAGCTGCTGGCCGCCTGCGGAGAGGGCGCGGGCCAGCGCGCTCTGGAGACATACACCAAGATTTTCTATGAACTGCGCCGGGAAGGGTTCCTGGGCCTGGGGGACTGGCTGTGGGACCAGCTGCGCTACACGGAGAGCCCCTACGGCGCCCTGGTGGACCGCCAGGGCAGCGACCCCGCCCTGGAAAGCGCCGCCCGGCGGGAGGTGGAGCTCTTCGCCCAGCTGGCCATGGTGCCCTGTGAACGCTACCACCAGGCCATGAAGGCCGTTCTGCCCCCGGAGTACGCCCCGGTGGTAGACAGCCTGCCCCAGTGGGACAACAGCGCTCCCTTTGATTTTGACGCCCTCACCGCCTTTTACCGGGAAAAGGGCTGCGGTCTGTACGCCCGGTACCGGGCTTTCCTGTGGGAGGAAGGCAAGCTGGTGCCCGTGGCCGACCCGGACTGCCCCCAGCAGGTGGAGCTGCTGGGCTACGAGCAGCAGCGCAAGCAGGTGCTGGACAACACCAAGCTGCTGCTGGCGGGCCACCCGGCCAACAACGTGCTCCTCTTCGGCGACGGCGGCACGGGCAAGTCGGCCACGGTAAAGTCCATGCTGTATATGCCCGGCATGGAGGAGCTGCGCCTCATTGAGATTCAAAAGGAGAAGCTGGTGGGCATGCCCCAGCTCATCCGCTCCCTGGAGGGACGGCGGCAGAAGTTCATCCTGTTCATTGACGACCTGGCCTTTGACCAGGACGACAAGACCTACTCCTCCATGAAGACCATTCTGGAGGGCGGCCTGGAAAAGCGGCCGGTAAACGTGGCCATCTACGCCACCTCCAACCGCCGCCACCTGGTGCGCCAGAACTTCTCCGACCGGGGCACCGACGAGGTGGATGCCTTTGAGACCATCTCGGAAAAGACCGCTCTGGCCGAGCGCTTCGGCCTGCGCATCCCCTATCTCACCATGAGCAAGAAGGAGTACCTGGCCCTCATCGACCACCTGGCCGGGCTCAACGGCATCCACATGGACCGGGAGGTCCTCCACGCCAAGGCCATGGAGTGGGAGATCCGCCACGCCGGACGCACGCCCCGGGTGGCCCGGCAGTTTATCTCTACTCTGGCACTTTCGTAAACAAAAAAACGTTAGGCGATCCGTCGCCTAACGTTTTTTCTTTTGTGCGGCCGCTTTCTTGAAAGAAAGCTTGGCAAAGAACTTTTTGCGAAACTTCGTTTCGCTTCTTTGGGGCCCGTTGGTCTGTGCCATGTTGTTGAGCCTGGCGGTGGACAACGGGCCGGTGGGACACCGGCTCCTACGGAAAGTCTGTCATATTGGGGTAGGGGCCGATGTCTCATCGGCCCGCAATGTCAGGATCAGCCCCTACGGCTGGTGGCACCAGGCGCGCTGTCCGCGTCCAGCCGGACTGCTTTCTTGATGCTGCCCGGCCAGCGGCAGCGGCGGGGAAGCGGGGACAATCCGCTGCACCACCCGCGCCGGGTTCGAGGAACGACTGCCCGGGAAGCGTCCCCCGTAATGGGGTCCGGGGACTGGCGACTGGAGTGCTGGCACTCCCCGGAGCCAGCCCCCGGCGATTCTTTGGTTCCTTTCTGATCGCTCAGAAAGGAACACCCCGGCCAAAAAAGAGTTCCGCCGCCCCGGCGGCGGGCCGATGAGACATCGGCCCCTACTCACAGCTGCGCCTATGTCAAAACACGAAAAATCACAGGGGGCGGATGGAATCCATCCGCCCCCTGTGGCACCAACCCCGGAAAACCCGGGGAGTTTCCACTCTTGAAGCGCTCCTAAACTCGCCGAGGCGAAGCGGAGCTTCGCAGGGTGCTTTTTTGCCTACTTTTTTCACGAAAAAAGTAGGCCCAGGACCCGCTGACCCAAGGCGTGGCGGAGCAGGCCGTGGTCCATGTGGCGGTCCAGCAGAGCGCAGCGGCCCACGCCCGCCTCCAGAGCCTCCAGGCCCAGCGCCATGGGCCCCGTCAGCTCCTGGGGCAGCTCCTCGCTCTCCAGCAGGGACCGAACCTTCTTCGTGTCCATGCGCAGCAGCTCCACCTGGCGGTCCTCCCCCAGGGCCATGGAAGGCTCCTGGCCCACAAAGAAGATGAGCTGGTCCGCCTTCAGCAGCTTGGCGGTCTCCAGGGCCCGGCCCTGGTCCTCCACCACGGTCACCGACGCCCCCGCCCGGGCCAGGGCGCTCACGTCGCCGGACAGGTCCATATCCCCCTGGGGACACACCACCAAAGTCTGGCCCCGCAGCCCTTCCAGCTGGGGCAGCAGCTTCTCAGCCTCCAGAGCGGGGGTCACCGAAGTCACCCGGCGGTGCAGGTCATACTCCTGCAAAAACGCCTGGACATACTCCACGTCGGTGGGGGTGTCGATATACAGGGTGCCCCGCTTCTGGCGGGTCTCCCGGCCCTTGCCGGTGAGGAGCAGCACCGTGGGCTTGTCGCTGTCCAGCACGGCCTGGCGGATGGCCTCGCCCCGGTTGGAGATGATGCGGCAGCGGGCCTTGCCCTTCTCCACGTTGGGCAGGATTTCGTGGCAGATGTCCAGGGTGTCCTCCTCTCCGCTGTCCTCCTCGGTGAGGTAGACCCGGTCGCACCAGGCTCCGGCGGCCTCGCCCAGGTCGTGGCGGCGGTCGTAGGCCTTTTTGCCGGGGCAGCCAAAGACGATGGCCATGTCCCGGCCGGGGTACTCCTCCCGCACGGAGGAAAACAGGGTCTCAAAGCTGAGGCGGTTGTGGGCGTAGTCCACAATGGCGTGGATGGAGCCGTCGGCGTTGCTGTAGACCTCCATGCGCCCGGGGACCCGGGCCCGGATCAGGCCGTCGTACACCGCCTCCTCGGGCACGCCCAGCACCTCGCACAGGGCGGCGGCGCCCAGGGCGTTCTCCACGTTGAACAGGCCCGGCATGCAAAGGCGCATGTGCCGGGTGTACCGGGGGGTGCGCAGGGTGAAGAAGATGTCTCCCCCCTCCTTCTCCACCTGGGTGGCGTACACCTGGGCGTTGGGGTCCTTCTGGGAGAAGGTGACCACGGGTTTTCCGGCGGCCTGGGCGGCGGCCAGGATGCGGTCGGCGTGCTCGCTGTCCAGGTTGACGCAGCTCACGGCAGCCTGGGCGAAAATTTTCAGCTTGGAAGCGAAATAATCCTCAAAGTCCGGGTGCTCGATGGGAGAAATGTGGTCGTAGCCGATGTTGAGGAAGCAGGCGGCGGCAAAGTCGGTGCACAGGGAGCGGTGGTACTTCAAAGCCTGGCTGGACACCTCCATGGTGAGGTAACCCAGCCCCGCCTGGGCGGCGTTGGCAAAGTGGCGCTGCAGGTCCAGGGGCTCGGGGGTGGTAAGGTGGGACTCAAAGCGCTCCACCCCGTCGTAGGTGTCGATGGAGGAGACCACCCCCGTCTCCTTCCCCTGCCACAGGTCCAGAATGGACTTGAGGTAGTAGGCGGTGGAGGATTTTCCCTTCGTGCCCGTGATGCCGATGACCTTCAGCCGGGCGGAGGGGTGGTCGTAAAACCGGTCGGCCAGAGGGGCCAGAGCCAGTCGGGTGTCGGTGATGGAAATGAGGGGCATGGGACAGTCGGGGATGGGCTCCTGGCTGACGCAGGCCATGGCTCCCTTGTCCCGGGCCATTTGGAGAAATTCATTGCGGAAGTGGGCTCCCTTGCGGATGAACAGGGTGCCGGGGGTCACCTCGCGGGAGTCGCAGGTGACCAGGGAGACAGGGGCGGAGAGGTCCAGCGTTTGGGGAACGGGTGCAGCCAGCAGCCCCTTCTGGGCCAGCAGGTCCACATATTCTCCCAGGGTGTGGATGGACATGGGCGGTACCTCCAGTATCACTTGGTGTAGATGCGGCGCAGGGGCCGGTGGCAGGCCTGGACGCAGCGCTCGGCCAGCACGGCCATGGCGTCCACGTAGAAGGCGGGCAGGTGGTGCTGGCTGGCAAAGACGGACAGCTCGGTACAGGCCAGCACAGCGCAGTCACAGCCCTGCTCCTCCAGGTCCTGGTGCAGGGCGGCGAATTTCTCCGGGTCTCCCGCCTTGCCCGCCTTGATGTCGTCGTAGATGAGGGACATGACCTGCTTCTGGGCGGCGGGGCTGGGGACGACGGCCTGGATGCCCAGGGCGGCAAATTCTTTCTGGTAAAGGCCGGACTGGATGGTGCCGTCGGTGGCCAGGATGCCGGGGCGGCTCTTGCCCTGGGCTTTCAACAGCTTGGCCGTCTCCCGGATCATGTGCAGGATGGGGATGGAGATCTGCTCCTGGACCCGGTCCAGGAAGTAGTGGGAGGTGTTGCAGGGCACCGCCAGCACGGTGCAGCCCGCTCCCTCCAGCAGCCGGGCGTCGGCCAGCAGCCGCTGGTAGACCGCCTCCTTGGCCTCGTCGGAGCCCAGGATGGCTCCGGTGCGGTCGGGCATCTGGCAGTCAGAGAAAATAAGCACCGGCAGGTGCTCCTGGTCGGAGCGGGCCCGGGTGCGGTCGATGATGTATTGATAAAAGGTATTGGTGGCCTGGGGACCCATGCCGCCGATGATACCAAGTCGGTCGTTGCTCATTCAGTTACCTCTCCGCTTTCTTGTCCGCTTTCTTGAAAGAAAGCTTGGCAAAGAACTTTGCGGGAAACTTCGTTTCCCTTCGTGCCGTTTTCATAGATGGGTCATCAGAACAGCTTTCAAACGGTTCCGGGAGCTGCTTCCGGTCCGGGCGGGCGGATGATATCCGCCCCTACCGGAATCCGGGGTATTGCGGGTAGGGGCCGATGTCTCATCGGCCCGCCGTCCACCACCAGGCCAAACAGTAAGGCACCAGTCAGGCGGACCCGGTGGGAGCACAAGTCCAGAACCTCCGCCCCACCAGGGCCCAGTGGCCCGGAAGGAGGGGCGGGAGCCACTCAGGCTTTGCCCGCCGGAAGAGACTTCCCGCCAAAGGAGCCAGAAAAAACGGCGTTTTGGTTCCTTTGCCGCTGTTGGCAAAGGAACCCGCCGCCGGGACGGCGGAATTCCTTTTCCCGAAAAAACGTGTTAATCCTGGGGCTTCTTGTTGTACTGCTCAAAGCGCTTCATGTTGCCCAGGTGGTTCTTCCACACCCGCAGGCGGCGCTTAAAGGACGAATCCCCGGAATAGACCAGGGAGTGGTGGTCGGCCCCCGCCTTGATGAGGGCCTTCATCTCCTGGTGGTACTTCTTGGGGGTGAAGTCAAAGGCCACCTTCCGGGGCACCATGCGCCACAAAGAGCGGTTCTTGGCCACCACCAGGGGCAGGTCGCGCTCCTCCACCCGGTCCTCCACCACCAGCTTGGCAATATTATACCCCGCGCCGGTGACATAGTAGTTGCTGCGGCCCTGGCGGCAGTTGATCTCAAAGGCCTTGTACTTGCCGTCCCGCTGGTCGTACTTGATGTCAAAGTTGGAGAAGCCGGTGAAGTGCAGGTCCTCCAGCAGGGCGCGGATCTTCTCGCACAGGCCCTCGTCGTGCTCGGTGAGGATGACGGCGTGGTTGCCGATGCCGTGGGGGGAGTGCTCCTCCAGCAGCACGTGGCCCAGACACATGAGCTTCACCTTGCCGTTGCGGTCGGAGTAGTTGGTCAGCACCCGCATGTAGGTGTCGTCCCCGGGGATGAACTCCTGGAGCACCATGTGGTCGGGGTAACCGGCGGCGTACACCTGGTCCAGGGCGGCAAGCAGCTCCTCCCAGGTCTGGCAGATGTACACCTTGGCCAGCTCATGGACGCCGCAGGCCCAGTAGGCCACCGAGTCGGCGGGCTTGGCGATGTAGGGCGGGCCCCAGGGCAAGGTGAAGTCGTGGCCCATGGACTTGTCGTAGATAAAGGTGGCGGGGTGGTCGATGCCGTGGCGGTCGCACAGCTGGTAGAACTTCTCCTTGTTGATGAGGGTGTCCAGCAGCTCCCCGTCGATGTAGGGGGCAATGACGTTTTCGGGCAGCTGGTCCTTGCAGTGGGCGGCCAGCTGCACATAGCTGTCTCCGCAGCCCAGCAGGACGATCTTCTTGTCGGGGAACTCGGCGGCCACGGCGGCGGCGTTGCGGCGGAAGGCGTCGGCGCTCTCGTTGTCGGGGCACACCCGGTAGTCGATGATGGCGCTGTCATGGCAGGGGAAGGAGGGGTACTTGCCGTAGGCAATGCTCTTTACCCCATAGGCCTCGTGAAAGGCCCGTGCTACGCTGTATACATTGATGTCGCCGCCGAAGAGCAGCGGCTGAAAGGGCAGGTCGTTCATGGTGGAACACTCCTTCAAATTCCAATCAAAATCCTTATTTCAATTCCAGCTCCATGCCCCGGGCAAAGAGGGGGTCCAGGTCAAAGGTGGCCAGGTCCCCGGCGGAGCAGCGCAGGTCGGTGACGTTGAGAATGGTCTCGTTGGCGCCGATGGAGCCGATGATGCGGGCCTTCTGGTCCCCGATGCGCACGGTGCGGTTTTTCTGCCGCCGCCACTTGCGCCACAGGGCGAAGAACCCCGTCTCCCGGGGCCGCTCCACCCCAAAGCCGTTCTGGTAGCCCACAGGCAGCACCGCCACCCGGGTGGGCCGCTTCAGGGTGACCAGCTTTCCCGCCCCCACGGTGTGGCCTTTGGGCAGCCAGCGCACCTCGGTGATGGGAGCCTGTCCATAGCCCACGGTCTTTAGCCCGTCCCCGTTGGTGCGGCGGCAGCGGCCCAGAATGGCCGACCCGGCCCGCACCGCGTCCAGGCGGGCGGCGTCAAAGTGCATCAGGGCAAAGGACCCGGCGGCGTGGACCATCCCCGTCTCAAAGCCCGCCTGGTGGATGGCGTCCAGGATCTGGCCGAACTGGTCCAGCTGGCGCCCCACCTCGTTGTCCTTGAGGGAGACGGCGTGAAGTTGGGTATAGATTCCCGACAGGGCCACATTGGGCAGGGAGCGGTAGGCCAGCAGGATCTTCTCCGGCTCTCCGGCCAGAAATCCCCCAAAGCCCAGACCGGTGTCCACCTGGATGTGGGCCTCGGCCACGGTGGAGCGGTTCTCCGCCACGGCGTTGAGGGCCAGACCCGTGTCCACGGAGGACACGGTGCACACCACGTTCAGGTCCACCAGCTGCTCCAGCTCCTCCCGGTCCACGGTGGAGCGCAGCATGAGGATCTCCTCGTCCTCAAAGCCGTTCTCCCGCAGCTGCCGGGCCTCCTCCACCGTGCCCACGGCAAAGCGGCCCACGCCGTTGTCCCGCAGCAGGCGGGCCAGACACACGGCCCCCAGGCCGCTGCCGTTTCCGGTGAGCACCCCGTACAGGGCGGCTCCCTGGGCCCGGTCCTTCAAAACGGACATGTTGTTTCGTACCGCTGCTTTCTCAATGACCAGCTTGCGCATGGCGGATGGCTCCCTTCTGTCTGTGTCGGGATGGGGACAAATGTCCCGAGTAAGATATTTTATCACTCCTGGGGGAAAAAGGCAACGGAAAGGGCCCCCTTCCACCCCGGATCAGAATAGGATTTCCCAAAGGTTTACAAAAAATTTTCAATTTCTCTCCCACCCCCGCCGGGCCTGGATTTTCCAGGGTCCAAAGGCGGGGCGCACTTGTGCGAAAGGGGAAAAAATGCTACAATAATACAATTCACGAAAATGATTCTCATGGATTTTGGGAGGAGCACATGGAACGCAACACCACCACCATTTCTCAGGCGGAAATTGACCGCCAACTGGACTTTTGCCGCCAGATCGCCCAGATGAACGCCGACGCGGGGGAGACCCCTCTGGCCTTTGTGGACACCTACGGGTGCCAGCAGAACGAGGCCGACTCCGAGCGCATCCGGGGCTATCTGCGGGCAATGGGCTTTGACTTCACCGACGACGAGGAGCAGGCCCGCATCATCGTCATCAACACCTGCGCCATCCGGGAGCACGCCGAGCAGCGGGTGCTGGGCAACCTGGGCGCCCTGGTCCACGTGAAGCGCCGCCACCCCGACCAGATCATCTGTCTGTGCGGCTGCATGGCCCAGGAGCCCCACGTGGCCCAGAAGATCCGGGAGTCCTTCCGCCACGTGGACCTGGTCTTTGGCCCCCACGTGCTGTGGAAGTTCCCCCAGTTTATCCACACCCTGCTCACCAGCCGGGGCCGCATCTTCCAGATCCCCGACGAGGCGGGCTCCATCGCCGAGGGCATCCCTGTTGTGCGTCAGGACAGCGTCAAGGCCTGGGTGTCCATCATGTACGGCTGCAACAACTTCTGCTCCTACTGCATCGTGCCCTACGTCCGGGGCCGGGAGCGCTCCCGCAAGGCGGAGGACATTCTCGCCGAGGTGGAGTCCCTGGTGCAGGAGGGCTACAAGGACATTACCCTGCTGGGCCAGAACGTCAATTCCTACGGCAAGGACCTGGACGAGCCCATGGACTTTGCCGACCTGCTGGAGCGGGTCAACGCCATTCCCGGGGATTTCCTCATCCGCTTTATGACCTCCCACCCCAAGGACGCCACCCACAAGCTCTTTGAGACCATGGCCCGGTGTGAGAAGGTGGCCCCGGTGCTCCACCTGCCCTTCCAGGCGGGCAACGACCGGATTTTGAAGGTGATGAACCGCCGCCACACCCGGGAGGAGTATCTGGCCAAGATTCGGGACCTGAAGGCCCTCATCCCCGACATCGTGCTCACCTCCGACGTCATCGTGGGCTTCCCCGGGGAGACCACGGAGGAGTTTGAGGACACCCTGAAGGTGCTGGAAGAGGTGTGCTTTGACGCCCTGTTCACCTTCATCTACTCCCCCCGTGTGGGCACCCCCGCCGCCAAGATGGAGGACCCCATGTCCCGGGAGGAGAAGCTTGCAAACTTCAACCGCCTGGTGGCCCTCCAGGACCAGATTTCGGAGGAGAAGCACGCCGCCTACATCGGCAAGACGGTGCGCTGCCTCATCGACGGCGAGAGCGACGACCCCCGCTATCCCCTCACCGCCCGCACCCCCGGCAACCGCCTGGTGCGTGTCGTGGGCGACAAGCAGGCCGTGGGCCAGTTCCGGGACGTGCGCATCACCGGGGCCAACAAGTGGTCCCTGTTTGGAGAACTCTCTCCGCTTTCTTGACCTACTTTTCTTGAAAGAAAAGTAGGCAAAAGAACTTTGCGCGAAACTTCGTTTCGCTTCTGTTTTAAAACACGGCTAGCCCGTAAGGGCGGTGGACAACGGGCCGATGAGACATCGGCCCCTACCCCAAACACGGCAGATTTCCGTAGGGGCGGATGTCCCCATCCGCCCGCTCAGATCGGAACCAGCTTCTACGGCTGTTGGCAACCGGCGCGCCTTCCTCGTCCAGCCGGACCGCTTTCCCGAACCTGCCAAATCAGCGGCAGCGGCGGGGAAGCGGAAGTAATCCCCTCACCTCCCGCGCCGGCGTCCAAAAACCGGCTCCCGGGAAGCGTCCCCCGTAACGGGGGTCCGGGGGAAAGCCGACATGGAGGACCGGGCGGCCACGCCGCCGGTCCGATTGCGGCGTCCCCCGGCGATCTTTGGTTCTTTCCATCGCTGGAAAGAACATTCCCAATCCAAATGAACCATACCAACCCAGAAAGACGGTGAACCCATTGGCCGAAATGACCCCCATGATGAAGCAATACCTGGAGATGAAGGAGCGCAACCCCGACGCCATCCTCTTTTTCCGCCTGGGTGATTTTTACGAGATGTTCTTTGACGACGCCAAGCTGGCCTCCAAGGAGCTGGACCTCACCCTCACCACCCGGGACCGCAACAAGCCCCCCGAGGAGCGCACCCCCATGTGCGGCGTGCCCTACCACTCCTGCGACAGCTACATCGCCCGGCTCATCGCCAAGGGCTACAAGGTGGCCATCTGCGAGCAGACCGAGGACCCCGCCACCGCCAAGGGCCTGGTGGACCGGGACATCATCCGCATCGTCACCCCGGGCACCGTCATCGCCGCCTCCATGCTGGAGGAGGGCAAGAATAACTTCCTGGCCGCCATTTACGCCGGAGAAGAGGGCCTGGGCCTTTGCCTGTGCGACATCTCCACCGGCGAGGTCTTTGCCACCTCCTTCCTCCCCGGAGCCGAATCCCTGGACCACCTGGAAAACGAGCTGGGCCGCTTCCGCCCCCGGGAGGCTGTGCTCTCCCCCGGGGCCTGGGCCATGGAGGATTTAGGGGAATTTCTCACCCAGCGCCTGGACTGCATGTGCCAGGGCCTGGACGAAGAACCCTTTACTTACGCCCCCGCCTGGGAGCGGGTGCAGGAGCAGTTCCGCTCGGGTCTGGACTCCCTGCCCCAGGGGGACACGGCGGCAGTGTCCGCCGCGGGCGGACTCCTCCACTACCTCTACCAGACCCAAAAAACCGACCTTGGCCACATTGCCGTGTTCTCCTACTACGCCGCCGGGCAGTTCATGGAGCTGGACCTCACCGCCCGGCAGACCCTGGAGCTCACCGAGACCCTGCGCTCCAAAGAGAAAAAGGGCTCCCTTCTGTGGGTGCTGGACAAGACCAAGACCGCTATGGGCGGCCGCCTCATGCGGGGCTGGCTTCAGCGCCCCCTCCTCTCCCCCGTGCTCATCGCCCGGCGGCAGCAGGCGGTGAGCGACCTGGTGGAGGACATCATCACCCGGGAAGAGCTCTCTTTGGCCCTGCGGGAGGTCACCGACCTGGAGCGGCTCATCGGCCGGGTGGTCTACGGCTCCGCCGGAGGCCGGGACCTGGCCGCCCTGGCCGTGGGCCTGGGCAAGCTGCCCCACATCCGGGAGCTCCTGGCCCCCTGCTCCTCCGCCCTGCTCCAGTCTCTGGCCGGGGAGCTGGACGACCTGCCCCAGCTGCGGGAGACCCTGCAAAACGCCCTGGTGGACGAGCCCCCCTTCTCCGTGCGGGAGGGAAAGCTCATCCGGGAGGGCTACGACCCCCAGGTGGACCGCCTGCGGAGCATCATTGAAAACGGAGGCGACCTGCTGGCCGACCTGGAGCGGCACACCAAGGAAGAGACGGGCATCAAGAACATGAAGGTGGGCTACAACAAGGTCTTTGGCTACTACATCGAGGTGGCCAAGTCCCAGAGCGGCCTGGTCCCCCAGGACTGGGTGCGCAAGCAGACCACCGTCAACTCCGAGCGCTACATCTCCCAGGAGCTCAAGGAGCTGGAGCACACCATCCTCTCCGCCCAGGACCAGGTGGTGGCCCTGGAGTACCAGCTGTTCTGTTCCCTGCGGGAGCAGGTGTGTGAGAAGGTCAGCCAGATCCAGGCCTCCGCCGCCGCGGTGGCCCAGGTGGACGTGCTGAACTCCTTTGCCGTGGTGGCCGCCGCCAACAATTACTGTATGCCCCAGGTGGACAGTTCCGCCTCCCTGCGCATTGTGGAGGGCCGCCACCCCGTGGTGGAAAAGATGCTGAAAAACGCCCTCTTTGTCCCCAACGACACCCACATGGACGACGGAGACGACCTGTGCGCCATCATCACCGGCCCCAACATGGCGGGCAAGAGTACCTACATGCGCCAGGTGGCCCTCATCGTCCTCATGGCCCAGATGGGCTCCTTCGTCCCCGCCCGGTCGGCCCACATCGGGGTGGTGGACCGGGTGTTCACCCGCATCGGAGCCAGCGACGACCTGGCCGCCGGACAGTCCACCTTCATGGTGGAGATGACCGAGGTGGCCCAGCTGCTGAAAAACGCCACCCGCCGCTCCCTGCTTATTCTGGACGAGATCGGCCGGGGCACCAGCACCTACGACGGCATGGCCATCGCCCGCTCCGTGGTGGAGTACTGCGCCGACAAGCGCCGCCTGGGCTGCAAGACTCTCTTTGCCACCCACTACCACGAGCTCACCGTGCTGGAGGGGGAGATCCCCGGGGTGAAGAACTACAACATCGCCGCCAAGAAGAAGGGGGACGAGATCCTCTTCCTGCGGAAGATCGTCCGGGGCGGGGCCGACCAGAGCTACGGCATCGAGGTAGCCAAGCTGGCCGGCGTCCCCGACCGGGTGGTGAAGCGGGCCCGGGCCATCCTCCAGGAACTGGAGGAGAACGGCGGAGCCCTCCCCGCTCCCCAGCCCGCCGCCGACCAGGGGGGCCAGGTGTCCCTCATGGACCTGGGGGCCCAGACCGTGCTGAAAAAGCTGGAGATGACCGATGTGAACATTCTCTCCCCCATTGAGGCCCTCAATCTTCTCAACGAGCTGAAGCAGGACCTGAACTAAGGCAGGGGCCGCCCCATCCCGCAACGCCCCTCGTTCCGGAAAGGCAGGAGATTTGCCATGAAGCAGCCGCCCCAATTTGTCTCTCAGCTCCTGGCCCTGGTGCTGGGCGGGCTGGGCGCGGCCTTTGTCCTCATGGGCGCCCTGTTTTCCTTGCTCCATGTGCCCATGCGCAGCGGCCAGAGCTGGATGTTCTCCGCCCTGGGCCTTGTGTTTCTGGGGGCCGCGGCGGCCTGCCTGCTGTGGGCCCGGCGAAAGCTGGCCCGGTGCCGCCGCCTGCGGGAGCGGGGCGTGCGGGTGGAGGGCACAGACTGCACCGCCGAGCACCGGCTGTGGATCAACTGGAACGTGGAGAGCGTCACCACCCTCCCCGGAAAAAATTCACCCTGGGTGGTGCGCTGCCAGTATCAATGGCAAGGGCAGCGCTACACCGTGACCAGCTGCCTTCTGTGGGCCCAGCCCGCGCCCGGGCAGCGCCCCGCCGTCTATCTGGACCCGGAGCATCCCCGGCGGGCGTTTTTGGACCCGGACACCCTCTCGTTTCTCCTGTTTTGAACCGACTTTGGAGGTACCTATGCCCAACATTCAAGTTTTGGATTCCCACGTGGCCGACCTCATTGCCGCCGGCGAGGTGGTGGAGCGTCCGGCCAGCGTGGCCAAGGAGCTCATGGAAAATGCCATCGACGCCGGGGCCTGCAAGGTGACGGTGGAGATCTCCCACGGAGGTCTCACCTTCCTGCGGGTCACCGACGACGGCAAGGGCATCCCTGCCGGGGAGCTGCCCACCGCCTTTCTCCGCCACGCCACCAGCAAGCTGCGCCGCGCCAGCGACCTGGAGGCCATCGGCACCCTGGGCTTCCGGGGCGAGGCTCTAGCCGCCATTGCCGCCGTGTCCCGGGTGGAGGTCATGACCCGCACGGCGGACAGCCCTCTGGGGGCCTCCCTCTCCCTGGAGGGGGGCGTGGCCGGTCCGGTGGAAGAGGCGGGCTGCCCTCTGGGCACCACCATGGTGGTGCGGGACCTCTTTTACAACACCCCCGCCCGGCTGAAGTTCATGAAAAAGGACACCGCCGAGGGGGCCGCTGTCTTTGCCGCCGTGCAGCGCACCGCCCTGTCCCACCCCGAGGTGAGCGTGAAGTTTATCCGGGACGGCAAGCAGGAGCTGCTCACCCCCGGGGACGGCCAGCTGCAAAGCGCGGTGTACGCCGTACTGGGCCGGGAGCTGGCCCTGGGCCTGAAAGAGGTAAAGGGCTCCGGGGAGGACATGTCGGTCACCGGCTTTGTCTCCCAGCCCGTGTGCTGCCGGGCCAGCCGCAACTGGCAGTTCTTCTTCGTCAACGGCCGCCAGGTAAAGTCCCGGCTTATGATGGCCGCCCTGGAGGAGGCCTACCGCAACCAGCGCATGGTGGGAAAATTCCCCGCCTGCGTCCTCCACTTGCAGCTGCGCCCCTCGGCGGTGGACGTAAACGTCCACCCCGCAAAGACCGAGGTGAAGTTCGGCGCGGAGCGCCAGGTGTTCTCCGCCGTGTACCACGCTGTCCTCTCCGCCCTGGAGGGGGACCGCTCCCGCCCCGCTCTGGAGCTGGACGCCCCCCGGCAGCAGCGCATTCCCCAGGCGGCCCCCGCCCGGGAGAAGCTGGACCAGCTGACCCTGCTCCAAAGCGTGGCTCCCCGGCGCATGGGCGGGACCTCCCTGCCCCTGTCCGATGCCGCCCGGCCTACGCCCCGGCCTCAGGCACCTTTCCACCGGGTTGTGGAAAACTCTGTGGAAAAAGTGGAAAAGCCACAAGGGCATGTGTCCGCCACCCCGGTCAGCCACAAGATTGTGACAGAGACCCCCAGGATTCCCCAGGAATCGACCGTCTTTTTCCCTGCGCCTGCCCCTACGGAACCCCCCGCGCCCGCGGTGGAGGAGAAGCCTCAAACCCCCGTGGCCGAAGGGCCCGCCCCCGCTCCCGAACCTATTTCCCGGGAAGAAATTCCCGCTCCGGCGGAAGTGCCGGTGGAAGAACCGATGGAGGAGCCGGTGGAGGAGCCCGCCCCCTGGCGGGTGGCCGGAGAGGTGCTGAATACCTACATCGTGGTGGAGCAGGGGGACCGGGTGCTGCTCATCGACAAGCACGCCGCCCACGAGCGGATGAATTTTGACCGCATGAAGGCCCAGAACTACCAGGCCATGTCCCAGAGCCTGCTGTCTCCCGTGGTCTGCCGTCTGGCCCCCCAGGAGCACGCCGTGCTGCTGGCCCAGGTGCCCCTGTTGGAGCGCTTTGGCTTTGGGGTGGAGGACTTCGGCGGTACGTCGGTGATCGTGCGCCAGGCTCCCTTTGATGTGGACGCCGGGGACATCGAGGGCACCCTGTCTGAGATCGCCCGGAAGCTGCTGTCCACCGGCAGCGCCGACCCCCAGGCCGCCCGGGACGAGCTGCTGCACACCATGGCCTGCAAGGCGGCCATCAAGGGGGGCTGGAAGACCAGTCCCCAGGAGCTGGAGCGGGTGGCTCGGGCGGTGATGACCGGGCAGGTGAAATACTGCCCCCACGGCCGCCCAGTGGCCATCGAGCTGACCCGAAAAGAACTGGAAAAGCAGTTCAAGCGCGCTTAACCTGCTTTTTTCGGAGAAAAAAGTAGGCAAAAAAGCTTCCTGCGCCCTACTTTTCTTGAAAGAAAAGTAGGCAAAAGAACTTTTTGCAAAGCTCCGCTTTGCCTCGACAGGGTTCGGAGAATCAGCGTAGGGGCGGATACCATCCGCCCGCCGTATAGAGACCCGCTTCTACGGCTGCTTGCACCAGGCGCGCTTTCTCCGTCCAGCCGGACTGTTTTCCCAAAACTTCCAGATCAGCGGCAGCGGCGCGGAAGCGGAGTCAATCGGCTGCACCGCCCGCGCCGGGTTCGAGGAACCGCCCCAGGAAAGCGTCCCCCGTAACGGGGGTCCGGGGGCAGGCGACTGGAGTGCTGGCACTCCTCGGAGCCGGTCCCCGGCGATTCTTTGGTTCCTTTCTAATCGCTTAGAAAGGAACACCCCCGTAAAAGAGTGTTCCGCCGCCCCGGCGGCGGGTTCCTTTGCTCACGGCGGCAAAGGAACCAAAACGCCGTTTTTGGCGGGCCCCCTTCGGTCCGCAGTCTCAACCGGCGGGCAAAACTTGAGTGGCGGTTGCCCCTCCTTCCGGGCCACTGGGCCCTGGCGGGGCGGAGGTTCTGGACTTGTGCTCCCACCGGGTCCGCCTGGCTTTTGCCATGTTGTGTGGCCTGGCAATGAACAGCGGGCGCATAATATGCGCCCCTACAACGGGGACTACGGCCTTGCGTAGGGGCGGATACCATCCGCCCGCTGGAACAAAGCCAGCTTCTGAAACCGCTCCAAATCCCTTCTCAGCACCTATCTGTGAAATCGGCACGAAGGGAAACGAAGTTTCCCGCAAAGTTCTTTGCCAAGCTTTCTTTCAAGAAAGCGGAGGAGGAGGTCAAATATGAGTTGGAACCGCACCTTGTACTGCTTCCACCAGGAGGCAGGCGGCCAGTTTTTCGGCGTCATCAAAGAGCGGGAGACCTACGCCGTGCTGCTGCTCCCTGACCCCAAGGGGGACCTGCTCATCTGTCCCCGGCTGCGCAGCACCAGCCAATACGGCACTTACTGGGATGCGGAGGTCTCCACCAGGGTGACCCTGGAGCGCCCCTACACCCTGCGGGTCAATCCGGAGAGCGCCGTGCAGGAGGGTCTTCACACCGTGCTGGGCGGCCTGGACCGGGGGGCCAAGGCCCTGGGCATGAAGACGGCCTTCTCTCCCGACTACGGCGTGCCCAAGCTGACCGCCCACCGCAGCATCAAGACCAACGAACAAAATTTTACCAAATGGGTATTTCAGAACCAGACCATGTGTGCTATCTTGGAAGAGAAAGCGAACTTTGGCCTGAAGGTGGGCTCCATGACCCCCGATTCCCGGGAACACCTGGTGTGCGCCCGGGCGGACATGGACGAACTCCTGGTGGACGACTGGAGCCTGGACCCGGAAATCCCCGAGTCCAGCCAGGAGGGCGGCCGGGGCCGCCCCGAGGCGTCCCTGCAGGAGCTGAATCGGCTCATCGACCTGTGCCGGGCCGCCCGGGATGCCGTGACCACCTGGCCCATGCCCATGCAGCCGGGATGATTCCCACATTTTCTTGGAAAGGGGGCGCCCTATGGCCCCGAAGATCGTTGTCATCGTAGGCCCCACCGCCTCGGGAAAGACCCGCATGGCCGTGGAGCTGGCCCAACTTCACAATGGCGAGGTGGTCTCCGCCGACTCCATGCAGATCTACCGGGGCATGGACATCGGCACCGCCAAGCCCACCCGGGAGGAAATGGGCGGCGTCCCCCACCACATGCTGGACGTGGCCGACCCGGGGGAGGACTTCTCCGTGGCCCGGTACGTGGACATGGCCGCCCAGTGTGTGGACGACATTCTCGCCCGGGGCAAGCTGCCCATTGTGGCGGGGGGCACCGGGCTGTACATCGACTCCCTGCTGTCGGGGCGCACCTTCGCCCCCTTCTCCCCGGACAGCGCCCTGCGGGGACAGCTGGAGGCGGAGCTGGCCCAAAAGGGAGGCCAGGCCATGCTGGAGGAGCTGGCCGGGGTGGACCCGGAGTCGGCCCGGCGGCTGCACCCCAACGACCACAAGCGCATCATCCGGGCCCTGGAGGTCTACCGCTCCACGGGCAGGACCATCACCCAGCACAACCTGGAAACCCAGGCCATCCCGCCCCGGTACGAGGCCTGCACCATCGGCCTGGCCTTCCGGGACCGTGGGGCTATGTGGGCCCGCATCGACCAGCGGGTGGAGGAGATGGCGGCGGCAGGCCTGGAGGACGAGGTGCGCAGGCTGCTCACCAGCGGCATCTCCCCCCGGTGCACCGCCATGCAGGCCATCGGCTACAAGGAGTTCACCCAGGCCCTGGAGGGCACCATGGACTGGAAGGAGGCCCGGGAGCTGGTGAAGCTGCGCTCCCGGCAGTACGCCAAGCGCCAGCTCACCTGGTTTCGCCGCAATCCCCACACCCACTGGGTGCTGTGGAACGATCCCCCGGATTTTGAGCAGGGGCGGCGGGAATCGACCAAATATCTGGAAGAATCTGGTATAGTATAGAAGCACTCAGACGTCCTCTCCGGGCGTCATAGAAAAAGGAGTGCTTACATATGCAGAAAAACAATAACCTTCAGGAGATCTTCCTCACCCAGGTCCGCCGGGAGCGGCGCAACGTCACCGTGTTTTTGATGAACGGATACCAGATGCGGGGCTATGTCACCGGCTTTGACGCCTTTACCGTGGTGCTCAGCAGCGACGGCAAGCAAATGGTCATTTATAAACACGCAATTTCCACCATCGTCCCCGAGCGCCCCATTCCCCTGTGCGAGCCGGGAGAGTGCTAAGGGACCAGAAACCCCCACCGGGCCGGAAGGGCCCAAGAAAGAGAGAACGCCATGAAGCAAGGCAAACCACTCATTACATTCGTCATCGTCATGCTGGCCGTGGTGCTGGCTGTCTATCTGGGCTACTACGTCTGGGACACCTTCCGGGAGCCCTTCACCACCACCTTCGTCTACGCCTACACCCTCAACGACAGCGTGGAGACCGACGGTCTCATCGTCCGCCAGGAGCAGGTGCTCCCCGGGGCCCATGGCATCCTGGACGTGACCCGGGGCGAGGGCGAGAAGGTGGGCAAGGGCCAGACTGTGGCCCTGGTCTACCGGGACGACCAGGCCCGCCAGGCCCAGGAGCAGCAGGAAGCGGTGCGCATGGAGCTCACCCAGCTGCAATACGCCATGAGTCAAAGCGGCGATGTGAGCACCGCCGCCCGGGTGGACGAGGAGATCCTCCAGGGGTTAGTCTCCCTGCGGGCCTCCAGCGCCCTGGGGGACTACGGCGACCTGGAGGACCAGGTGCTGGAGGTAAAAAGCGGCGTGCTGCGCCGGGAGTACATCTACGGCGCGGACCTGTCCGAGGAGGATCTTCAGCTGCGGCTCCAGCAGCTGAAGGACCAGTACAACCAGCTGCAAAGCCAGAACAGCACCGCCATCACCCAAGTCACCGCCCCCGTCTCCGGGGTGTTTTCCGCCCAGGTGGACGGGTATGAAAACCTGGTCAGCCTGGACACCGCCCTCACCCTCACCCCCACCGGGGTGGAGGACCTGCTGTCCCAGACCCCCCAGGCGGACAGCAGCGCCGCGGGCAAGCTCATCACCCAGAACGCCTGGTACTTTGTGGGCGTGGTCTCCGCCCAGGAGGGGGAGCGCCTGGAACTGGCCCACAAGGTCACCCTGCGCTTTGCCGGGGACTTTACCCAGGACATGGAGATGTCGGTGCTCCAGGTCAAGACGGAGGGGGACCAGGCAGTGGTGGTGCTGTCCACCGACCGCTGGCTGGAGCAGACCACTCTGCTGCGCCGCCAGTCCGCCGAGCTGATCTTTGAAAGCCAGAGCGGACTGCGGGTACCCAAGGCCGCCCTGCGCATGAAGGTCACCGAGACCACCGACGAGGAGACCGGGGAGACCACGGAAAACAGCACTCTGGGCGTATATGTCATCACCGGCGGCCGGGCGGAGTTCAAGGCGGTGAAGGTCCTCTCCGAGGGCAGCGACTTCTATGTGGTGGAGTCGGTAGCCACCGACAAGAAGGCCCTGCGCTCGGGAGACGAGATCATCGTCCGGGCCACCGACCTGTACGACGGGAAACTGCTTCTCTACTAAGGGAACAAGATAGAAAGAAGGAATTCTCTATGACCATGCAGCAGCGGATTGAATCGGTACGGCAGCGCATTGCCCAGGCCGCCCTTGCGGCGGGCCGGGACCCGGGGGAGATCACCCTGTGCGCCGCCACCAAGGTACAAACAGACGACACCATCCGTGAGGCCATCGCCGCGGGCATCACCGTGTGCGGGGAAAACCGGGTCCAGGAGCTCACCGCCCACCTGGCGGCGGGCGCCTATGAGGGCGCCCAGGTCCACTTTATCGGCCACCTGCAGACCAACAAGGTGAACAAGGTGGTGGGCCACGTGTCCCTCATCCACTCGGTGGACTCCCAGCGCCTGCTGGAAGCCATTCAGCGCCAGGCGGAGAAGGTGGGCGTGGTCCAGGACGTGCTGCTGGAGGTCAACATCGCCGGGGAGGAGAGCAAGGGGGGCTGCACCCCCGACCTGGCCCGGGAGCTGGCCGCCCAGGCCCTGGAAATGGACCATGTGCGCCTGCGGGGACTAATGGCAATTCCTCCAATTTCTCCCGAGCCTGGGGCCAACGTGCCTTTTTTCGCCGCCATGAAACAGCTTTTTGTTGACATAAAGGGGAATATGGCCCATAATCAAGATGATATGGATTGCCTGTCCATGGGCATGAGCGGCGATTTTGAGGACGCCATTGCTCAGGGCGCCACCCTGGTCCGGGTGGGCACCGCCCTGTTTGGTCCCCGCCCCCCCATGGGCCAGAAATAATCCTTTCCATAATTTTTCCAGATCTACCAGAGAAAAGAGGGTTTTACTATGGGATTTTTGGACGAGTTCAAGCGCCTTGCCCACCCCTATGAGGATGAAGAAGAAGACGAGTTCGAGGACGAGTTCGACGACTCCCCCCGTCCTGTGGAGCGCCGTGAGCGTTCCTCCAGCCGCAGCAGCGACACCTACGCCCCTGTGGACGAGCTGGAGGCCCGCCGCAGCAACAAGGTAGTGAACATCCGGGCGGCCACCCAGCTGCAGGTGGTTCTGGTCAAGCCCGAGCGCTTTGAGAACGCCAGCGAGATCGCCGACCACCTGCGGGAGAAGCGCACCGTGGTGCTCAACCTGGAGTCCACCAACAAGGAGATCGCCCGCCGCCTGCTGGACTTCCTGTCCGGCGTGGCCTACGCCAACGAGGG
>JABLTR010041109.1_pt1 | contig 24814 bp, 31 predicted proteins | sample 7160071 | NCBI WGS metagenome assembly JABLTR01 (sample SAMN14651230, study PRJNA627086) | human gut metagenome | isolation source: feces | host: Homo sapiens | reverse complement strand
CGGCCAGATGCGCCGGGCCAGCCTGGCCATCGGCGTGGCCCTGGAGCCGGGCATCCTGCTGCTGGACGAGCCCACCGCCAACCTGGACATCGCCACCCGCCGGGAGATCATGGGGGTGCTGGAGGACATGAAGGACATCATCCAGACCGCCGTTATCGCCACCCACGACATGCAGCTGGTCTGCCAGTGGGCTGAGCGCATCATCGTCCTCTGCGGGGGCCGGGTGGTGGCCGACGGCACCCGGGATGAAATTTTCTCCCGCCGGGACCTGGTGGACCTGGTGGGCATCCGTCCCCCCGAGATCTTCTCCATGGCCCGGGCCCTGGACCCCAGCGCCCTGTGCTACACCGTGGAGGAATTCACCCATTGCTTTCAGGAGGCCTGACCATGGAACGCATGATGAGCAAATTATCGGAAAACATCCTGGACAAATTCTCCATGGATTTTCTCCGCAGCCAAGTGCTGAAAAACGCCTACGGCAACGACGACACCGTCATCGCCGCCCTGGACCCCCGCATCCTCATCTCCTGGTACCTGTTTTTCGGGGTGGTACCCTGGTTTGTCAATGACCTGCCCTTCCTGCTGGGCTGCTTTCTGCTGGTGATGGTCACCACCCTGCTGGCCCGGGTGGCGGGACTGGTCCTCTTCCTCTTCGCCCTGGGGGTGTTCTCCCAGACGGGCTACCTGTTTCTGGCCACCCTGCTCTTCGGGGGCGACGCCTCGGCCATCGCTCCCCTGCTGGTGCTCACCCTGAAGGTGGCCACCATCTCCCTGGCCTCGGTCACCGTGTTCTCCGGCCTGGACCCCGACCGGCTGAGCAACGGCCTGATGTGGTACGGCTGTCCCGAGCGGCTGAGCTTTTCCATCTCCTACGCCTACCGCATGCTGCCCATGCTCATGGAGGAGTTTCAGAACGTGCTCCTCTCCTACCGCCTGCGGGGCAATCCCCCCGCCCACGACACCCTGTGGGGCAAGGTGCGCTACCTCATCTACCAGGTGAAGATCGTCATGGAGTCCTTCTATCCCCTGATGCTCAACACCGCCAAGCGCTCCCGCACCACCGTGGAGGCCCTGGAGCTGCGGGGCTACCGGTATGCCGCCGTAAACAAGGCGGTGAAGAAGATCAAGCTCTCCTCCCTGAAGGTGAGCTACAACGATCTGCTCTTTCTCTCCCTGTCCACCCTGTGGGTGGCCCTGTTCGTTCTGTTGTCCACTTTGCTCTGAAAGAAGGTTATTTTCTTGCGTCTTGACTTTCACACCCACGGAAAGCTGGCCAAAAAGCTTCCCTTTTCCACCGCCTACACCGACTGGCTCTTCGGCGAGGCCCGGCGGGCCGGGCTGGACGCCCTGTGTCTCACCGAGCACTTCAACACCCTGCAGTTTGACGAGCTGTACGGCTACCTGTCCTCGGTGAGCCGCCCTGTGGGGGACACCCTGGAGCTGTCCAACGGCCTGCGGGTCTTTCCCGGCATGGAGACCGACGTGGCCGAGGGGGGCCACATCCTGTCCATCGGCCCCCTGGAGGCCATTCTGGAGCTGAACCGCCGCCTGGAGCCAAACAAGGCCAAGGGAAAATTTCTCCCCTTCGCCCAGCTCATGGACCTGTTTGAGGAGTATCCCGTGCTGGTGGGCTGCGGCCATCCCTACCGCGCCGGGGGCCATGTGCCTCAGCTGCCCCTCTCCCAGCTGCAGCGGCTGGGCTTTCTGGACCTGAACGGCAAGGACCTGGCCCTGGACCGGGCCCGCACCGAGGAGCTGACCTACGCCCTGGCCAAGGAGCTCCACATCCCCGTGGTCTCGGGCAGCGACACCCACCAGGCGGTGCAGTACGGCTGCGTCACCACCCTGTTCCAGAAGGACTGCACCACCGTATCCGCCCTGAAGGAGGAGATGGAGGCCGGGCGGTATGAGATCCAGCTCTCCGACAGCGCCGCCTTCCAGGTGCGCACCGCCTGCCTGCTGAAGCGCTCCCTGAAGGAGATCCACGCCCTGGGGGGCGACTACGTCTCCATTCTCACCAAGGGGGCCATTGCATGAGCATTCTGACCCAAAAATTGGCCCACCAGGCGGTGCAGGCCGTGCGCCAGGCGGGGGCCCTGCTGGCCGACCCCGCCGCCGTGCACACCGTCACCGCCAAAAATCCCACCGACTTTGTCACCAATGTGGACCTCACCGTACAGAACCTCCTCCGGGACCAGCTGGAACAGCTGGCCCCGGCTGTGCAGTTTCTGGGGGAAGAGGGCGGCCGGGAGGCCATCGACCCCGCCCGCCCCTTCTGGATTCTGGACCCGGTGGACGGCACCACCAACCTCATTCACCGCTTTGGCCACAGCGCCGTGTCCCTGGCCCTGGCCGAGGATGGACAAGTGGTCTTTGGTGTGGTATACCATCCCTATACCCGGGAGTGCTTTACCGCCCGGCGGGGAGGCGGGGCCTTCTGCTGCGGCCGTCCCATCCAGGTGAGCGAAACCGAGCGTCTGGCGGACAGCCTGCTGTCCGCCGGCACGGTGCCCGACCGGCGGGAGCTGGCCGATCAGGCCTTCCGCCACATGCGCCTGCTCTATGACCGCTGCCAGGATGTGCGCCGCACCGGCTGCGCCTCCCTGGACCTGTGCTGGGTGGCCTGCGGGCGGCTGGAGGGCTATGTGGAGCTCTCCCTCCAGCCCTGGGACTACGCCGCGGGGCTGCTGCTGGTGGAGGAGGCCGGGGGCCGGGTCACCGATCCCCAGGGCCGTCCCCTCTCCCTCACCCAGGGCGGCCCCCTGCTGGCCTCCAACGGGCGGCTGCACTCCGCCCTCATCAACGTACTCAACGAATAGGAGAACCCCTATGGAACTGTGTCTTGCCGTCTCGCCCGGGGAGCTGACCCGGGCGGAGCAGAAGATCCTCAACTATATCAACACCAACACCGACGCCTTTTTGTTTTCCTCCATCGGCCAGCTGGCCCGGCGGCTGGAGCTCTCCGACGCCACCGTCTCCCGCTTTGCCCGCCACGTGGGCTGCGCCGACTTCAAGGAGCTGAAATCCATGGTGGTAGAGCAGGCCTCCGGCCCCGCGGCCAAGATGGCCTGCACCCTGTCTCAGGACGGGGCCTTCTCCCCCGCCGCCTGGCTGGAGCGGCAGCAGCTCTATCTGCAAAAGACCGCCCAACAGCTGGACCAGGGGGAATTTGGCCGGGCGGTGGAGGCCCTGGCCGGGGCCCGGCAGATCTTTCTCCACGGCAAGAACGCCTCCGCCCCCCTGGCCCAGATGCTGGCCTTCCGCCTGCGGCGGCTGGGGCTGTCCGTCTCCCTGCTGCCCTCGGGCGGTTCGGAGCTGCTGGAGGGACTGCTCCAGGCGGGGCAGCAGGACCTGGTGGTCATGTTCAGCTTCTCCAAGCTGTCCCGGGAGGGGCGGGTCATTCTGGACCTCAGCCGCGACGCGGGCTACCGCACCCTGGCCTTTGTCAGCCGCACCTGGATCCCCCAGGAGGAGCGGGCGGACATAAGCCTGTTTGCCTACCGTGGGGAGGAGAAGGAGTACCACTCCATGGCCGCCCCCACCGCCCTGCTGGACACCCTGGTGCTGGCCCTCACCAGCCGCCTTGGGGCCCGGGGCACCGACGCCCTGGAGCGGCTCCACGACCTGAAAACCGCCTACTTCCCTCTGGGGTAAGGCCCGGTATTTACAACCGCCCCGCCGGACGCTATACTGGAGTTAGCCCCAGCAAAGCAATGGGGACCATCTCCCCCAAGGGGGAAATGCCTTTTCCAACATAGGAGGACATATGGAGCGTACACTTGATTTTAACCAGAAGCACGGCTTTATCTGCGATATGGACGGCGTGATCTACCACGGAAACCGCATCCTGCCCGGAGTGCCCGAGTTCATCCAGTGGCTGCACGACGAGAAGAAGGAATTTCTCTTCCTCACCAACAACAGCGGCTACACCCCCAAGGAGCTGCAGCAGAAGCTGGCCCGCATGGGTCTGGATGTGTCCGAGGAGCACTTCTACACCAGCGCCCTGGCCACCGCCGCTTTCCTGAAAGAGCAGGCCCCCGGCTGCTCCGCCTTTGTCATCGGCGAGGCGGGACTGCTCAACGCCCTGTACAACGCGGGCATCACCATGAACGACGTCAACCCCGATTACGTGGTGGTGGGCGAGGGCCGCTCCTACTCTCTGGACACCCTGACCAAGGCCACCAACCTGGTGCTGGGGGGCGCCAAGCTCATCGGCGCCAACTCCGACGTCTCCGGCCCCATTGAAAACGGCATCGCCCCCGCCTGCCGCGCTCTGGTGGCCCCCATCGAGATGGCCACCGGCACCCAGGCCTACTTCTGCGGCAAGCCCAATCCCCTCATGATGCGCACCGGACTGCGGATGCTCAACTGCCACTCCGCCGACGCCGTCATGGTGGGCGACCGCATGGACACCGACGTGATCTCCGGCATGGAGAGCGGCATGTCCACCGTGCTGGTCCTCTCCGGCGTGTCCACCATGGACACCCTGAAGACCTACGCCTACCGCCCCACGGCGGTGCTCAGCGGCGTAGGCGAGATCGTGGAGCGGGCCCGTCAGACCGCCGGGGTGTAAATTTGCCCGGTAGTTTTCCAAACCATAAAAAAGCCTTGAAAACTTCGGTTTTCAAGGCTTTTTGTATTTCCGGCAGATTCTAACTGCCGTTTCGGTCAATCAGAAGGTACGCTCCCCCTTCTTTGCAGACCGGGACAGGGGATTTTCTGTTGGTTGTGGATGATGTCTCTCTACATCCCCGCCAACATTCGTATGACCTCCTGCTGTTCTGCCGTCAAATTCTGCAAACAGGATTCAAACACCTGAGGGTCGTACGCCTGCTGCTTTTCCAGCAGGCCTCTTATCCATTCGGCATAGGCCCCGTCTGTATTCAGGGCAGCCAGCATGACATAGAGGTCCCGGTAGGCCTGGTCCTCGGGATACACGTCCGACCACATCCGGTCCTCCTCCGGGCCGTAGACCCGCCCCTGGGTAATGCAGGCAAGATCCAGAAGCTCCCAAAGTCGGTTGAGCTCATCCCCGTCCAGCTGGTTCCAGTCCACAAAGGGCAGGATTCGCAGCACCATTTCCGGGTACGCCTGGCTGCTGTCCATGGACAGCTGCTCCTCCAGGATCGGCTCCCAGGTCTCTCCCGTTTCGTAGTTGAGGTAACCCCAGTTGCCATATCCGCCGGTTCCAGCGTTGATACAGACCCACCGGTCCTCCCCCTGCTCCTCCAGGACCACAAACCAGCCCAATCCCATCCACCCCTCATATTGAGGGGATTCTTCTCTGGTCAACGGACCGGCCCCGCCGGTATACCACTGCTCAAATCCCGCTTTGTCCACCGCATTGCAGGCAAAGCGCATCAGGTAGATCAGTTCCTGGGGCTGCGACAACAGCGACCGGGCATAGGGGGTGCATTCCAGAACTACACTGTCCGTACTGTACAACGGATTTTCCGGGGAAAGGGTCCGATACTGGGCTGCAAAGGCTTCCGCCCATTGTCGGCCGATCTCCTCCTCGCTGCCCGACGCCTCCACGGCCAGGCCGGTCAGGGTGACTCCCTCCGTCGGGTCTGTTGCAGGTTCGTCTCCCCAGCCTTCGCCGCCCAGATAGTGGCTGGCAAGCTCCATGGCCGCCGCGGTATATTTATCGCCGTAGGTCTCCAGCATCTCAGGCGTGCCGTAATCCTGCACAATGGTGTCAGTGTGGGTCACACACACCCGCTCCCAGGTCGTTTCCGCCCCGGAATTCTCCCAATAGAACAGCAGATAGGGCTGTCCCGCGCTGCCCCACTCGGTGATGGCGCCATCCTCCATGGTCATGCCGCCCGCCAACACCACCTCGTCCGGATGGGCCGCTTTCAGGCGGTACTCCAGCTGGTACATGTTTACGCCGCTGTTTTCGGCGGCGGTTCCGGTGTTGATCTGGGTGATGCCCACGATCTTCGCTCCGGTGATCTCATAGCCCTGCCGCTCTTCGTAATAGATCCGCTCCTCCTGCACATACTCCCTGGCGTAGTCGGCCACCGCCTGGGGGACATCGATCCCCTCCGCCAGGGAAATTGCCGTTCCTTCCCCGCTCTTCTGTGCCCCGGTAAAGGTACATCCCACCGCCAGAGCGGCAATCAGCGCCACGGCCGCCAGGGTACAGCCCGCCGTTTTGGGCCGCTTGGCCAGCAGGAGAATACGCTCTTTGATGCCGCCCTTGCTGCCTGTCATGCTGGTGGCGGTAAGTATGGGGTTGGTCCGGCCCTGGCAGGTGACGGCCAGCAGGGTGCGGCCATAGGCCGCCCGCTCCCCTTCTCCCAGCTTTGTTACGGTGGCCTCATCGCAGCACAGCTCCCCGTCCCGGCGGGATAGCGCGGCAGCCAGCCACACCAGAGGATTATACCAGTGGAGGGCCAGGCACAGCCCCCGCAGGACCGCCCAGACGTGGTCTCCGTGACGGAAGTGGGTCAGTTCATGGGCCAGGCTGTGGCGCAGTACCGTCTCGTCGGCGGCAACTTCCGGCGTTACATAGATGCAGGGACGAAACAGCCCGAAAAGGCACGGAGTTTGGGCCGCCCCGGTCACATACACCGGTCGGGGACAATGTTCCACGGTTAAAGGCACACGGCTGCGGCGGAGTTTCCCCGCAAACCGGACATTTACCCACAAAAGCCACAGGCCCATGCTCACGGCCCCCACGGCCCATACTCCCAGCAGCACCGTCCCCAGGGAGATGGGCGTGCCCTTCTCCCCTCCGGCGGTGTCTACCTCCGCCTGCTGCTGGTCGTGGTTCTCCTCGTTCTGCCCCTGGGGTTCCTCCTCAGAAGGGGACACGCCGGACTCCGCCCCCGGCAGCCGGGGTGTGTCGCCGCCCAGATAACCCACCACAGGATTGGGCATTTGCGTGCCCTCCACGGTATTCAAAATGCTCACCGCTGTTCCGCCCAAGCTCACTGGCAACAGCAGCCGCACCAGCACCAGAGCCCACAGCCCATACTGAAGCCGCAGGCTGATTTTTCCCATCAGCAAGCGCCGCAGCGCCAGCACTACCAAAATCAACACGCTGGAGGTAATCGCCCATTCAATCATGCCGTTCCTCCTCCAATCCCTTCAGCAGCTCATACAGCTCATCCAATTCCTCCCGGGACAGGGCCTGTTTCTTCGTCAGGGCGCTGACCATCAGACTCAGGCTCCCCTGGTACACCCGGTCGAGGAAATCTTTTGTCTCCCCCAAGGCGGCGTCTTCCCGCCGCAGGACCGGGGAAAATACCTTGGGTCCTTTCTCCGCCGGAACACTTCTCAGCGCCCCCTTGTTTTCCAGGCGGCTCAGAAGCGTGAGGGTGGTGCTCCGGCTCCAGCCGCAGCTTTTTTCCATGCTCTGGACGACTTCCCGCCCTGTGAGCGGCCCCGCCTCCCACAGGCACTCCATTACGCTCCACTCCGCCTGGGTCAGACTGATCCTGTTTTCCTTCATCGTTCCCCTCCTTTCTGTCTATCTTTGTAAACACATCGTACCACAATAGTCTACATATGTCAACAATACAGGATTGGTTGGAGCCTTTTTTCTGCCCCACGCTGGGCACTCAGCAGTGTAAAAATCGGAACAGCAGCCCCCGGGCAGAGCCTGGACGGCAGAAACAAGCGCGCCGGACAGGAACATGTTCCTGTCCGGCGCGCGGGACATCCAGGTTTCACGCCCGTCTCTCTTACTCCACCTTCATCATGCGATACCCCACCCCGATGTGGGTCTGGATATACTGGGGAGAGCCCGGCTCTTTTTCCAGCTTCTTGCGCAGGGTGGCCATAAACACCCGGAGGGAGGCCACATCATTTTCCCAGCTCCGGCCCCAGATCTGCTGGGTGATGAAGGTGTGGGTCAGCACTTTCCCCACGTTTTTGCACAGCAGGCACAGCAGCTTGTACTCGCTGGGGGTCAGGTGGAGCTCCTGGCCGTCCAGAAACGCACAGCCCGCCGCATAGTCCACCTTTAGCTTGCCGTTGGTAAAGACCGCTTCGGTATTGGCCGCCCCCACCTGAAGGGCTGCCAGGCGCCGCTGGGTCACCCGGAGGCGGGCCAGCAGCTCCTCCACGGAAAAGGGTTTCGTCAGGTAATCATCCGCTCCGGCATCCAGGGCGTCGATCTTATCGGTGTCTTCGCTCCGGGCGCTGATGACGATGATGGGCAGATTCGACCAGGAGCGCACCTTGTGGATGACCTCCACCCCGTCCATATCCGGCAGGCCCAGGTCCAGCAGGATGATGTCCGGATTGTGGGAGGAGGCCTCCAAGACGGCGGACTCGCCGTTTGCCGCGGTGAGAAAGCGATAATCATGGGCTTTCAGCGTGGTGGTAATCAGGTTGCGGACCGCTGTATCGTCCTCAACCACTAAAATCAAGGGTTTATTCATGCAGCTCTACCTCCCCGGCTGGTACAGAAAATGTAAAGATGGAACCATGGGGCAATTGATCCCGGACGGAAATTTCCCCGCCGTGTGCGTTGACGATGGATTTGCACAGCGCCAAGCCCAGCCCCATGCTGCGTCGGCTGTCGGCGATCTGGTTGGACGCGCTGTAAAACATGTCAAAAATATGGGGCTTGGCCTGGTCGGAAATACCCGGGCCGTTGTCGGCCACGGTAACCAGGACAAAGTTTCCCTCTTTCCGCCACCCAATGTTGATCTCCGACCCCGGGGGCGTATATTTGATGGCATTGTCCAGAAGATTGATGAGGACCTGAATGATAAGTCTGGCATCCACCTGCACCAGGAGATATTCCTCGCTGCTCTGCACATTCAGGCGGTATTCCACGCTCTTGCGGTTGATGTGCCGCAGGGCTTCCGCCACGATCTCATCCATGAGCTCTGTGGACACATGCAGGTTCATCCGCCCCTCCTCCAGGCGGCTCACCGACAGCAGATTTTCCACCAGATTGATGAGCCACATGGCGTCATCATAAATATCGGTATACATCTGCTTCTTGGTCTTGGGGTCAAACAGATCCCCGTTGGACAGCAGATTGTTGGCATTGCCCGAAATGGAGGTGAGGGGCGTGCGCAGATCGTGGGAGATGGAGCGCAGCAGATTGGCCCGCAGCTGCTCGTTTTTGGCCAATACGGCGGCCGCCTCCTTCTCCTCCAGGTTTTTCTGGTTTTCCAGGGCCAGGGCGCACTCTCCCAAAACGGAAAGGAGGATGCTGGCCTCGAAGGAGTCCAGGGGCTTGTCCGAGGCGGCAATGCCCACCACGCCATAGACCTGCTTGCCGGTGCGCACCGAGAGGTAGGTGCAGCGGGCGTCGGACAGGGTGTCCGTTCCCGCTCCCGCCCGTTTGTTGTTGGTGAGGACCCACCGGACCACCTCCCGCTCTTTCAGGGTGGTGTAGCGGTCAGGGGACGTGGACGAATCCAGGGGAAAGAACTCCGGTCCCACCAACTCCTCTTCCTGAACCCGGTAGGCTACGATGTCCCGCTGGAAGATTTTTTGCAGCTGCCTTGCCGTGACCGAAATGATTTCTTCCTGATCCCGGGCCTTTTGCAGGTTCTGGTCCGTTTCAAAGAGCAGCTTGGTGCGCCACGCCACCTGGGCCGAGCGCTTGGCGTGGGACTTCAGCTTGGACGCCAGAGAGCCGGTGAGCAGGGCCGCCAGGAACATGATGAGAAAGGTGACGGGGTATCCGCTGTCATAGGCGTGGAGAGAAAACCGGGGCTCTGTGAAGAAGAAGTTGAAGGTCAGCACGCTGACGATGGAGGCGATGAAGCTGCAAATGGAGCTTTGGGTAAAGACCGAGACCAGCATGACCCCGAAAATATAGAGGGTCATGATATTGGCCTCCGTCAGGCCCCAGCGGTAAAACAGAGAGCCGATCCCCGTGGCCAAAACCAAAATCAGCACACTTTTCAGCAGATCCAGCAGGGACACGGCGGGCATGTGCACGATCTCCCAGTGCCGGGCAGAAAACCCCTTGCCGCCCCCGTTGTCGGGAATGATGTGGATATCCAGCTCCGGGGTGAGCTCAATGAGCCGCTCGGTCAAAGACGCCTTTCTCAGCCACGGGCGGGGCATTCCGCTGCGGCCCAGCACGATCTTGGTCACCCCGGACAGGCGGGAGAACTCCGCGATCTGATAGGCCACGTCGTCGCCGTACACCGTCTCGATGGCCGCGCCCAATTGCTCCGCCAGGTGAATATTGGCCTGGAGCCGCTCCTTGTCCGCCTGGGTGATCCACTGAAACTCCTTGGTCTCCACAAACAGCGCCGTAAAGCCGCACCGGAACGCCCCCGCCATGCGGGCCGCCGTGCGGATGATCTTCTCATTGGAGGGGGCGGAGGACAGGCACACCAGAATGTGCTCGTGGGTGCGGTAGCCGGTCTGGCTGTGATTGACCCGGGTATACAGGGCCGCCCGGTCGGCGCAGCGGCGCAGCCCCACCTCCCGCAGGGCGCTCAATTGGGACAGGGAGCAGCCGGAACCCAGCGCCCCCCGATTTTGCCGCATGAGCCGCTGCTGCAGCCGCTCCGGTTCCACGTCGATCAGCTCCACCTGGTCCGCCCGGTCAAACACGTGGTCGGGAATCCGCTCCTCAATGGAGGCTTTCAGGATGGAGACCACCGCGTCCTGGATGCTTTCGATATGCTGAATATCCAGGGTGGTGTACACGTCCACCCCCGCTTTCAAAAGCTCCTGGATGTCCTGGTAGCGCTTTTTGTGGCGGGAGTTTTCGGCGTTTTTGTGGGAGAGCTCGTCGATCAAAACCAGCTGGGGCCGCCGCGCCAGGCAGGCGTCCAGGTTTCGGTCATCGTCCGACTGCCCATCGGGCTGGTCGGGGCCACAGAGCACCCGCTCAAAGCCCTGTGCCAGGGCCTCGGTGTCGGGCCACTGCTCCCGGGGGCTCAGACCGATGACCACGTCCACCCCGGCGTCTTTAGCCTCCTGGGCCGCCTTCAGCATGGCCCAGCTTTTTCCCGCGCCGGAAAAATAGCTGGCAAAAATGGTCAGCTTTCCTTGTCGTTTTCCCTGATCTTCCAGTTGTTTCTCGGCAGCCATGGCCCTTCCCCCCTTCCGGCCCAGTTATTATAGCACACCGCTATGCTCCCTGTCCGCAAAGCTTCTCCACGAATTCCAGAATCACGGGCCGGTGATCCCGGGTGTTCCAGGCTACAAATTGGCTTTGCATGGCCCGATGGATGGGGGTGCTCCCGCTGCATGGCCTTCAGCACCTGAGACCCCGCCTGCATGGCCCAGGGGCTTGCCGCCGCGATGTTCAGGTCCCCCTGCTCCTCCGGAAGGTCATACGCCGCCTCTCCTTCGGCCTGGCACTGTTCCAGAAAATCCCCCAGCCGGGACACCGCATAGTAGCCAAATGCCGCAAAGGCCAACCATCCGCCCAGCAAAACCAGTTCTTTCACCAATGCGTTCATGGATGCCACTTCCTCTCCCCATATGGGCAGCTGTTAGATGTGAAAACACTTTTGAATGTCCCGCTGCGTGCCCAAAACCAAAACGGTGCTGTGCTCGGGCAGGTAGGTATCGGGCTTGATGACCGTCATGGCGAACTTGCCGTTTTGCTTCACGGCCATAATGTTCACATTGTACCGCTTTCTCACGTCCAGCTGCCCGATGGTCTTTCCGATCCAGTCCTTGGGTACCTCAATTTCAAAGATGGCGTGGTCATCGCCTAGGGCGATATAGTCACAAATATGCTCCGAACTATACCGAATGGCGGTCCAGATGGCCATCTGCTTCTCCGGATACACCACATCATCGGCTCCGTTGCGCAGCAGGAATTTCGCCTGCACATCCCGCTCCGCCCGGGCGATCACCTTTTTGGCCCCCAGCTCCTTTAGGAGACAGGCGGTCTCCAGGGAGCTTTGGAAGTTGTCTCCAATGGCCACAATGCACAGGTCAAAATTCCGGACCCCAAGGGCGCTGAGAAACTCCTCATTGGTGCTGTCTCCGATCTGAGCGTTGGTGACGAAGGGAAGCACCGCGTCCACCCTGCTCTCGTCCTTGTCCACCACCATGACCTGGTGATTCAATTCGTTCAGCTTCATGGCAATATGGCGGCCAAAACGGCCCAAACCGATCAATAAAATTGTTTTCATAATTCCTCCATAATCGTTATCCAACGGTGATTCGTTCCTGGGGAAGTCTGGCGCTGTTGCCCTGTACCCGGGACAGGGCGGCAAAAATCAGGGTCAGACCGCCCACACGTCCAAAAAACATGAGTGCAATCAAAATGAGATGGGACAGGCTGCTGAGCTGCGGAGTGACGCCCAGGGACAGTCCCACGGTGCCAATGGCCGATGCCGTCTCAAAGAGACAGGTAAGCACAGGCAGGTCCTCCACCCTGCTGATGACCAGTCCGGCGGTTAAAAACAGCACCACGTACATGAGCAGCACCGTGGACGCCTGGGACACCGCTTCGGTGGAGATGCGGCGGTTAAAGAAGCTTGGGTGCTCTCTGCGCCGGAACACCGCCAGGGTGTTGGCCAGCAGGACCGCAAAGGTAGTGGTTTTCATGCCGCCTGCGGTGGAACCGGGGGAGCCGCCGATGAGCATGAGGATGATGATGACGAACTGTCCGGTCTCGCTGAGCAAGGTCAGATCCGCGGTATTAAATCCGGCGGTTCTTGGGGTCACGGCCTGAAAGAAGGACAACAGGACCCGTTTTCCCAGGGGCTCCCCGGTAAATTCAAACAGGAAAAAGTAGAGGGTGGGAAACAGGATCAAAGCCCCCGTCACCGTGAGAATGACTTTGCTCTGCATGCGGTACTTGTGAAAATGCAGGCCGTTGGTGCGGATATCCTCCCAGGTCACAAAGCCGATGCCGCCAATGGCGATGAGCAGGGCGATCACAATGGAGATGACGGGGTCGCCTGCATAATCGGTGAGGGATGAAAAGGGGGCTTTGACGCCCATCAAATCAAAGCCTGCGTTACAGAAGGCAGAAATGGAATGAAACAGGGCATACCACGCCCCCCGGAACAGCCCAAACTCCCGGAAAAACACGGGAAAGAGCAGCGCCGCCCCCAGCAGCTCCACCGCCAGGGCGGTTTTTAGAATAAATCCCGTCAGCCGCACGATGCCGCCCACGTGGGGGGCCGCAATGGCCTCCTGCATGGTACTGCGCTGCATCAGGCCAATCCTTCTTCCCGAGAGGATGGCAAAGGCTCCCGCCACCGTGATCACGCCCAGGCCGCCGATTTGGATGAGCAGAATGATGACCGTCTGCCCGAATTGGGACCAGTAGGTGGCGGTGTCGTAGATCACCAGGCCGGTCACGCAAACGGCGGAGGTCGCCGTAAACAGCGCATGCAAAAAGGGGGTGACCTCCCCATTTTTTGCGGAGATGGGGAGCATGAGAAGAAAGCTTCCCAGTAAAATCACCAGTAAAAATCCAAAAATAATGATTCGGAACGGGGACTTATTGTTTTTATGTAAAAGCCGCCACATAAGTCTCTACCTCTTAATACACCTTTATCTCATCTTTATACGTTTATTATCTACACATCGTCTAAAGGAGGTATTAACGTATTTCGGCCCATATTAAGGCGGCATTAAGACGTGGCCTTTGTTCCGGATTTTGGTGGATTTAGTAGCGTTTTGGCCCGTCTTTTGGGCGCAAAAGAAAAACCACTTAAATCCGACCCACATAACCAACATTTACCCCCATGCCGCACTCCTGGAACGGGAGGGATGCGGCCACCCCCGCGCCGATCAGGGCCACCATGGCAACCACAGACCCTTCCCGGGACAGCCCAGAGCAAAAATGGGCAGTTTTCCAAAGGAAAGATGTTGACAGGCAACAATGAAAGTGGTACTCTACGCTCTTCTCAGGCGGTAAGTGCAACATTATTTGCAGCAGTTGCAGAAAGAGGGAATTGAACATGATGAAGTGCCCGGTGTGTGGAAACTATGAGTTTGAACGTGAGAACAACTTTGAAATTTGCGCGGTCTGCGGGTGGGAAAACGACGGAATCCAGATGGATGACCCGGATGAAGAAGACTGTGCCAATGAGATGAGCCTTAACCAGGCTCGGACGGCATGGACCAAGGGACAGAAGGTAAGATGAAAGAGGGAAGCCAATACCCACAATCTATCGCGCTTCCAACGCAAAGGAGCTGGAAAGACAGCTGTATTTACCCAGGACAACAGCCCCGAGCCTATGCACCCACAGAGCCCCACCCGGTACCTAAAGAAATTTGCACAGCGGTACAAGGTCCCGGACCTCCACCCCCACAAGCTGCGCCATACCTTCGCAAGTATTGCCATCACCAACGGGGCGGATGTTGCCAGCATTTCAGAGAAGCTGGGTCATAGTGACAAGGCGGTCACGCTTCGGATGTATACCCACGCCGACCAGGAGAGCATGAAGCGGGCAAGTCAGATCTTCCGGGACGCCCTCAAAAATGACATGAAAAAAGCCGGGCAGGGCTGACCCTGTCCGGCTTATTTTTAGGCACCGTCTGGTTTTTTGTCTGGTTTTTTCCCGCTCCCAAATTCCTGGATAAAAAAGTAAAAACCCTAGAACCGTTGTGGCTCTAGGGTTTCACTTGGAGCTGCTAGGCAGATTCGAACTGCCGACCTCATCCTTACCAAATATTTACGCCACTCCAAAACATACCAAATCCGCCCAAAACTTCCCACACAAAACCCTTGTGCCGCAATGGTTTCGCCCGTTTTTCTTGCTGTGGCTTGTCGTGTCCTGTTGCCTTCTCCTGGTGTCGGTTTTTTGGTGGCAGTGTCGGTTTTGGTGTCGGTTTTTCATGGAGCGCTTATCTCACCTTGCGTTTCTCCCGATTATGTGATATTCTATTTTTGGCGTTGCCAGACAGCAGCGGTCAGCCCTCTTGATGGAGGGCAGCTTCTTTGTCCTCCAATCTTCGGAAAGGAGGGCTGCCCAATGGTTACATATTCTGAGCTTATTCAGATTGGTATTCTCATTGTTGGTATTATTGGTCTCGTTACGAACAATAAAAAGAAATGACCGCCGGCACCCTGACAAGTACGGCGATCATCTCAAAGCACTTTAAGGGCTGACCGTATTCTGGCAGCGCCTCTTTCTATACTTTATTATAGACGCGTCTGGTTGAACTGTCAAGCTTGATTAGATGTGGTTTTACTATGAGACGAATTGATACACAAACGCTGAAAAGCGGGGGCCTGTTACAGCCCCCGCTCCTTTACTCCATATCCGTGTTATGCGGTAGATCCTTTCCTTACACACCTTGCGCCCTTCGCCCTACCATACTCAAACGCCAGGGACAGGGCCTCCAGCTTACCCATGTCCTTCAAGGCTTCCAGCTCCCTCATGTTTAAGTCGTAGGACTTCGGGAACTTCTCACCGGTCCGCTCGATGTAGCGGCGGATCTTCTCCTCGTTGTTCATGTTCTTCCCCCCTCACTTCAAAATGGACCGCACAATGCGGAGAATAAGGGACAGCTGCCGCTCGTTGCACTGTTCCAGAAAACGGTTGATCTCTGCCTTAATTTCGCTGGTCATACTCTCGCCTCCTCACTTCAAAAGCACTCTCGCTACATCCAGAATCAGTTCAAGTTTCCGGTAGCTACACTCGTCCAGCAGTCGGACGATCTCTGCTTTAATGTCGTTTGGCGCCATATATCATTTCCTCCTATTGCGCTTCTAGCGCATTTCTGATAGACTTAAGGGGTAGCCGGGGGATTGCTCCCCCGGCCCGCTGCATCACCCTCTAAGGGCTTTTACAGCGCTTTGCAAGTCCGTGTAGGGCTTGCCGTTGGCGTACCATGTGCCGCCGAACCGCTTCAACGTGTTCATGGTGTGCCTCCTTTCTCCCGCTCCCCTGTGCCAGCAGGTGGGGCGGGTTTTTTCGTCCGGTGGGCTTTGCCCTCCTGACATGATGAATTATAATATACTTGCGCAATTATATCAACGCGCACAATATACATATTTGCGCAAGTATATTTGTCTATTTTATATATTTACGCAAGTATGGGTTTCGGTGTATACTTGTTTTGTTAGAAAGGTGGTGTATTATGCCGGTATCAAAAGCGCAGCAGAAAGCCACAAACAAATGGATTGAAAAGGCTTACGACCGCATTAACCTAACTGTTCCAAAGGGCCAGAAAGAAGTTATCAAGGCCCATGCAGAGGCCCAGGGCGAAAGCGTCAACGGCTTCATTAACCGGGCCATAGAGCAGGCAATTGGGCTTGCAGGCTCTCAGAGCGTCCGAGAGGGCGGATTGCTCCAGTTACCCCCGGAAGCGCTGAAAGCCGCACAGGAGGCCGCAGGAGCTACCGGGGAGGGCGTTTCCAAGTTCGTGGAGCGGGCCGTGGTCGATCAAGTGGAGCGGGACCGTCGTTCTTGGCGCATGGGAATCAATCCAGCAACAGGAAAAAAGGCCGGGGAGTGATCCCCGGCCTTTTTTCTCACTGTTCCACCATCCGATAGGCGGCGTACAGCTTGCTTTCCGGCACGTCGCTGGTGCCAAAGGTTTCGATCTGCCGCTTGACGGCTCCGGCGGCGGTGGCTCCTACCATCCAGCCCACGGCGGGCGGGTTGGTCGCCTGGTCCAGAAGGGACTTTGCATGGTCCAGGATGTAGGCCCAGGCCTGCGCCTTTCCGGCCACACTGGGGACGTTCAGGAAGTCCATTCCATGCTCCCGGGCATACTTGGCGATTGCCTCCATCATGGTGCCGTTGTTCCGGTACCTCTCCACCAGGGCCTCCACCTGGGGCTTTTTCAGCTCAAAGTGGCCGCCCAGCAGCTTAATGTCGTCGGTAATCTTGGCGCCGTCCAGCTCCCCCCACGTCTCCGCCTGGGCAACCCCGGCGGCCTGGGCGGCCTGGAGCTTCTTCCAGGTGTCCGCGTACAGCTGGGACAGCTCGGAGTCAATGCCCCGGTTCTGCTCCTCCGCCACTTCGGCCTGGTACGTCTCGGAGTTCTTCTGTTTCTGGCCCATAAGGGCCTGGGCGCCGGTGTAGTAGCTGGAAAGGGCGTTGCGCATTTCGTTGAGGTAGGTGTTCATGTTATTTTGTACTCCTTTCGGTTGTTCAACGGGCCGCGTCTGCGGCTTTTCGGGTTTCTTCTCCGGCTCCGGGGGGTTCTCCTGGATGTCGCCCCGCTCCACCAAATAGCGGTAAATCTTCATTTCACCCCGGTCATTCAGCCGGTATTTTAATTCCCGGGGGACATCCTCCATTTTCAAACCTTTTTCCAGGTAGTCTTTGATAATTCGTTCGCTTACGGTCACTTTTCCACATCCTTTTTGGCGTTATAGTCCGCTTGCCGTTCTCTGTCATATCGACGAGTTCGACCAGTATCCTTTATAAATTGGCGCATTTGCCCTTGATACCGCGCAACTCTGGCCTTTGCTGCCTTTTCTCCTTCCTCGTCTCCAAGATTCTTTGCAATCATTACATCACGTTTTGCATATCGAATTTTTCTTTCTATGGCCCGCTGCTGCTGGCTCTCGGCGTACTGCCTTTTGTTTTCCTCCTCGTCCGGTACCTCGCCACGAATGACAGAAGAGCCCGGTACAAAAGTTTTGGGCGGAGCGTGCCCGCAATTTATACCCCACAGCCCGGCCGGCTTTCCGTAACTAGTACTTGAAATAGGGATTATTTCATGTTCCTTCCCAAACAAATCGGTAACAGTTCCGGTTCGGTTTCCTTTTGATATAACCTTCCCTTGCCAGGGGTAGCAAAGGGGGCGAGACCCCGCCTTTATGGACACCCAAACCAGGTCGTTCCCATAATCTTCGTTACGGGCAAAAACCGCTTCCGTGGCAACGTTGCCCGCCGTCGTGCGAATATCCATGTTTATGTAGGCTTCCGGTGTCCAATGCCGGCCGGCACGATCTATAAAACCGGTTAAACCGTTATCAGAAATCCGCTTTATAGCGCGCCGCACCGCTTCTTGCCGTGTGCTGACTCCAGTTAAAACTTTCCCGGTCTCTGCGTTCAGGATCTCCTGGCTGCTGTTTATAGCCTGTTCATAATATGAAACATCGGAAACAATACGCCTAAATGCGTCAAGCGTGCTTTGCAACATCGTTGTGTTTACAAGGTTCGTTGCCTCTTTTGCCTGCTTCAAATAGGTGTCAAGGACTCTTTTTACGGATTGCGAGGCCCCTAGCTCTCCACCATCCCTCAGGAGCCCTTTTTGAGCGGCCTTTCTCAGCTCCGGCTCTGCGTCTTTTAACGCAATATCTGCAGCATCCTGCAAAGCTATTCGAATCATTTCCCCGTTCTGTTTGGCCTTCTGGGCAATTATGCGAATAGTTTCCTTTTCCAGTCTCCCAAGTTCAGCAAGCTTCTTTATTTGCCACTGAGCGCTGGCAGAATCTAGGGATTGAAAATTAAAATGCCCGGCAAGATTGGCAAGTACTTGGTCTGTTATCTCCTCGTATACCTTTGTGATTGGTTCCGCAAGGGTCGCCGGGTCAAATTTCATTCTTCACTCCCCAGTCTTACAACGCCACGCCGGTTCTTCCAGACATCACCCTCTAGCTCCATGGCGGGAAAGCCCAGGCCGTGAAGCATAAGCCCCACAGCCAGCTGTTGCGCGTTGTTCAGCCCGTCCAGCTGATCCATGTCAAACGACAACAGCGGGCAGTCCTTTGGCTCCACGCGCTCACCATTCGGCCCGTAATGGCTGAAAACGAAATGCCGGAATTGCTCCCAGCTCCCGACGTGGGACCCTGTGCGGTCTGTCCATTTCACGCGCGCGCCACTCAGGCGCCGCTCCAAGTCGTCCAAAATGACGTCTAACGCTGCATATCTTCTTCTAATCAATGTTTTCACCTGCCATTTCTTGAAGTTTTGCAATCCGCCCCAAAACATTGGAAAGTTCCGTAAATTTCAAAGCTTGGTCTAAAATTGTCCGGGCGGCCTGTACACGGGCCTGCGCCGGCTGTTTTTCGTCCTCCACCACCTCCCGCAACGTGGACAACGCCGGGGATATGGCTTGCTGTGCCTGCCTGGTTGCGTCCTGGAGCATGTGCCTAAACGCCTCCTGGTATCGGCGCACAAATTCCGGGTCCTGCATATACCCGCGCAGGGTGCTTTCCCCCACCCCTGCGGCCCGCGCCGCCTCCGCCCTTGTACGGGACACGAGGAGGGCCTGGAGGGCTCTTTCTTTGCGCGGTGTCGTTGGTATCACTTCCTTTTTGTGTTGATTTCTGCGGCTTTCTGGCGGTTTTACGAGGGTTCTACACACCAGCGAATTAGCTTGGCAACGGCGGGCCGTCTCAGCGCCCTAATTGCTGCCTGGAGTATCCCAGCATCAACGGCCATTCCTCCCCAATACCGGGCGACAATCGCGCTCCGCTGGTTTTCCGGGAGTGTGGAAAGCGCCCGGTTGATTGCCTCTTTCTGCCTCCGCTGCCAGTCCCGCGCCTCCACGGCTTCCAACTCCGCCGCCGCTGCTGTGTCTGATACCACATCGGCAAGTGTGAACGGGTCGCCCTGGTTGTCCGTTAACGGCGCGTCGAGTGAAAAGCTGATCTGGAGTGGGTCCAGCCGGTCCCGCTGTGTGCGCTGCTTGGTAGCCACCGTGAACGCTGCTTTGAGGCGCAGGCCGTACCAGGTAAGGAAAGCCCCCTTCCCATCGTCCCAGCCATCCAGAGCGTCCAGGAGAGCGAGAAAGGCCTCCTGTTGTAGGTCCTCCACCGTGGTTCCACCTCGCCCTGCTGCTGCCCACCGGCGGGCCTGCTGATAGGCAAAGCGCTGCACGGCTTCCCACAGCTCCAGACAATCCGCCTCCCCGGCCCTTACCGCTGCCGCAATCTGGCTTGTATTCACTGTATACCCCCTTATTTTGCGGCCCCCAAAAGGGCCAGCCAGTCCATCAACTGCATTGTAACCAGCCACGGCTCCCGGTTCCGCCGATGGAAAACCGCCGGGGCCCCGTCCTGAAACTTCTCGGCGTCCCGGACGGCCTGGGCCATTGCCTGGGATATGTTCAGCCGCTCCACGCGCTTCACCTCCGCATGAATCCCAGGGAGGCCGGACAAGTCCGGGACCTCCCCAAAGCTCTTAGCGCGGCCCGGCCCTTACGTTGTGATGCTCGTCCTATGCTCTTTCACCCCCCGCAACGCTCGGCCTCTTGGCAACGTAAGAACCTGATTTTCCCGCTGAAAAAGTGGTTAATATTGAAATCACATTGCCAGTATTCCGTTTCGAAGTGCTTGTCTATGATGTACGGGTATACGGTCGCGGGGATCTCCGGAAAGCCGCTCCCGGATAGCTCCCGCTCCATCTCGGCGGTTATATACGGCATTTTCGTGACGATCCGCCGTATTTGTTGCGTTCTGATATTGGGGTGTGGGCGTCCGAACTTTTCTTCATAACATTGGAAGTAATACCGGAACACCGAAAGAACATCCCCCAAACTGTACGGCCCAGGCTCATAGCTCCGCGCCACCAGTGTTTGGAACGTCTCAAAATCAAATAGCAAAATTTCCCACTCCTTCAAAAAACGCTGACGACGACGCGCCAGCGTCCCTTATAATGGCGTCGCGGAGGCGCCGCGCCGTCCTCCGCCATTATAAAATTTCGCGTTTGCGTTTTTTGTTTTGGTTTTAGTTTAGGGTTTATAGTTTGCTTTCCAGTGGCCCCCCAGTGGGTTCCCAGTGGGTTTTATTTTTTGGGCCTACCGCCTTTCTTGCCGTTTTGCCTGTTACGCGCCACAGTCCGCTGGTATTTTTCGTTGTTGCGGTCGATGTCGGCGCGCATGATCCGAAATACCTCGGCGGCAATACCGGAAATATCCTCCGGCAAAGTGCCGTACAAATAATAGCCCACCGTTGCCTTGATTGCCGTTGCTGCATCTGCATCGGGCATCAAAGAAAACATAAGCGCGGCCTCTCGGTATGTCATATATCCCGGGGCCTTGACGTTTTCTTCCAGAATATCACCCCCTCACTCTACACCCAGTTTTCGAAGCAGCGCGGGCACGTTTACGAGATATACCGCGCCGCTCTTAACGTGGGGCACAGAACCATCCCGGCACCCCTTCCGCAAAAAGTACATGGACAAGCCGGTGGTCTTACAAGCCTCGGGGATCTTCTGAAATGGCGGGTTTATCTCTCTCATGCGCCCACCCCCTCCATGATCTCTGTGACGTCTACGCCAAGAGCCCGGGCAATTTTCCCGGCGTTTACCGTGCTACATGTCCCGCGCTGTAAAATACAGCTAACGCTTTGCCGCGAAATCCCGCTGCGCTTAGATAACTCTGCACGTGTTACGCCGTCTCTGGCAAGCATAGCCTCAACCTTCCACACATAGATACGCACACTATCACCTCCAATTGTGCTTTATAAGCACACTTTAGCAGAAGCCGCCGTGCCTGTCAAGCACTTTTTGTGATTTTCCTTCACTATGTTGACATATCCGTGCTTATAAGTTACAATCGCAAAAAAGGAGGCGGGTTAAATGGGTATGATATGGGAAAATATTCGGAATCTACGAAAAGCCGCAGGATTAACACAGTCAGAGCTAGCAGAGAAGCTGCAAATGAATAGAGCGACAATCTCGAAATACGAAACTGGTGACATATGCCCACCTCTTTCCGTCATCCGAAAATTATGTGAGATATACGGCTGTGATTTTCACGACATAGTGCAGTCAGCCCCCCCCCACCAGTCCACCCCGGAAAGCCGCCGCCAGGTGGAGGAGCTGATGGGGCAAGGGCCTGGATACCTTGACGCCCCTATACCGCAGGAAGAAACAGAAAAGCGGGTTCAGCGTGTACGGGCTGCCTTTGATGCAATGAGCCAGGACGGCCAGGAGGAAGCCACACGGAGAGTTGAGGAGCTGGCCCGCCTGCCTGAGTATCAGAAAAAAGAAAGCCCCTCACTGTCCAGCCTTTGGGGCTTTGACAGGAGGGGTAAAGATGCCGTCGATTCGAAAGAAAACGAATAAGACCGGGCGGGATTATTATGAAATCACCGTGCGCCGTGGCCGGTCACAACCCCGCCTGTATTCCCGATGGTATCCCCCAGAGGGCTGGAGCCAAAGGGCCATAGACCGGGAACTTGTTAAGGTTGCAGCGGAGTTTGAGCGCCAGTGCAAGGCCGGGGAAGTGGTTTCCCGGAAAGAACAACGTGAGCGGGAGGCCCAGGAAGCAGCAGAGGCCGCCCTGATCCAGACCGTGAAGCAATACGGGGAACGGGTTTTCATGCCCGCTAAAACCGTCACAATGAGCGAGAACTCCCGCGCCAGCTTTCAAAGTGCCTTGAACACCTGGGTTTATCCGGCCGTCGGAGGCACGAAACTGCCGGATGTGTCCCCGGCTGATCTGTCCGCCCTGCTGCTGGACATTCAGGCACAGGGCCGTGCCCACTCTACTGCGGTGAAGGTGTACACGGTTTTGCACACCATGTTCAAAATGGCATATCTGGCCGACGTGATCCCACGGAATCCGATGGACAAGGTACCCCGGCCAGTCCCCCGCAAGGATGAAATCAGGGAAACGGAGGCCCAGGCCCTCACCGTGGAGGAGCTGCGGGCCGTCCTGGAGGCTCTGGAGACAGAGCCCTTGAAATGGCGGGCCCTGGTCCGGCTGCTGATCGATACCGGCATACGGCGTGGGGAGTGCTGCGGCCTGAAATGGGAGGACATCGACCTGGAGGCCCAGGTGGTTACGATCCGGCGGAATCTCTGCTACACCCCCGCCCGGGGCGTGTACGTTGATACACCAAAGAATGGCCGGACTCGGGAGGTAGACATAGGGCCTGAAACGGCGTCGCTCCTGGAGGCTCTGAGGGCCCAAAGCCTGGGGGAATATGTTTTTACCCAGGAGAACAGCGTGGAGCCCATGCACCCCCAGAGTCCCACCCGATACCTCAAAAAGCTGTCAGCAAAATGCGGTGTCCCTGATCTCCACCCCCACAAGCTGCGACACACCTTTGCCAGCGTGGCAATCACCGCCGGGGCAGATGTAGCCAGCGTGTCGGAAGCCCTGGGCCACAGTGACAAAGCGGTCACGCTGCGAATGTACACCCACGCCGACGCCGAAAGCCGAAAGAGGGCCGCCCAGATATTCCGGGAGGCAATAAAACAAACAATTTATAAGTGAGGTGCCTTATGTTCTTTTTCTTTGATGATGATTCTAGAAACACGAAAATGGCTGAATATAGTGAACAGACCTTTGAAAATATCAAACAATATACAGAGGACGGGCAAGAATTTTGGTATGCTCGTGATTTACAACACGTATTAGAGTATACAGAATGGAGAAATTTTCTTAACGTAGTCAATAAAGCAAAAACTGCTGCTTTAAATAGTGGATTAAACCCAGATGACGATTTTGTTGACGTCAACAAAATCGTAGAGGCTGGCGCAACGCATAAGGACATTGGCGATATAATGCTTTCTCGGTATGCCTGCTATTTAATCGTTCAAAATGCAGACCCCAATAAAGAGATTGTTGCTCTTGGACAAACCTATTTTGCAGTCAAAACCAGACAACAAGAACTGATTGAAGATTATGAGGAGCTTTCTGAAGACCAAAAGCGCCTCGCTATCCGTAATGAAATGATTGCTCACAATAAATCATTAGCGGAAGCAGCTCAACTTGCTGGAATTTCAGATCCTAGAGACTATGCAATTTTTCAGAACAAGGGCTATCAAGGCCTGTATGGTGGTCTTGGAGTAAAAGATATTCATGCACGCAAAGGTCTCAAGAAAAGTCAAAAAATTCTTGACCACATGGGAAGCACAGAGTTAGCAGCTAATCTATTCCGCGCAACACAAACAGATGAAAAGCTTCGCCGCGACAACATAAAAGGAAAAGCCGCAGCCAACCAAACCCACTATGAAGTAGGGCGCAAAGTTCGGCAGACAATTAAGGAACTCGGAGGAACCATGCCAGAGGATCTCCCAACTCCTCAAAAAAGCATCAAGCAAATTGAACGTGAGCAACAAAAAAAGGCGCTTGCTGCCACTAAGAAAAAAACTGGCCAGGATTAATGATCCTGGCCAGTTTTCTGCCTTGTGTCGGTTTTTGTGTCGGTTTTTACTGTCCAGGCAAGGCACCTGGAGAAAAAGAAAAACCCTAGAACCGTTGTGGCTCTAGGGTTTCGCTTGGAGCTGCTAGGCAGATTCGAACTGCCGACCTCATCCTTACCAAGGATGCGCTCTACCGACTGAGCTATAGCAGCATTTCTCCCCCAAAAGGGGAATTATTTTGAACAGGCCAAACCTGGAATTTCCCAAGGCGTCCCGGGATGTTCCCGGGGGCTATTCAAACAGCCGTGCGGCTGATGTTGTAAAAATGGCGACGCGGAAGGGACTTGAACCCTCGACCTCCGGCGTGACAGGCCGGCGTTCTAACCAACTGAACTACCGCGCCATCTTGACAAACAAAATTATGAAAACAGATTTCTCTGTAATACTCTGGCAGGGGCAGAAGGAATCGAACCCTCGGCACGCGGTTTTGGAGACCGCTGCTCTACCTGCTGAGCTATACCCCTATATGGACCCATTTCTTGGAAATGAGTGGTGGGCCTTCACGGGCTCGAACCGTGGACCGGCCGGTTATGAGCCGGCTGCTCTAACCAACTGAGCTAAAGGCCCATAAGCCGTCACACGTAAGTTCGGAAAGCGCGGCTTGCCGTCATGGCAGGCGACAAGCCGCGTTCTGGCGCCACCTGTTGGACTCGAACCAACGACCCTGCGGTTAACAGCCGCATGCTCTACCGACTGAGCTAAGGAGGCAAGTTTTGGACCCGGCCCGGAAGGACCGGGTCCTCGTTGTGTTGGCGTTACCTATCTTCCCGGTCCGTCTCCAGACAAGTATTTTCGGCAGAAGCGAGCTTAACTTCCGTGTTCGGAATGGGAACGGGTGG